>ENA-OQCX01000063-OQCX01000063.1-human-gut-metagenome-genome-assembly--contig:-NODE-63-length-51175-cov-7.197873_pt1 | contig 51175 bp, 63 predicted proteins | sample MGYA00242762_ERZ504587 | MGnify/ENA primary metagenome ERZ504587 (study PRJEB26092, sample SAMD00036337) | human gut metagenome | host: Homo sapiens | study: EMG produced TPA metagenomics assembly of...
AGGTTGTAATTCGTTTCCCATTCCAAATCCTATTTTCAATCTGCGACTGAATCAATGCGGGATTCTCCATATAGCCGCCACTAAGGCTTGTCAGGCCCATATAGCCGTATAAGTCGGAGGCAACGTACCATTCACACCGTAGGATGCACGGAGTTTCAAATCGGTCAGCCATTTGGACGTGGGTTTCATGAAATCCTCTTCGATAATACGCCATGCTCCTGAAACAGACCAGAAACTTCCCCAGCGATTATCTCTGTGCAAGCGTGAACTGCCATCCATACGATAGCTCCCACCCAGATAATACTTGTTCTTGTAGTCATAGTTGAGACGGGTGATGTAAGAAACCATTCTTGACCTCTTGGAAGAACCATCTATGCTCTCCAAAGTCTGCCCGTTGGCAATGTCATTCTTTATCGGAGTCAGGAAGTTAGTAGCATATCCCGACAAGAAATCATTGTACTTGGAATCGATTTCATATCCGACAAGGGCATCTAAATTGTGGTCCTTTTGGATAGTAGTCTTGTAAGTCAACTGGTTTGACCACACCAACTTGTTATATTCACTATATGCCTTTTCGGCTCCACCATTATTCTTCTCACCGTCGGAGGTACGGGAGTCTTTCCATTCCTTACCCTTACTGATGTTATAGTCATAGCTCAAAATAGACTTTAACTTCAAGTCCTTGATAAATTCATATTCGGCATTAATCGTATTGAACATACGGGTAACATACTCACGCTGGTAATTGTACTCCTGGGCAAGAACGGGATTTCTTCTTGACAACGAAATCAAGTCCTGGTTATAGCTTCCATCTTCATTGTAAACCGGATCTGAAGGCGTCAATTTGCTTACGCTGGAGTAGAAAGGAGCAGTATAACCGGTTCCTTCACTATATACATCCTGATTCAGATTGGTAAACATGATGTTGGCACCGAATTTCAATTTATCCGTAGCCTGAAAATCAACATTCAAACGTCCGGTAATTCTTTCCAGACCCGATGTTTTTACAATGCCCTCTTGGTTGAGATAGGACAATGAAGAATAGTATTTGAATTTGTCGGTTCCTCCGGATATGGAAGCCTCATAACTGGAATGGTTTCCTTTCTTGAACAGATAATCTCCCCAATCCGTATAGCCGCACCAGGGAACCGGAGCATATTTGTCGATATTCTTATCAGCATAAGCTATGGCATCCGCATCCGATTTGCCGCTGCGCTGTTGTCCAAGCACCATACCATTGTATATGTATTCGCGACGTTCTGCTCCGCTTAAAGTAGGACGATAATCCATAGCAAAGTCACTGAATCCCCAATCGGCTTTCAAACTGATAGAAGCCTTACCGGTTTTACCTTTCTTCGTCGTAATCAGAACCACACCATTCGCAGCGCGCGAACCGTAGAGTGATGCAGCAGCGGCATCCTTGATAATCGTAATATTCTCAATATCCGAAGTGTTGACGGTTGACATGGCATCCAGACCACCATCCGAACTGATGGAGTTTATCGAACCGGAAGTAACGGGCACTCCATCAATAACATACAGCGGAGAGTTGGAGGCATTGAAAGAGCCCATACCACGAATACTCAAAGAAGCTGAAGAACCCGGCTGGCCGGAAGCAGAAGTAAACTGTACACCCGTAGCATTTCCCTGCAACAAATCCTGGAAAGAAACGGAAGGCACATCGGCAATCTTTTCATTCTTCACACTGGCAGCCGAACCCGCATAAGCAGATTTCTTGAATGTACCGTAACCGGTTACAACCACCTCTTCCATCATATTTGCATCCGGCACCAATACAATCTTCAATATCTTACCCGAAGTAGCTTTCACTTCCTGACGAACATAGCCAACATAAGAGACAAGCAAGGTAGCCGATGCATGCTCCACCTTGATAGAGAAACCTCCATTCAAATCGGTAATCTGGCCGTTTGTAGTACCTTTGACCAAAACATTGGCTCCAATGACGGGCTCACCGGTCTCATCCACCACTGTTCCGGAAATAACATTAGCTTGTTCTACTGCCTTCACAGCATTCACTTCATTGGCTGGACGGATAGCAATGGCCCCGTCTTTTACGACATAAGCCAATCCGCTATTCTTAAGACATTCATCCAGCACTGCTGCGATTTTTCCATTCGTGACCCTCAAATTACGTACCTTGACATTCTTTACGTCATTTGTACTATAAATGAAAGTAAAATCCGTCTGGCGTTGAATTTCCCATAACACGTCACTTAAAGTGGCGTCCTGCACATTTACAGTAACTGTTGTCTGGGCAAACGCCGTATTGGCGGCCTGCACAAAGCCAATCATAATAAAACTGAAAAACAGGAATGTAATCCACATACGTTTACTACCTTCCCAAAACCTGGTGTAGCTCTGTTCCTTAGTCATAATTAAATTATTAAATGGTTATTTATAGAATATAATAGTTTTACCGTTGATTTTGACATGTATGTTTTCCGTCGCTTCCAGTAGCTCAAGGAAAGGAGCTATTTCCTCATAACGGTTCACATAGCAACCGAAACGCAGGTTCTTTAACGCTTCGTCTGAATAGTCCACTTCAATATTATACCACCTTGAAAGGATTCTCATAATATCTTCCAGCCGTTGATCTTTAAAATTGATTTTTCCCTTCACCCATGATGTATAGAAGGCAGTATCTACTGTACGCACTTGTATATTCCCGCTCCCGGGAATTAATGATGCCTGCTGTGAAGGTTTTAAGACAAGACTCTGTCCCTCCCCGGTGTCCACCTTAACAGAACCACTGACAAGAGTCGCCTGATATTCTTCACCCGGATAGGCCGAAATATTGAAAGTTGTTCCCAACACCTCAATCTGCATACCTTGAGTCGATACAGTGAAGGGATGACCGGTCTTATTTACTTCAAAATAAGCTTCTCCCGCCAATTCCACTTCCCGCTTCCCAGCTTCGAAAGTAAGCGGAAAACGTAGACTGCTCATTGAATTCAGATGTACTTTTGTACCATCATTCAGAACAAGTGTATACTCACCGCCTTGAGGCACTTCAACTTTATTATATACCAAAGCTGACTGCACAACCTGCCCGTCTGCAGCGCTGTAGTTCAAGGTCGTTGAATCTATCTGTATTTGTTTACCAGCCAACTGCAACTGCCGCCCATCGGCATTCTCATCCAGATAAACCGTTTCCCCATTATCCAATGTAAGAATAGCTTTGGCTCCACCCGGCAGTATTTGCTGGGCAGCCAATAATTGATTGCCATCCATGACATGGGGTACAGAAATATCCTGAAGTGCAAAAACCAATATCAGCACTGGTGCAATAAAAAGAGCAACGTACCGTAACAGTTTCAAATGTCTCCTTCTGAGCTCCATCCTCTTGATACGTGTTTCGACACCTTTCCATCCAGCCTGCGAATCAAACTCCATTTTACGAATTTCGTGCTGTGCATAATGTTCATCACTACAAATCTTTTGGAAAAGCTGCTCATGGCTTTTGCTCTCTTTGCGCCATTTATCCAAAAAACGGCTTTCTTCCGGTGTTACTTCACCGGATAGGTGCTTGGAAATAAGATGAGCTATATGAAAGTACTCTTTTATCATAATTTGGCATGTTTTAGTCTATCTTTAATGATAATACAAGCCAAAATGAAAACATGGTGAATCGATAAAGACTTTTTTTTGAAAAAATAGAAAAAAATGTGCTTTTAGATAAATAACAGAAGGCAATAATAATAATCGGTAAGGAATGCACGAAGCTTTTTATAAGCCACTTTTTTAAGAGTATGTACCGTTTCGGGAGAGACATTGAGACGCTCTGCTATTTCTGCATTCTTTTTGCCTTCCAAAGCCAACTGCATGATGGCTCTCATTTGGGTAGGAAGTTTCTCTATAGCTTCTGACAGAATCCGGAAAGTCTCTTCTTCCACAATCGCATCACGAAAAAGCATCTGCTTTTTTGGCTATAATCTTTTGCTCGTATTCATGAGCTACCTTCGAATGCTCAAGTTCGTTCAAGGCATGGTTACGTACGGCCGTATAAAGAAAAGCTTTCACCTGATGAAGATAAAAGAAATCGTCTCTTATCTGCCACAACTTGGCAAATACGTCTTGTACTATATCTGCTGACATATCCGCATCCTCCATGTATTGGAACGCGAAAGAACAAAGCGCCGCATAATATTCCTTAAAAATATTATGAAACTCTTGCTCATCCAGCTTAATGCTTACAACAGAGTGGGATTTATCCTTTTTTATCAGATTTAGCGCCATATTTATGCTTTTCTGGCGCTAATATAGTTAAATTTTCAGAATATAACCAATATAACTATCAATCCTCTAAATCTTTTCCCCATAAATCAATATCGGATGGAGCTTTCCATAAGCTCCATCCGACCAATAGTCCTATTGCCAATAAAAAAATCAAATATATCATTATAGTCCGGTTTGTTTCAATGTCTTATAATAACACAGTAAACTGGATTAAAGTTCACTCCACCCAAAATTGTTGTTTTTCCTATGTATACTTTTCAATGCAGAGAGTGTATTATTTGGTTTTCGTGTACGAAAACGAGCAATTTTGTGCACGATAACGACCAATTTCGTCCAAAATTGTCCCATTTACTAAATAATTATGCTTTTCGAGTTTGATTAATTGAGAAAAGGTCTTATTTTTGACCCGGTTTTTAATTCATACTATTGCAAAAACAAACTCAATTACCTAATTAAATCACAAGAGAATGGAACAAGTTTTCGGCTATATCATCGGCTTAGGAGCAGCAGTGATGATGCCTATAATCTTTACAATTTTGGGAGTATGCATCGGCATCAAATTCAGTAAGGCGCTAAAGAGTGGTCTGCTGGTAGGTGTCGGTTTCGTAGGTCTGTCAGTTGTCACTGCGCTGTTGACCAGCAGCCTCGGTCCTGCTCTGAGCCAAGTCGTTGAAATTTACGGTCTTCAGTTGAAAGTATTCGATATGGGATGGCCTGCAGCTGCGGCTGTAGCTATAACACATCGGTGGGTGCATTCATCATTCCGGTATGTTTGGGAGTAAATCTTCTGATGTTATTAACGAAAACGACCCGTACGGTCAATATCGACCTTTGGAACTACTGGCATTTCGCATTTATCGGCGCAGTCGTTTATTTTGCCAGCGACAATATCTGGTGGGGTTTCTTCGCCGCTATTATCTGCTACATCATTACCCTGATTATGGCCGACTATACCGCCGACAAATTCCAGGGATTCTACGACAAGATGGAGGGTATCTCCATTCCCCAGCCTTTCTGCGCAGGTTTCGTTCCATTTGCCGTAGTCATCAATAAAGCATTGGACAAAATCCCCGGTTTTGACAAATTGAACATTGATGCGGAAGGCATGAAGAAGAAATTCGGTTTGCTGGGTGAGCCTCTGTTCCTGGGTATTCTGGTCGGTTGCGGTATCGGTGCTTTGTCTTGCAAGAACGGTCAGGAACTGGTAGACAAGATACCTTATATATTAGGTTTGGGTATCAAGATGGGCGCCGTAATGGAGCTGATTCCGCGTATCACCGCTTTGTTCATCGAAGGCTTGAAGCCTATTTCTGATGCTACCCGCGAGCTGATTGCCAAGAAGTTCAAAGGTGCTGTCGGCCTGAACATCGGTATGAGCCCCGCATTGGTTATCGGCCATCCTGCAACGCTGGTGGTTTCCCTGCTGCTGATTCCCGTAACCATACTGCTGGCTGTCATCCTGCCGGGTAACCAGTTCCTGCCTCTGGCATCGCTGGCCGGAATGTTCTACCTCTTCCCACTGGTACTGCCCATCACGAAAGGAAATGTAGTAAAGACGTTCATCATCGGACTCGTTGTACTGACCATCGGTCTTTATTTCGTAACAGACCTCGCCCCCTATTTCACACAAGCAGCCCACGATGTATACGAGAAGACACAAGATGCTGCCGTGAATATCCCCGCCGGCTTTGAAGGCGGCGCACTGGATTTTGCATCCAGCCCCTTTGCTTGGGTCATTTTCCACCTGACCTACTCGTTGAAATGGATAGGCTCCGGTATCCTTGTATTATGCACATTGTTCCTGATGATTATGAACCGTCGTGCTATCATCAAATACCAGAAATCAATCAAAAATTAAAAGTTAAAAATTAAATAGTAACGGATTATGAAAAAGTTAGTACTTGCATTTATGATGGGAGCAGCTGCCATGCAGCCAATGCCCAAGTGAATTACAAAGTGCAGACCGCCTGCCATCCGCAGGACGTGAAGCATTATGACACGGAACTTCTGCGCAGCAGATTCATGATGGACAAAGTGATGGCTCCGGATGAAATCAACGTAACCTACACCCTCTACGACCGATTGATTTACGGTGGCGCCATGCCGGTGAACAAGACATTGAAGTTGGAAGTGTTCCGTGAACTGGGTCCGGAAATCACTTACTTCCTCGAACGCCGCGAACTGGGTGTCATCAATACCGGCGGTGACGGAGTGGTTACTGTAGACGGTAAGGAATACCCCATGAAGTATAAGGAAGCCCTTTACGTAGCTGCGGAAATAAGGAAGTAACCTTCAAGAGCAACGACGCTACCAATCCCGCCAAGTTCTACATCAACTCGGCCCCGGCCTACAAATCCTATGTTACTCAGCTGATTACCACCGATGCCAAGCTTCAGAAAGCCAACCCCAAGAAATATGCACTGGGCATCTCCGACCATTATGGAAAAATGGAAGACAGCAACGACCGTATCGTAAACCAGCTGATTGTGAAAGATGTACTGGAAAGAGTGAAAGACGGCGGTACCAACCAGTTGCAGATGGGACTCACGGAACTGGCTCCCGGCTCTGTATGGAATACCATGCCTGCCCACACGCACACTCGCCGCATGGAAGCTTACTACTACTTCAACCTGAAACCCGGCAACGCTATCTGTCACCTGATGGGCGAACCGCAGGAAGAACGTTTGATATGGCTGCACAACGAACAAGCCATCACTTCTCCCGAATGGTCCATCCACGCTGCTGCCGGAACCAGCAACTATACTTTCATCTGGGGTATGGGCGGTGAAAACCTGAAATACAGCGACAAAGACGAAATCAAATACATCGATATGAAATAAAGTTGCCCTGCAACGTCCGATAGGCATGGACTTAAATAATCCATGCCTATTTTTGTCATTTTCTACATCCTTTTTACTCAATATTACACCTCGAACAACACACAAACCCCTACATTTGCATCAAAATATAAATCTATTATCATGAGTACATTTCAAAACACCGCAGGCGGATGACCAATTACCGTTGGATTATCTGCGCCATGCTATTCTTCGCGACAACCGTCAATTACCTCGACCGCCAGGTTCTTTCATTGACCTGGAAAGATTTCATCTCCCCCGAATTCCACTGGACCGATACACACTACGGCTACATCACAGCTATCTTTTCCATCGTCTATGCCTTAGGCAATCTGTTTGCCGGACGTTTCATCGACTGGATGGGAACGAAAAAAGGGTATTTATGGGCCATTGCCGTATGGTCTATCGGTGCTTGTATGCACGCCCTCTGCGGACTTGCCACAGAAATGACCCTCGGCATTGAAAATGCCGCCAACATGATTAGCGCTACCGGTGCATTGGCCTCTACCATAGCCATCACCAGCGTTTACTACTTCATTGCCGCCCGTATCATACTGGGCATCGGTGAAGCAGGAAACTTTCCTGCCGCCATCAAGGTGACTGCCGAATATTTTCCAAAGAAAGACCGTGCCTTCTCCACTTCCATATTCAATGCCGGCTCTACCATCGGAGCACTGATAGCCCCATTGTGTATCCCTACCCTGGCCCGCTACTTCCAACGCATGGGCGTGGGCAACGCTGGGAAATGGCTTTTATCGTTATCGGCGGATTGGGTTTCATCTGGATGGGACTGTGGATATTCATGTACAAGAAACCTGATGAAAATCCACACGTAAACGCAGCTGAGCTGGCATATATAGAACAAGACAAAGACAATGAGAAGGATAAAAAGGCGACTACTCCGACAACCAAGGATGAAAAGAGCATTTCTTTCCTGCAATGTTTCAAATATCCGCAAACCTGGGCTGTATTTTTCGGCAAATTCATGACTGACGGTGTATGGTGGTTCTTCCTCTTCTGGGCACCCGCATACATTTCGGACGTTTACGGATTCTCCTCAGATACTCCCACGGCACAGATGCTTATCTTTGTGCTCTATGCCATCACGATGTTGTCCGTCTATGGCGGGAAATTGCCCACCATCATTATCAACAAAACCGGTAAGAACCCCTACGCCGCACGCATGCAGGCCATGTTCATCTTTGCACTGTTCCCGCTATTGGCATTGTTTGCACAGCCATTGGGCAACAAGGAAGTATTTGGCGAACAAGCCTATTGGTTCCCGATTATCATCATAGGTATTGCAGGCGCTGCCCATCAGTCCTGGTCGGCCAACATCTATTCTGTGGTAGGTGATATGTTTCCCAAGAGCACCATTGCCACCATTGTGGGAATCGGAGGTATGGCGGGCGGTATCAGCTCATTCCTTATCAACATGAGTTCCGGTTTGCTGTTCGACTATGCCGACAAGACACAAATGGTATTTCTTGGATTCCAGGGCAAGCCTGCCGGATATTTCATCATCTTCTGTGTATGTGCAGTGTCCTACCTGATAGGCTGGTGCATCATGAAGGCACTGGTTCCGAAGTACAAACCGATTATAGTGGACTAATCAGAAGTCTCTATATAGATATTCAGAATCATGCGGAGTTTGCAAACTGCATTACATGCCTTGCAAACTCCGCACAAAAAAAGCCTTTTCTCACGAAATGGCTTTTCTTCGTTCAATTACAGTCAAAAACAAAAAACTGTAAATGGAACACAATTTAAGATGAAAAAAAGGGAAGTCTCACGACTTCCACAATTCTTCTAACCTTAAATCTAAATCTCTATGAAAAAAACGTGATGCAAAGATAATGGTTTATCTCACACAGCGTTATTAATAAACTCTATAAAGAAGCAGAAAATATTTAAGATTTACTAAATAAGACGGTTACGAATGGCAAACTACAGACAAGAGCTCGGCATAAATAGGATTAAGTTTCAATAGTTGCGGCACTCCTGTCATAAACATCTGCCTGCGGGCACGAGTAAGGGCAACATTCAATTTCCGGTCAATCCGAGTACCGTTTTCCTCCGTCATATTTGCCAGAAACTTCAACTGATAAGCCCGGTTCACACAGAAAGAGTAGATAATAACATCCCGTTCGCTACCTTGGAAGCGTTCCACGGTGTCTACCAATATATCCTCCAAAGGAGCAATACCCAAAGCAGCAATCTCTTTCTTAATCAAGGCTATCTGACTGCGATAAGGAGTGATGACACCTAAAGTGACAGCCGGGTTGAAACCGGAAACAGCTGCATACTGCCGATAGATAGCCGCTGCCAACCGTGCCACAATCCGCGCCTCCGAATGGTTCATCTTGGCCGACTGTGCCGGCGGTTCGACTGCGGCAGGCAGAAAAGCGACACGACGAGTCAGCAAGCCGGCAAACTCACAATCACACAGCTCAGGAGCAAGAATCAGCTCTCCCTGCTGGTGCGGCAGACCAACCGGTTCCAACAGACCACCGTAAAAAGCCCGGTTAGGAAACAAAGCTACCTCGATATTCATACGACCCTGACGGCAGAGCATGTCGTAGGAGGGATGAGGGATAAAAGATGAAGAATGAGAGGTTGATGCCTGGCGATTGGCACTTTCCTTGGAGAGATTCCTATAAAGGCGTTCGAAAAGGGAATCTTTCAAATTATACAATCCGATGGCCTGCAAAGCTTCGTCACACACTTCCGACTGCTCGGACGACTGCAAGACCACTGCGGTAGCTGCTTATGGTCACCTATCAAAATAAATTTGCCGATGGCATCCGCGCCTGCGGGATTGCGGGTACAGAGTAACCCCAGCAGTTGTGGTTCCAAAATTTGGGTAGCCTCATCCACAATCGCTACATCAAAAGTCTTCAACCGGAAAAGTTCGGTCTTGGAAGAAAGCGTGGCAACCGTACCGACAAAAACACGGCAACGGGCAATGCGCTCCTGCACCTGCCGCCGAGTGGCACAAGATTCCAACACATTCTCAATCAGATACGGGCGGAATGAGTCATCGCAAGACAACTCACTGCCTAAACGGATAAAGTCTATTTCAGGCTCAATGGAAGCCAGCGCCTTACTGATTTCATCTACAGCACGATTGGTATACGAAAGCAGTAGAATCTGTTTCCCCTCCCGGTAAAAGGCTTCTACCATGCCCCGCAGCGCGCGAGAGGTCTTGCCGGTACCCGGCGGACCGATTAAAAGGAAATAGTCGCGGGCAGCCTGCGCTTTTAGAATAATCCGCGAAAAATCATCCGGAGCGGTCGCAATACCAGTATCCAAAGAAGCATCGAACTCGGGAGGCGCTGCCCCAACAACAAATCACGCCGTCTTTGAGTGGCAGAAAGGAAAGCGGAAAGTCCCAGATACATGCTACGAAAGGAGGTGTCCATATAGTCGTGCTCTATGGCATAAAGGCTAGCAGCAGGCAATACACCCGCATTCTGCTGAGTGGCACGAAGACGGATACAGACCTCGTTATCGGATATGCGCTCTATATTACCTTTAAACACCATCTTGTTGGTAACGTTGTCGGTATCCGTATTCCGTTCGTAAAGAACCACCGCATCACCCTGACGGAAATTGGGCAGAACCCGCTCCTGCCGGGAAGCAACCATTTGCTTCGTTCTGAGTGACAAATACGGTTTATGCGCATCTGCCGCATGATTCTCGCAAATAGCCAAATCGTACAGAATTTCACCTGCCTCACATTTCTCAGCCAGTGTGGAAAGCCAGAGGGCGGCAGCACCGGTACGTCCTTCATAATCCACATCTCCAGATTTGGAGGTATAGAGTTCCTTGGTTATAAAGTTATAGAGCGTATAAAAATAGCTTTGTTCCAACGACGAAAGCGAACGGATGCGTTGCGCTACGGCATCGATGGAGGGGCAAAGGAAGCGTTTCCACAAGGTATTGTCCAAACCGCGCTCATTCAAGGTATCCGGATGGATGTCTTTCAGGCGCTCTGCCGTATACTGTGGGCTATTCCGTAACTGGATGCCATATTCATTGGCTACAATCCGGTTACGCACATCCATCACACGGCGCACCATTGCCCACGAAGGACGCGCCGGATAAAGCAACGGATAACGGGTATAGAGCAGATAAGCCTTTACACGTCGATGGTCCATTCCCATAGAATACTCCAACACAGCCTGATAGAGCAACATCTGCACCTTATTGTTTTCTTTAGGCTCCACCTTACCACGGATGGAATACTCGTCCGCCTTACCGGACTTCATTTCAATGAACGAGGTCATATCCCGCTGCATGTAGTCCAGACGCCCTTGCAAACCCAATGCTTCACAGATGTAAGAGGGTTCCAGCACGGCATCAGTCCTATCGAGCTCATAGCCGGATGCACGGAATGTTTCTGTCACCGTCCGGTGGATATTATCGAAATGGCGCTTGCAATCGGAAAAGAATTCAGCTTCCTTCTCCCGGTCGCGCAGGTCGGCACATGCTGCCAGCTCGATGGGATAAGAACGGAAGGCCTTCTTCATGCATGCCAAATAATCGGGTGCCTCCTTGGCATGAATCCATTCGTCCAGAAAGAGGTTGGCAATATTACCCAACAGTAACGGACGGGTATTGTCTGGCGACTGGAGCCGTGCCAGGATATAATTGGCAGGATGATGCCCGTAATCCTTGAAGCATTCGGCAAGCGAACTGATGTCTATCAAGTAATCGGGCTCAAGTATAATAAAGGAAGGGGTGAGTATGCGACTTCGTCCACCGTAACATCCAGCAGATTGACCTGGGCATGCCGCCACAGAATCCGGCAGATTTCTGCAAACTCTTCATTAATCTGAGGTACATTATAACGGACACGCAACGGCTCATCGGCTACAGTGTCTACGGGCAGTACATATAAATAAGTATCATCGGCATACTGAAAACAGACGCGCATGCGCTTTATCCGTTCTTTGGCGGGCGGTGCCACTATATAGGTGGCATCCGCACGGGGTAGCAGGCGATAAAGTTCGGCAGGTATCTCCTCCCCCGTCAAGCGCTTGACAAAGAATGCCAGTGTCTTGGCATCACGCAACAACTGTTCACGTTGCGGTTCCGCCTGGCGGTTCAGAATAGCATTGGAGGTCAGCCGGAAGGTATGCAGACGGTTCTGTTCCACGGTGGAAAGTCCGGCCTTCGAAGCCACGAAACTGATACGTGCAGAAAGGTCCGTCATCTGCAAGCTGCCGTCGGGCATCTGTGTACGGCACAAACGCTCCAGCAACTCGCGCAATTGCCGATAGGCCACGTCCAAGGAGATTTCCTCAACGTGGCAGGCTTCCAGCAATATACTAAAATATTCCTTTACTTCACAATCCATCATTCCTCTGTCTCCACTTCTTCCGCTTCATCATCAGTCTTTTTATCCTTTATCATCAGGATACTCAACTCATAGAGCAGATAAAGCGGCACCGCCACTACTGTCAAGGTAAACGGGTCACCGGTCGGAGTAATGATGGCCGAGGCAATAACAATGATGACAACAGCATGACGGCGGTATTTCCGCAAAAAGGTCTTGTGCACCAGTCCCAGCAGGGAAAGCAGCCATGTCACCAGCGGCAGTTCGAATGCCAGTCCCATGCAAAGCACCAACATCATGAAATTGTCGATGTACGAGTTCAGGGAAATTTGATTCTCGATGGCTGCGCTCAATTGATAAGTGGAAAGGAAACGCAATGTCAGCGGATAGACCATAAAATACCCCAGCAACACACCGATGAAGAACATCACCGTACCTATACCCAGCGCTTTCCTCACCCCTTTACGCTCGTTTGGATAGAGTGCAGGCTTACAAAGCGCCAGATTTCATAGAAAAAATAAGGAGCAGCCGTTACCACCGACATCCAGAAAGCGGTAGACATGTGGACAAAGAACGGTGCGGCAAGATTGATATTGACGAGCTTCACATGAAACTCCTGGGTAAAGAATTCATCCTGCAAATCCAGTCTCTGCCCTATCCAGCGCAGCAAGTCATAGAAAATGAAGTCGTTATGGCAAGGAGCCAATATCACATTGTCAAACAGATAAGGCATGGCAATAAAATAACCGATAGCCAATACAAACCACACACCGAGTACACGAAACAACACCCGGCGCAACTCGTCCAAGTGGTCCCAAAAGGTTAGTTCTTTTTCTGACATAAAGGGATTTACTATTTACTATTTGGGCTGCGCTGCGGGGATTTACTATTTGACAATTTACTATTTACTATTTGGGCTGCGCTGTGGAAAAGGCAACAAGCCTACCCATACTCCTGAACTTCTCAGAGTATCAAATAGTAAATAGTAAATTGTCAAATAATAAATACCCTTGTTCCTTTATTTCTTTTCAGCCGGTTTATCCAAATCTTCCTGAGCCTTGTTTATCTCTTCTTTGGCTTCATTCACACCATCCTTGAAGCTCTTCACTCCTTTGCCCAAACCACGCATCAATTCGGGAATTTTCTTACCACCAAACAACAGCAAGATGACCAATGCAATAATTATCCATTCGGAACCGCTGGGCAGAAAGCCTAATAAAAGTAAGTTTGTCATAGTTATATCTGATTAATTATAGTGCAAAGATAGGAAAATTAAGGATTAGGGATTAAGGATTAAGGATTAATTTTATCGCAATCCCTAATCCCTAATCCCTGCCCCCTATCTTCAGTCTTGATAATAAATACGTTTTACCCGTGTAGAAACGCTTGTCAACACCTCATAAGGAATAGTTTCGAGTACATCGGAAAGAACGGTTATAGGCAGATGGTCACCAAAAATTTCCACACTGTCACCCTCCTTGCAATCGATGTCCGTCACGTCAATCATACAGACATCCATGCAGATATTCCCTACATAGGCTGCCCGTTGGCCGTTTACAAGACAATAGGCATGTCCATTTCCAAGATGGCGGTTCAGGCCGTCGGCGTAACCGATGGGAAGAGCCGCTATACGCGACGGACGGGTGAGATGCCCTTTCCGGCTATACCCCACCGTATCCTCTTCGGGAACATCACGTATCTGGAGGATGGTAGTCTTCAACGTGCTCACATTATTCATAATGGAATTGTCTATGGGATTGACACCATAGAGGCCGATACCCAGGCGCACCATATCGAATTGCGCCCCGGGGAAACGCTCGATACCTGCGGAATTGCAGATATGGCGAAGTATCTTATGCGGAAAAGCTCCTGCAATTCCATGGACGCTTTCTCGAACATTTCTATCTGCCGGCGTGTAAAACTGTCGAATTGTTGCGAATCGCTCCCTACCAAATGCGAGAAGACGGAACGGGCAATCACAGCATTCTGTCCCTTCAGCCGTTCTATCAGCCGGGGCATATCCTCCGGAGCAAACCCCAGGCGGTGCATACCGGTATCCAGCTTTATGTGGATGGGGAAGTTTGTGATACCTTCCTTTTCCGCTTCTTTAATCAAAGCGTCCAGCAGATGGAAGCTATATACTTCGGGCTCCAGCTTGTAATCGAACATGGTCTTGAAAGCAGTCATCTCAGGATTCATGATAATGATGTTCGCAGTGATGCCCGCTTTGCGGAGTTCGGAGCCTTCGTCGGCAACCGCCACGGCAAGATAATCGACATGATGTTCCTGCAAAGTCTTGGCTATCTCATAAGAACCTGCACCGTAAGCGGAGGCTTTCACCATGCAGACCATCTTTGTTTCCGGCTTCAGCTTGCCACGATAATAGTTCAGATTGGCAATCATCGCTCCAAGATTAACCTCCAGAATGGTTTCGTGCACCTTCTTCTCCAATACTTCCGTCAAGGAGTCAAAACCGAACTTACGTGCACCCTTAATCAGAATTATTTCGTTTTCAAGGCGAAGTTCCCCACGCTGAATGGCACGTATCAAGGCCGCTGTATCCGGATAAAAGGTCTTCTCTATATTAAAGCGTGCAGCGCAGGAAGATATTTCATTTCCTACACCTATGATGCGTTCAATGCCACGGCTGTTTACCAGCTGTGCCACTTGTCGGTAAAGTGTCGGCGTGTTCTGACCGGTCTCCAATATATCCGAAAGAACCAAAGTCCGCCTCAATCCCTTACTTTGCGAACGGCGGTAAAGAAAATCGAGTGCAATATCCAATGAGCCAAGGTCAGAATTATAACTGTCGTTAATCAACAGACAGTTGTTTTTTCCCTCCTTGACTTCCAGCCGCATGGCGATGGGTTCCAGCCTTGCCATACGTTCTGTAATCTGTTCGGCAGGAAGCATCAGATAGAGGCATGCGCCAGGCAGTTCAGCGAATTCTCGATGGAAGCATCATCTATGAACGGTAGAGTAAACGTATTGTCCATATCCAGATAGCGATAGGAAATGACAGTACAGTCATCCCGTTTCTCCACTTTACTTATATATAGAGGACGTTCCATATCTTTCCGGCTCCACGCAATCTCACGTGCAGACAGCATGGACTTCGCCACACAGTTGCTGACGAACTCATCGTCACCATTATAAATCACTACATCACAATTCTTGAAAAGCGTCAGCTTCTCCATGCATTTCTCCTGCAACGAGAAGAAATTTTCCTGGTGAGCCCCTCCTATATTGGTCAGGATGCCTATGGTAGGCTTGATGATGTTCTGCAAAGCGCGCATTTCCCCCGGCTCGGAAATACCGGCTTCAAAAATAGCAAGTTCGGACTGTTCGTTCATCTGCCACACAGACAAAGGCACTCCAATCTGGGAGTTATAACTGCGGGGAGAACGGATAATGGCACGTTCCGGACTGAGCAACTGGTGCAGCCATTCCTTCACAACAGTCTTACCGTTGCTTCCCGTAATACCGATGACCGGTATCTGGAACCGGTTCCGATGCTGTTCCGCCAGTTTTTGCAAGGCTTTCAGCGGGTTGGGAACAATGAGATAATTGACAATTGACTGCGCATCATCACGCTGCATAGCATTGTCAATTGTCAATTGTCCATTGTCCATTAATCTAAAGCTTTCTTCGCTAAGCACAAAATTACGTACTCCACGGGCATATAAATCTGCAATATAGCGCGCACCGTCATTTCTCTTGGTGGTCAAGGCAAAGAATAATGTTTCCTCAGGAAAATTCAGGGAACGGCTGTCAGTGAGCAGCCAGTCTATGGTAGCCGGCGCGTTTCCCATACGCCGTGCGCCAATACTTTCGGTTATGCTTTCAATCGAATACGACATATTTCTCTCTCTTTTTGGAAATCTAAGTACGGGTATTTTCCGTTAAGTTGGTCTATTTTTAACACAATTTGTCCTAAAAAACGCTTATATCTTCTGAAGCGGGATAAAATGGCTTATGTGACAACATCTTACGGATATTTTCACTTTCTTCCATAATCCGTAACGCATCGGCAGAGATACACGACCGGGTAAACCGTTCCCAGACATAGCGAATGGCCGTTTCGGAAGGATGCACCATGTCTTCTGCATAGAAGCGATAGTCACGAAGCTCGTCGAGCAGCAACTCATAAGCCGGAAAATAGAAAACATGTTCCGGGAAAGTGGCTTGCAACTGGTTCACGGCAAGCAGCAAGGTAGCTTTACTGAGCTGGTTGGCATGCATTCCGTCACGCACGTGGCGGATGGGGCTGACGGTGAACAATACTTTCAACCGGGGAATCCGCGCCAGCAAGCCGGAAAGCAAAGAGGTGTAGTCAGATACTATTTCACTGACAGAAAGCATACGGCGGGTAAAGCAGGACTCAGGTTGCTTATGACAGTTGGCAACTACAGTTCCCGTCTTTTCATTTTCATAAACCCAGGCAGAGCGAAAGTCAGCAACAGACAATCCAACCGGTCCAGCCTTTCATGGGCGCTTTTCAAACGCCCGTTAATACCTGCCAATGTTTCCTCTGCAGAGACTGAGGAAAAGCTACCATGATGCATGGCACTGTGCCAAAGTTCATGAAAGAGGAAAATATCGTTTTCATTGTAGCATCTGCCCGCAATGATTTCACGCAATGCCGCAGAAATGGAAAACGGATTATAAAGCACACCATAAGGATTGACGTCACAACGGAACTTGGCATCCGCCAGCCTTTGCCCCATCTCGGACGCAAAACAAGAACCCATCAGCAACAGATTATTCTCTTGCGAAAGAAGGGGCATACTGGAAACTACTTCTACAGGCGTATAAAGATTCATAAGCTCGGAATAAATAAACCATTCACTTTCTCGAAAAAAATGATGTACCAACTGCTTGCTACGCCACAAAGATAGTAAATTTCAATATATAACGGTCGAAACATAAAAAGGCAGGTGATATAACCTTTCATTATATCATCTGCCTTAAATAAAAATACTATATATTCTATTAATACCAATTAGCCGTAGGATCAGCCACCCAATCTGCAAAACCTGGATATTTATCATTAATATCCTGACGTTCAGCAGTCCATTCATATCTTGTCTCTACACGTATCTTCTGCGGCGCTTTGCCTATCTCCGCTTTCAGTGTATATACTTCAGCATTTTGACCTTCCACTTTGATATTTACGGCACCGGTACCGTCAACTCTGTACATCACCGGAGCCTTAGTTGCCCCAGCACCTGTATTTACCATTGTAGTATTAGAAACGCCAAAGAGTCCATGAACTTCACGGCTATCACCGCCCACCTCAATATACAAAGGCAAAGTACCACCCGCAGCCTGCAGGGTAATGATAGTTGCTCCTCCATTGGTCGCTACATCAAACACGACATCGTTGAAGTCAAAATCATCACTGTCTCCAAGGTCTTCTGCTATGATTCTGTACGCATTCGTATATACGGCCGGAGAGATCTTCACAATCCAATCACTATAATACCCATCTGCAGCCACTTGTTGATTTGGGTTCTGTCCGGTAGCTTCAAAGTCAAATCCCACATAATAAGCACCCTCAATATATTGTATAGTATAATTATAGTGCATTTTACCATCCAGAGAAGCCCTATAGCCAAAAGAAGACGTTCCACTATTCTGCATTAGCATTATAGCCCCCTCAGTAGCATTAAAATTATTGATATGGTCATCTGATGCCGCAACCAAAAAATCCATATTAGAGTGTGAGCCACTTACATGTTGAACAAAAAAGTCGGTCCAATCCCCCCCAATGGATTGTGGATTCCGATATGTTTTAAACCATTCCGTAACCACTTCTTTTTCTGTAGCCGTAACACTCCCCGGTACTTCCGTAAAATCTTTCCATTGATTGCTATTAGTGTTAGCAACACGCGTTGTCGGTGTTACCCCAAATCCCCAATCCTGATCAACTGCAATTTCTCCATACCTCTGCACAAAAGCCGATGCATACTGTGCCTCTTTCTTAGCTGCCGCCTTTTCCGGGTTGAACAGATCGCTATCAGAACCGCAAGCGGAAAAAACCACTACGCCCATAATAGCCAAAACTTTAAAGTCAAGCTTTTTCTTCATATCATTCATTGTTTATTCATTTAACAATTCGTGACTACACCCCATTCCGACACATATTACAACCAAGAATACCATCACATACAATTCAGAATTGTATAACATATTGATAAACAGGACATATTCCACTTCGCAATATATATAATATTATATCAACAACAACCAAAGCTTCTAAAAAGTTGCAATAAATAATTTATAAAATTGCATTTTTCAACAAACATCAAGTGTAGAGCAGCTCTTATCACAGACGGTCACGTGCGAGAATAAAAGTCAATCTTTGGAAGGATTAATATCCTTGTCTACTAACACTAAATCATTCCTATATGTAAGAAAAATCGTTCCACCATGGTGGAAGATTTCTACAGGATGGAACAATATTTTCTCCATGGAGGAACGATTTAATATCAGGCATCTTTTCCCTTAACTATAGGCAGGCGGAACGAGAAATGTGGCGTATGCAAAGAGAAAGTAAAAACAGAAGTGAACAAAAGAGGCTTTTTTTCCTTCTAAAACTTCCCGCCATCCGTTTTCTTTTGCTATTTTTGCATTTTGTAATCTTCAGATTAGAAATGAGAACAGAACCAACAACATATAACTTGCTTAACACCATTACATTTCCCAAGGATTTACGCCAACTCAGCGTAGAAGAGCTTCCTGAAGTCTGTAAAGAATTGAGGCAAGACATTATAAAAGAGGTTTCGTGCAACCCCGGACATTTCGCAGCCAGTCTGGGCACGGTAGAGCTGACCGTTGCCCTGCACTACGTATTCAATACTCCGTACGACCGCATAGTCTGGGATGTAGGCCATCAGGCGTACGGGCACAAGATACTGACCGGACGCCGTGAAGCATTCTCCACCAACCGTAAATTCAAGGGAGTTCGTCCTTTTCCCTCACCAGAGGAAAGCGATTATGACACATTCACCTGCGGACATGCGTCAAATTCAATCTCCGCCGCTCTTGGCATGGCTGTTGCCGCTGCCGAAAAAGGCGAGAAAGACCGCCATGTGGTCGCCGTCATCGGTGATGGAAGCATGAGCGGCGGCCTGGCTTTCGAAGGACTGAACAACGCTTCGTCCACCCCCAACAACCTTCTTATCATTCTCAACGACAATGACATGTCGATAGACAGAAGTGTAGGTGGCATGAAGCAGTACCTTTTCAACCTGACTACCAGCAACCGCTATAACCAGCTGCGCTTCAAGACATCCAGACTGCTGTTCAAAATGGGACTTTTGAACGAGGACCGCCGCAAAGCGCTGATTCGCTTCGCCAACAGCCTGAAATCAATGGCCGCCCAGCAGCAGAATATCTTTGAAGGGATGAACATCCGCTACTTCGGCCTATCAATGGACACGATGTGAAAAACATAGCCCGTGTCCTGCGGGACATCAAATATATGCAGGGACCGAAAATACTGCATCTGCACACTGTGAAAGGAAAAGGCTTCGAACCTGCCGAGAAGAATCCGGATATCTGGCATGCACCGGGCAAATTCGATCCGGAAACCGGAGAACGCCTCAAGGCGGATACCAGCAATTTGCCTCCGCTTTTCCAGGACGTGTTTGGGGAAACGCTGGTAGAACTGGCAAAGGAAAATCCGAAAATCGTCGGAGTAACCCCCGCCATGCCCACCGGCTGCTCTATGAACAAGCTGATGGACACCATGCCCGACCGTGCCTTCGATGTGGGTATTGCCGAAGGGCATGCAGCCACTTTCTCGGGCGGTATGGCTAAAGAAGGAATGCAGCCTTTCTGCAACATCTACTCCTCCTTCATGCAGCGGGCATACGATAATGTCATCCATGACATCGCCCTGCTCCGCCTCCCCGTCGTACTTTGCCTGGACCGCGCCGGACTGGTAGGAGAAGACGGACCGACACACCACGGAGTTTTCGACCTGGCCTATTTCCGTCCGATTCCCAACCTGACCATATCTTCACCGATGGACGAACATGAATTGCGCCGCCTGATGTACACGGCACAGTTGCCGGACCAAGGTCCGTTCGTCATCCGCTATCCCCGCGGACGCGGCGTATTGCTGGATTGGAAATGTCCGCTGGAAGAAATCCCCGTAGGCAAAGGCGCAGACTGAAAGAAGGCAAAGACCTGGCAGTCATCACCCTCGGTCCCATAGGCAACGTGGCCGCACGTGCCATAGAGCGTGCGGAGAAGGACAAAGGAATCTCCATAGCCCACTACGACCTGCGTTTTCTCAAGCCGCTCGACGAAGCCCTGCTGCACGAGGTAGGACTCAACTTCCAGCATGTCGTCACCATAGAAGACGGTGTCAAAAAAGGAGGAATGGGCAGTGCCATACTGGAGTTCATGGCGGACAATGACTATATTCCCCATTTCAGACGTATCGGTGTACCCGATGCCTTCATAGAACACGGCACCATACAAGAGTTGCACCATCTTTGCGGAATGGACGAAGAAGGAATCTATAATCAATTGATAATTGATAGTTGAAAATTGACAGTTTGAGCATTTACCCCATATGTCAACTATTAATTATCAACTATCAACGAACTAAAAGTGAAAATAATTATTGCAGGTGCCGGCGCAGTAGGCACACACTTGGCCAAGTTGCTGTCCCGCGAGAAGCAGGACATCATTCTGATGGACGACAACGAAGAGAAGTTGAGCACACTGAACTCTAACTTCGACTTGATGACGGCTACAGCCTCCCCTACCTCCATAAAAGGCTTGAAAGAAGTGGGAGTGGGAGAAGCCGACCTGTTCATAGCCGTCACCCCCGATGAAAGCCGGAACATGACCGCATGCATGCTTGCCAACAATCTGGGAGCACAAAAGACTGTAGCCCGCATTGACAACTACGAATACCTGCTGCCCAAAAACAAGGAATTTTTCCAGAAGCTGGGTGTCGATTCACTCATCTACCCGGAAATGCTTGCCGCCAAGGAAATCGTGTCCTCCATCCGCATGAGCTGGGTACGCCAATGGTGGGAATTCTGCGGAGGAGCCTTGATACTGATAGGCACCAAGATGCGCGAAAAAGCCGAGATACTGAACATCCCCCTCCACGAACTGGGTGGACCGGAGCTGCCCTATCACGTGGTAGCCATCAAACGGGGAAGCGAGACACTGATTCCCCGTGGTGACGATACCATCAAGCTACATGACATCGTATACTTTACCACCACACGAAAATACGTCCCCTACATCCGCAAAATAGCCGGCAAGGAAGATTATGCCGATGTGCGCAACGTGATGATTATGGGTGGAAGCCGGATTGCCGTACGAACCGCCCAATATGTCCCGGACTACATGCAGGTGAAAATCGTGGACAACGACCTGAACCGCTGCAACCGCCTGACCGAGCTGCTTGACGACCGTACCATGATTATCAATGGCGACGGACGGGATATGGACCTGCTTGTGGAAGAGGGACTGAAAAATACGGAAGCCTTCGTTGCCTTGACCGGCAACTCGGAGACTAATATCCTGGCCTGCCTTGCCGCCAAACGCATGGGAGTCAGCAAAACCGTAGCGGAAGTGGAGAACATCGACTACATAGCATGGCCGAAAGCCTTGACATCGGCACCGTCATCAACAAAAAGATGATTGCTGCCAGCCACATCTACCAGATGATGCTGGATGCGGACGTCAGCAACGTGAAATGCCTGACCTTTGCCAATGCCGATGTAGCGGAATTTACCGTTAAGGCCGGCTCGAAGATTACCAAACATCCGGTAAAAGACCTCGGCCTCCCGAAAGGAGCCACCATCGGCGGACTTATCCGCCAGGGGGAAGGCGTTGTGGTTATGGGTAACACCCTGATACAGCCGGGTGACCATGTAGTGGTATTCTGCCTGAACATGATGATTAAGAAAATCGAAAAATACTTTAACTAATTGAGAATGAGTAGTTGGTAAATGATTAACTTCAAGACAATCATACGGATTATCGGTATTCTGCTATTGCTGGAAACAGTCATGTTTCTGGTCTGTTCGGGCGTGTCCTTCTACTACAGAGAAAGCGATATGCTCGATTTCTGGAAAGCAGGAGGCATCACAGCAGGGGTAGGCTTATTGCTGGCAGCTCTCGGCAAGGGAGGCGAACGGCAACTGACGCGCCGTGACGGATATGTACTGGTCAGCTTTGCCTGGGTGGCATTCTCTCTTTTCGGAATGCTGCCTTTCTATATAGGCGGATACATACCGACATTGCCAATGCATTCTTCGAAACCATGTCCGGTTTCAGCAGTACGGGTGCCACCATCTTGGACGACATCGAGTCACTTCCTCATGGAATACTGTTCTGGCGCAGTATGACACAGTGGATTGGCGGCTTGGGAATCATCATGTTCACCATTGCAGTGCTTCCCATCTTCGGAGTCAGTGGCCTGCAGGTGTTCGCCGCCGAGGCAAGCGGCCCTACACATGACAAGGTTCATCCCCGTATCGGTATCACCGCCAAATGGATTTGGAGTATCTATGCCGGCATAACCGCTCTGCTTGTCGGCCTGCTGATGCTTGGAGGTATGGACTGGTTCGACAGTATCTGCCATGCATTTGCCACTACCGGTACCGGTGGCTTCTCCACCAAGCAGGCCAGCGTTGCCTACTACAATTCTCCTTATATAGAATATGTCATCTCCATTTTCATGTTTATCTCCGGCATCAACTTCACCTTGCTATTATTGTTCGTCAACCGGAAATTCAAGAAGTTCATCAGCAATGCCGAGCTGAAATTCTATTTCGGTTCAGTTGTGCTCTTCACTGCCGTCATAGCCATCGTACTTTACTATACCAGTCCCATGGGGATGGAAGAATCCTTCCGCAAATCCTTGTTCCAAGTAATTTCCCTCCATACATCCACCGGTTTTGCAACAGATGACTACATGCAATGGACACCCGTCCTGTGGGGGCTGCTTACCATCATCATGCTGATGGGGGCGTGTGCAGGCAGTACCACCGGAGGCTTGAAGTGTATACGTATGGTAATTCTTACCAAAGTCTCACGAAACGAGTTCAAACACATCCTACACCCCAATGCCATACTTCCGGTACGGATAAACAAGCAGGTAATCTCTCCCTCCATTGTCTCCACCGTACTGGCTTTTTGTTTTATTTATATCTCCATTATAGTCATCGGCACACTGCTCATGATGGCTATGGGTGTCGGGGCTGAAGAATCAATGGGCTGCGTCATTTCCAGTATCGGTAATATGGGACCCGGATTGGGTGAAACCGGACCTGCCTATTCGTGGAATGCCCTGCCCGATGCAGCTAAATGGCTGTTATCCTTTTTAATGCTTCTGGGTCGTCTTGAGTTATTTACCGTACTGCTGCTTTTCACACCGGATTTCTGGAAACGGAATTGATTTAGGATAAAAAGTGTAAAAATAATCATTTTTTGTTATGCGGGGATAGCAAATTGAACAATACTTATTATATCTTTGCGCCCTTGAAAGAGAGAATTGTGGTATGAAGCAATGCATTAAATACTGTTTAATCATAATCTTTGCAGCCCTATTGCACGACAGTGCAACCGGAGCTGTAGACATTTTGTGCGTTCCTGCCACCCGACAAGCAGAATGCTGCACGCTGTCACAAGCTCCTACCACCCAACAAGCAGTCCAGAAGTTCTACGACTTGTTTTCACCAAACTCCCTCTGCATAGAACATGTAGACCATACGCAAGTACCAACCAACAAAAACGTACTCCTGCGCATGTACATCTACAAGATGCAGCAGCATGCCTATGCACCGGAATGCGACCGTTTGTTGAATCTGTCTCCGCATCCCGTACCCGACGCGAACTATTACGTGTTCGGGCTAAGAAAGATTATCATTTAGAAGGCCTGCAAGCGCAGACGCTTGCCCCTGACTCGCCGGACAACAATTCAGAGGTTTTGTCCTCCGGTGCGATGTATCTATTATTATATATCTAAAATCTTATCAGGTTTATGAACTTTACTTTGTTAGTGGTCGTCTTATTGACGGCAATCGCTTTCGTGGGTATCGTCATCGCGCTCTCCAATGCGATAGCACCCCGTTCGTACAATGCACAGAAGATGGAGCCGTACGAGTGTGGTATCCCTACCCGCGGTAAATCGTGGATGCAATTCCGGGTAGGTTACTATCTGTTTGCCATCTTGTTCCTGATGTTCGAAGTGGAAACGGTATTTCTGTTTCCTTGGGCAGTCATCACCCGCGAACTTGGCGTGGCAGGACTTTTCAGTGTTTTATTTTTCCTGATTATATTGATTCTGGGCCTTGCTTATGCCTGGAGGAAAGGAGCTTTGGAATGGAAGTAACAAAGAAGCCGAAAATTAAATCTATCCCTTATGAGGAGTTTACAGACAACGAAACGTTGGAGAAACTGGTTCGGGAACTTAATGCCGGAGGCGCCAATGTCGCCCTTGGCGTACTGGACGACTTCGTCAACTGGGGACGCAGCAACTCACTGTGGCCTCTTACGTTTGCAACCAGCTGTTGCGGTATCGAATTCATGGCCCTCGGCGCAGCCGCTACGATATGGCGCGCTTCGGGTTCGAGGTAGCCCGTGCCAGTCCGCGCCAGGCAGACATGATTATGGTTTGCGGAACAATAACCAACAAGATGGCTCCCGTTCTGAAACGTCTTTACGACCAGATGGCCGATCCGAAATATGTAGTAGCCGTAGGCGGCTGTGCCGTCAGCGGAGGCCCGTTCAAGAAATCCTATCACGTGGTGAACGGTGTGGACAAGATTCTGCCGGTGGATGTCTACATTCCCGGTTGTCCTCCGCGTCCGGAAGCATTCTACTACGGCATGATGCAATTGCAGCGTAAAGTGAAAATAGAGAAATACTTCGGTGGAGTAAACAGAAAAGAAGAGAACCACTAATCAGTACTTAAAAATATGGAAATAAAATACATAGAGCCCTCAGTCCTGCACGACGAAATGCTGCGTCTGCGGAAAGAGAAACAAATGGACTTCCTGGAATGCCTCAGCGGTATGGATTGGGGAATACCCGACGAGAAAGACGCACCGGACACCCCCCGCGGACTCGGCGTAGTCTATCTGTTGGAATCTACTGTTACCGGCGAACGGATAGCGGTACGCACCGCCACTCTAAACCGGGAACATCCCGAACTTCCTTCCGTCAGCGATATCTGGAAAGCTGCGGATTTCAACGAGCGCGAAGTCTACGACTTTTACGGCATCGTTTTCATCGGTCATCCGGATATGCGCCGACTCTATCTGCGCAATGACTGGGTAGGCTATCCCATGCGTAAAGACAATGAGCCGGAAAAAGATAATCCGTTGCGTATGGACAACGAAGAAACGGTGGACACTACCATGGAATTGGAGCTGAATCCCGACGGTAGCATCAAAAATAAGGAGATGCAACTTTTCGGTGATGAGGAATATGTGGTGAACATCGGTCCCCAACATCCGGCCACCCACGGCGTAATGCGCTTCCGTGTATCATTGGAGGGTGAAATCATCGACAAGATTGATGCCAACTGCGGCTACATCCACCGGGGTATCGAGAAGATGTGCGAAAGCCTGACCTATCCGCAGACCTTGGCTCTGACCGACCGTCTGGACTACCTGGGCGCACACCAGAACCGCCATGCCTTGTGCATGTGTATCGAAAAGGCAATGGGCGTGGAAGTAAGCGAACGCGTGCAGTACATACGTACCATCATGGACGAGTTGCAGCGAATAGACTCTCACCTGCTGTTCTATTCTTGTCTTGCTATGGACCTGGGTGCATTAACGGCCTTCTTCTACGGTTTCCGCGACCGCGAAAAGATACTCGACATCTTTGAGGAAACTTGCGGTGGACGCCTCATCATGAACTACAACACCATCGGTGGCGTGCAGGCAGACATTGCTCCCGGCTTCGTAAAGAAAGTGAAGGAGTTTATCCCCTACCTCCGCGGTATCCTACACGAATATCACGACGTATTCACCGGGAACATCATTGCCCAGCAACGTCTGAAAGGTGTGGGTATACTCTCACGGGAAGATGCCATCGCCTTTGGAGCTACCGGAGGCACCGGACGCGCCAGCGGATGGGCCTGCGACGTGCGTAAGCGTATGCCATATGCCGTATATGACAAGGTGGACTTTAAAGAAGTCATCCGCACCGAAGGCGATTCATGGGCACGCTACCTTATCCGTATGGATGAAATTCTGGAGAGCCTGAAGATTATCGAGCAACTGATAGACAACATCCCGGAAGGAGCCTACCAGGAAAAGATGAAACCTATTATCCGCGTACCGGAAGGCACTTATTATGCAGCCGTAGAAGGTAGCCGCGGTGAATTCGGCGTCTTCCTCGAAAGCACGGCGACAAGACGCCTTACCGCCTGCACTTCCGCAGTACGGGCTTGCCATTGGTATCGACCGTAAATACGATTTGCCGCGGAGCTAAAATCGCCGACCTTATTGCCATTGGCGGAACATTGGATTATGTAGTACCAGATATTGATAGATAAAAGAATTTACGATTTGACAATTCACAATTTACCATGCGGAATTACAGCGCAGCCAAATTGTAAATTGTACATTGTAAATCAAAAAGCGCCTCGTAAATTGTACATTGTAAATAGTAAATAGTAAATGAACAACGTGTTTGACTTTAGTATAATAACCAACTGGATACACCAGATGCTGACTTCCCTGATGCCGGAAGGTCTGGCAATATTCCTCGAATGCGTGGTGATTGGCGTATGCATCATCTTGATGTATGCCGTGCTTGCCATCATCCTGATTTACATGGAGCGTAAAATATGCGCCTTCTTCCAATGCCGCCTCGGTCCGATGCGCGTGGGGAAATGGGGATTGCTCCAAGTGCCCTGCGACGTCATCAAGATGTTGACAAAGGAAATCATTGATTTGAAATTCTCTGACCGGTTCCTCTACAATCTGGCACCGTTCATGGTAATCATCGCTTCTTTCCTGACATTTGCCTGCCTGCCATCAACAAGGGATTGGAGGTATTGGACTTCAATGTAGGAGTGTTCTTCCTGCTGGCTGCATCGAGTATCGGCGTAGTGGGTATCCTGCTGGCAGGCTGGAGTTCCAACAATAAATTCTCGCTGATTGGAGCCATGCGAAGCGGTGCGCAGATTATCAGCTACGAGTTGTCCTGCGGATTGAGCATACTGACAATGGTAGTGTTGATGGGAACCATGCAGTTCTCCGAAATAGTAGAAGGACAAGCTGACGGCTGGTTCATCTTCAAGGGACATATCCCTGCATTGATAGCCTTCATCATCTACCTCATTGCCGGAAATGCGGAAACCAACCGCGGTCCCTTCGACTTGCCCGAAGCCGAAAGCGAGTTGACTGCCGGATACCATACGGAATACAGCGGTATGGGCTTCGGATTCTTCTATCTGGCAGAATATTTGAATCTGTTTATCGTAGCCTCCGTGGCAGCCACCATCTTCCTGGGAGGCTGGATGCCGCTACACATCGTAGGCCTGGACGGCTTCAACGCAGTGATGGATTACATTCCGGGATTTGTATGGTTCTTCGGAAAGGCCTTCTTCGTAGTCTTCCTGCTGATGTGGATAAAGTGGACCTTCCCCCGCCTGCGTATTGACCAGATTCTGAATCTGGAGTGGAAGTACCTGGTACCCATCTCTATGGTGAACTTGATTTTGATGGTATTAATTGTAGTATTTAAATTGCATTTCTAACCGGCGTAGCGCCGGAGCAAGATTTCCTTGCGGATAATTTTAATAAAGGCAAAAGTAATGAAAGAAAAGAACTCTTATATCGGCGGACTCATACACGGCGTCACTTCTCTGCTGACAGGTATGAAGACAACCATGACCGTATTCTGCCGACGAAAGACTACCGAACAATATCCGGAAAACCGCTCGACATTGAAACTCTCCGACCGTTTCCGTGGCACGCTGACCATGCCCCATAATGATAAAAATGAACATCGGTGTGTAGCTTGCGGTTTGTGCCAGATGGCTTGTCCCAACGACACCATCAAGGTGACCGGCGAGATGGTTGAAACGGAAGACGGTAAGAAAAAGAAGATATTGGTTAAGTACGAATACGACCTCGGTTCGTGCATGTTCTGCCAACTCTGTGTGAATGCCTGCCCTCACGATGCCATCACGTTCGACCAGGATTTTGAGCATGCAGTGTTCGACCGCACGAAACTGGTCATGACGCTGAACCGTCCAGGCAGCCATGTAGAAGAAAAAAAGAAACCCACTGCTCCCAAAGAAGAGACAACAAAGTAATTCGTTAATAGTAACTTGTAATTAAACAACATGGAAATAACTCTTGAAACAGTAGTATTCTACTTCCTTGCGGCCTTTATCACCGTATTTTCCATCTTGACGGTAACGACCCACCGCATGGTGCGCTCGGCCACCTACCTGCTGTTCGTGCTTTTCGGTACGGCAGGCATCTACTTTCTGCAGGGTTACACCTTCCTCGGTTCCGTGCAGATTATGGTCTATGCCGGCGGTATCGTAGTGCTCTACGTCTTCTCCATACTGCTTACCAGTGGCGAAGGCGATGTCATCGAGAAGTTAAAGCGTAGCAGGTTCCTTGCCGGACTGGGTGCCACCGTGGGCGGTGCCATCATCGTAGTATTCATCACTTTGAAGCATAAGTTCATTGCCACCACCGACGTGGAGCCTTTGGAAGTCAACATCAAGACCATCGGTCACCACATGCTGAGCGGTGACAAGTATGGTTATCTGCTTCCCTTCGAAGCTGTCAGCATCTTGTTATTGGCATGTATCGTAGGTGGATTATTAATAGCACGTAAAAGATAAGAATTATGATACACATGGAATATTATCTGATAGTTTCGGCTATCATGTTCTTCGCAGGCATCTACGGGTTCTTCACCCGCCGCAACACGCTGGCGATACTTATCAGCATCGAGCTGATACTGAATGCCACGGACATCAACTTTGCTGTATTCAACCGTTTCCTATTCCCCGGAGGACTGGAAGGATATTTCTTCTCTTTATTCTCCATCGCCATCTCGGCGGCCGAAACGGCTGTAGCCATTGCCATCATGATTAACATCTACCGCAACATCCGCAGCATCCAGGTGAACAAACTGGATGAGATGAAGTGGTAAGAGCAAGAATCGCCAAGCGATGTTTCTTGAATAGTAATAATTGATAAACATAGTATATATGGAATATACAATATTAATCCTTCTACTCCCTTTCCTCTCTTTCCTCGCTCTGGGACTTGGAGGTAAATGGATGTCACACCGCACTGCCGGCCTTATCGGAACTGCGGCACTGAGTGTGGTCGCAGTGCTTTCCTATCTCACCGCAGGAATGTACTTCAGCGCTCCCCGCCTTGCCGATGGTACGTACGAGGCGCTAATGCCCTATAACTTCAAATGGCTGCCTTTCACAGAAAGCCTCAGTATCGACATGGGCATTCTGCTTGACCCGATTTCGGTCATGATGCTCGTAGTCATCAGCACCGTTTCGCTGCTAGTACACATATACTCTTTCGGTTACATGAAGGGCGAACGCGGTTTCCAGCGCTACTACGCCTTCTTGTCGCTCTTCACCATGTCCATGCTCGGACTGGTAGTGGCTACGAATATCTTCCAGATGTATCTTTTCTGGGAGTTGGTGGGCGTGTCCTCCTATCTGCTGATTGGTTTCTACTATACGAAACCCGCAGCTATTGCTGCTTCGAAGAAAGCATTTATCGTTACCCGTTTTGCTGACCTAGGTTTCCTTATAGGTATCCTTGTCTATGGATATTATGCCGGCACATACACCTTCAGCCCCAATGAGATGGCGCTGGCAAAGGGCGGTGCGGCCATGATTCCGCTTGCCTTGGGACTGATGTTCATCGGTGGCGCCGGAAAGAGTGCCATGTTCCCGTTGCACATCTGGCTGCCCGATGCCATGGAAGGTCCTACGCCAGTCAGTGCACTGATTCATGCCGCCACGATGGTGGTTGCAGGGGTCTATCTGGTGGCACGCATGTTCCCGTTGTTCATAGAGTATGCTCCCAGCGTGCTGCACATCGTGGCATACGTAGGAGCTTTCACGGCATTCTATGCCGCCAGTGTGGCATGTGTGCAGAGTGATATCAAACGTGTACTGGCATTCTCCACCATCTCCCAAATCGGTTTCATGATGGTGGCGCTGGGTGTATGTACATCAGCCGACCCGCACGAAGGGGGACTGGGCTACATGGCAGGCATGTTCCACTTGTTCACACATGCCATGTTCAAGGCATTGCTGTTCCTCGGAGCGGGTAGCATCATCCATGCCGTACACAGTAACGAGATGTCTGCCATGGGTGGACTGCGGAAGTATATGCCCATTACGCATATCACGTTCCTCATCGCTTGCCTTGCCATTGCAGGTATTCCTCCGTTCTCCGGATTCTTCTCCAAAGATGAAATCCTGACGGCATGCTTCCAGTTCAGCCCCATCATGATGGATTATGACAGTGATTGCAGGTATGACAGCATTCTATATGTTCCGTCTTTATTATGGTATCTTTTGGGCCGGCTCTGAGCCGGGACAGTCGGCAAGCGATGGGGGCGACAGCCACATGCCTCACCCCCACGAGAGTCCTCTGGCGATGACCCTGCCCTGATGCTCCTTGCTGTGGTTACGATAGTTGCCGGTTTCATTCCTTTCGGACACTTCATCAGTTCCAACGGTGAAGCATATAGCATCCATCTGGATTGGAGCGTGGCAGGTACAAGTATCGTCGTAGCAGTGGTTGCCATAGCCATTGCCACCTACATCTATGCAGGTAGCCGGCAGCCCGTTGCCAACGCACTGGCACGCCGTTTCAAAGGCTATGGACAGCAGCTTACCACCGCTTCTACCTGGATGAAGTTTACCAGTTCATCACCCACCGCATCATCTTCGGCTGCATCTGCCGCCCCATCGCCTGGTGGGACCGCCACGTGGTCGACGGCTTCTTCAACTTCCTTGCCTGGAGTGCCGAGGCTACCAGTGACGAGATACGCGGTCTGCAGAGCGGACGCATCCAGCAATATACATTTGTATTCCTGCTGGGCACGCTGGCATTGATACTGTTGCTATTGCTATAACCCGAGATCTTTCAATCGTAAATCGTAAATCGTAAATCGTTAAATCGTAAATATAAAGATGAACTTTTTATCATTATTCGTACTCATCCCCTTGCTGATGTTGCTGGGTCTTTGGCTCAGCCGCAACATCGTACAAATACGCGCGGTGATGGTGACCGGTGCATCGGCTCTGCTGGTTCTTTCTGCAGCATTGACCGTGATGTACCTCAATGCACGCCACGCTGGTGCCACGGATGAAATGCTGTTCCGTGCTGACATGGTCTGGTATCCTGCACTCAACATCCACTATTCGGTAGGAGTAGACGGTATTTCGGTAGCCATGCTGCTGCTTTCGGCCATCATTGTCTTTACCGGAACATTCGCCTCCTGGAGGCTGCAACCGCTGACTAAAGAATATTTCCTTTGGTTCACCTTCCTCTCCATCGGTGTGTTCGGGTTCTTCATCTCGATAGACCTGTTCACCATGTTCATGTTCTACGAAGTTGCCCTCATTCCCATGTACCTGCTTATCGGTGTATGGGGGTCGGGACGCAAGGAGTACTCTGCCATGAAGCTGACACTGATGCTGATGGGCGGCTCCGCTTCCTGCTTATCGGTATCCTGGGTATCTACTACGGTGCCGGAGCCACCTCTATGAACCTATTGGAAATAGCACAGATGCACAATATTCCCATCGAACAGCAACGTATCTGGTTCCCGCTCACCTTCCTCGGTTTCGGTGTGCTGGGCGCTCTGTTCCCGTTCCACACATGGAGCCCCGACGGTCACGCCTCCGCACCGACTGCCGTATCCATGCTCCATGCCGGTGTATTGATGAAACTGGGAGGTTACGGATGTTTCCGCATAGCCATGTACCTGATGCCCGAAGCTGCACAAGAACTGGGATGGATATTCCTGATTCTTACCGGAATCTCCGTGGTATACGGTGCATTCTCCGCTTGTGTACAAACCGACTTGAAGTATATCAATGCCTACTCTTCCGTCAGCCATTGCGGCCTGGTGTTGTTCGCCATCCTGATGATGAACCAGACAGCTTGCACGGGTGCCGTTCTGCAGATGCTCTCTCACGGACTGATGACAGCCTTGTTCTTCGCCCTTATCGGTATGATATACGGACGTACCCATACGCGTGACGTCCGCGAACTCTCCGGTCTGATGAAGATTATGCCTTTTCTGGCTGTCTGCTATGTAATCGCCGGTCTTGCCAATCTGGGATTACCCGGACTCAGCGGTTTCATTGCCGAAATGACCATCTTCACCGGTTCGTTCCAGCATCCCGATACGTTCCACCGCGTGTGGACGGTCATTGCATGCAGCTCCATCGTGATTACGGCAGTCTATATCCTGCGACTGGTAGGAAAGATTCTCTATGGCACCTGCACTAACAAGCATCACCTCACTTTGAGCGACGCTACCTGGGATGAACGCACAGCGGTCATTATCCTCATAGCATGCGTTGCCGCCCTTGGTATGGCACCATGGTGGATTAGCGGCATGATTGGAGACAGCGTGCTGCCAATAACTGATTTATTTACGATTTGACGATTTACGATTGATAAATGACTTGTAAATCCCAAGAGTAACCTCAATCGTAAATCATAAAATCGTAAATCCCAAGAGTAATTTCAATCGTAAATCGTAAATCGTAAAATCGTAAATAGATATGGATTATTCCCAATTCCTCCTGCTCAAAGAAGAGCTTTCGCTGATATTGGTCATCGTCATCCTTTTTGTCGCCGACCTCTTCATGAGTCCGGATGCACACAAGAATGACGGCAAACCGGTGCTGAACACAATGCTGCCCGTTGCTCTGCTGACCATACACACACTTATCACCATCGTTCCCGGTCCTGTGGCAGATGCTTTCGGCGGCATGTATCACAATCAGCCGATACAGAGCATCGTGAAATCCATCCTCAGTATAGGTACACTGATTGTATTCCTGATGGCGCACGAATGGATGCGCCGTCCAGACACTGCCATCAAACAAGGTGAGTTCTACATTCTGACACTTTCCACCCTGCTGGGTATGTACTTCATGATTTCTGCCGGACACTTCCTGATGTTCTTCATCGGACTGGAGACGGCAAGCATCCCGATGGCAGCCCTGGTTGCCTTCGACAAATACCGCCACCACTCTGCCGAGCAGGTGCCAAATATATTCTCACGGCATTGTTCTCCAGCGGATTGCTGCTATACGGATTATCTTTAATTTACGGTACGGTAGGCACTCTCTACTTTGCCGACATACCGGCACGCCTCACCGGCGACCCGTTGCAGATTATGGCATTCGTATTCTTCTTCTCCGGCATGGGATTCAAAATATCACTGGTGCCTTTCCATCTTTGGACAGCAGACGTTTACGAAGGCGCTCCAAGTACGGTAACCGCTTATTTAAGCGTTATCTCCAAAGGCTCTGCCGCTTTCGTGCTGATGACTATCCTCATCAAGGTATTCGCCCCGATGGTAGCTCAATGGCAAGAAGTGCTCTACTGGATCATCATCGCCTCTATCACGCTTGCCAATCTCTTCGCCTTGCGTCAGCAGAACTTGAAACGATTGATGGCTTTTTCCAGTATCTCGCAGGCAGGTTATATCATGCTGGGTATTATCAGCGGCACTTCACAAGGTATGACTTCATTGGTCTTTTATGTATTGATTTACATGTTTGCCAACCTCAGCGTATTTACAGTCATCACGATTGTAGCCCTGCGTGCCCATAAATTCACGCTCGACGACTACAACGGGCTGTACAATACCAATCCAAAGCTCGCTTTCCTGATGACCTTAGCCTTGTTCTCTCTGGCAGGCATCCCGCCGTTTGCGGGCTTCTTCTCGAAGTTCTTCATCTTTGCGGCAGCTTTCGAAGGCGGCTTCCATCTGCTGGTATTCATTGCCCTTATCAATACAATCATCTCGCTTTATTACTATCTGAAGATTGTAAAGGCAATGTACATCAACAAGAGCGACGAGCCGATTGCAGCATTCCGCAGTGACAACTATACACGTGCCAGCCTGGCCATTTGCACGCTGGGTATTGTGGTACTGAGTATTGCAAGTGTGGTATATCAATCCATCGATAAGTTCTCATTCGGATTATAACCGGAGGGTATCATCACTTACCACAAATTACACAGATTGGCACAAATTATCTTTAGAAGTTCTGATAATCAAGAGCTTTGACTTGTGTTAATCTGCATAATTTGTGGTGAGTGTGTATTTTAGCACATTTCCATACTATACAATCGGCAGCACAAACCAAAAGCATGAGCCTTTCCCCGGTTCACTGTCCACACCGATTGTGCCACCCAACTGCTCTATAATGCTCTTGCTGATAGAAAGCCCCAGGCCGGTGCCATGCACAAACGTATTCAGCTTTATAAAACGGTCGAATATCTGAGCCTGCATTTCCGGCTCAATGCCAAGGCCCGTATCGGCCACATAAAAACGCAAATGAGTTTCATCCACCTTATTATATCCTACACGTATACTTCCCGCAGTGGTGAACTTGATGGCATTGTTGACAAAGTTGGCTATGACTGATTCAAACGGTTACGGTCACTGACAATCCGGCATTCCGGCAGATGACGGTCGAAGAGAACTTCCACACCCGGTTTAGCCTTCATCTTCATGAAGCGCACGATGTCCTCACACAGCATGTTCACGTCCAGCTCTTTTTCCACAAAGTCAAATGTCCCGGCCTCTATCTTGGACAAATCCAGTATGTCGGAAATCAGCTGCAACAGCAGGTCATTGTTTTCTTCAATAATCGCCATATACTGCCTTTTTTCCTCCATGTCCCCGGTCTCTCCCATCAGACTGGAGAAACCGACAATCGCATTCAGGGGCGTACGTATCTCATGGCTCATATTGGCAAGGAAGGCACTCTTCAGACGGTCGGCGGTTTCTGCCTTCTCCTTGGCTTCAATCAGCATAGCCTCCGTCTCCTTCAATTCCGTAATGTCATAGTTGACGCCTATCAGCTCTATTTGTCCGTTCTCCGGTTCAAACAGATTGACAACCACATTGGTACGTACCCAGTTCCATTTTCCCTTTTCGCCCGGACGCTCAATGCGCATCTCTCCCTGGAAATGTTTGGCTTCGCCCACACGGGCCTTACTGAAGAAATCAAGCATCCTCCTGCGGTCACTGGGGTACATCTTGCTGTATATTCCCACGACATCCGCCAATTGGGTATTCTCGTCCTCTCCCATATTCTTATACCATTGCTTGATGGCATAGCCTTTCCGGTCGAGCAGGTTCAGCTTGGCATAACCTACCTTCGCATAATCCGATATAAGCAGGAAGAAATTCTCGAAATCACAGATACGGCTCATGGCATCAATCCGTTCCGTATTGTCGATGTTAATCATGCATAGCCGGTAAAGTTACCTTTACTGTCATACACCTTGCTCACTTTCGTATAAAGATGTATCACATCCTTCGGCTGTTTGGAAGTGGAGTAATACCCTTCAGTCCGGTCGAAAGCATAATTCAGGCGAAAGTCGACCATATCCTCAGTCTGTATACGTTCTGCCAATTGGGCGGACACATTCGGGTTCTCGAATAAGTTCACTCCAATGACATCCTGTTTGTCACGGACCCCGAATATCTCCATATCCTTATTGTTGATGTCTACCAGGAATCCGTCTTTGTCATAGATTTCCACCCCGGCCGGTATATTGGCAAAGATATTCTTGAACAGTTTTTCGCTATGGTCCAAAGCCAGATGAGTCTGTACCGAGTCTGTCGTATCGAGGAATAACGCCACCACTTCATTCTTTTCCGGAGAGTATATCACCACGTGGCAGTGCTTGTTGGTAAGCTCAAAACACATGTCCATTTCCTTATGTGTCCCGGTGTTCACTATCTCAAGCAGATATTCCAGTCTGGGGGCCGCCTCCCTTGAAAAGGACGAGGCTGTCTTGCCGATAAACGTCGACGCAGGTTTTCCCAGAAAATCGGCAAAGATAGAATTCGCATCTGTCACATAATACCCGTAGGGTTGTCTTTTTCATCACAGACAATGGACATCCGCACATACCCCAAAGGCATATAGCGGAACAAGTTGCTGAGGAAAGTACGTTCGCGCACAGCCTCATCCTTCGTTTTGCGCAACTCTATGCAAATGCTGATGACATTTGCCAACGAACTAAACCATTGGTAATCCTCGTTAGTCCACATTCGGGTACGGTCCACCAAATCAATGCCCATATATCCCCACACCTGGTCATTGGCAACCAGCGGAGTTACCATCAAGGACTTTATATTCTGTCTCGCCAGAATTTCATATTCGGCGTAAGCGTGCTCCGGCAGTTGCCCCAGCGTTTCCAGCAGAACGGGCTTTTGTGCCATAATCTGTGACGTCCACCACGGCAGGCTGTCAGCCTGAACTCCTTGAAGCATTTCTTTCTCAGGAGCCACTCCCGGAGCCACCACCTCGTATGTGCAGCTCTGGTACCGGCACTTCTCATCATATTGGAATATATAGACACGTCCGCCGCGAAAGAAATCAAGAATATCTTTCAGTATGTCGTAAATGCCCGCACTTATATCCTCGTCTTTCAGGAAGCGGAATAGGGAATGGGATATTGAGGTCTGCCGATAAAGTAAATCGTTCACTCTTTGCAAAGCCTGCTTCGCAGCCTCCTCCTTCGGCATCTCTACGCGCTGCAACACTCCGAAAGCCTTCAATGTACCATCCGGCAAATGCTCCTTATACCCCACGCGCGAGTAGACCCAGACCACTCCTTCAGTAGATAGATAGGAAACGTCTGTTCATAGACCTCCATATTCTGAATGGCAAGGAACTCCCGCTGATACGCGTCCGATAGTCTTCGCGTATCATTTTACCGAAATCCTCAAAGCTCAGGTATTCCCCTTCCAAGCCTAACAACTTACAGACATATTCGGAGCAGAGATACTGCCTTGAAGAAAAATCAGCCTCCCACCAACCTATCCGGCCAAGAATGGAAAGGCGCCGGAAACGTTCACTATCGTCACGATGAACAGCCATATATTTATCAATATTGGTTTGAGATACAAAAATAGCCATAAAACTCTAATAAGCAACCATTAGAAACCTTTTTCGTCCCAAGCAGCCTATATATAAGGATAACAAACAATCCGGAAGAATGTGCGGTAACCAAATCGTAATAGATTTGAAAATGAAACGTATGCTCCATGTATCACCGGTGTAATGTCATTGCCTCATCTTTGCAGCGGATTAAAAAACGTACAAAGAAAAGAGATGAGCATGAAATTAGACTTGGGAAAGATTTTCTTCCTTATTTTATTCCTCACACTTTCCGTCATGGCTGCCACGGCGGGAACCGTCAAAGGGACAATCACCGACCGACAAACCAAAGAGCCGCTGACGGGAGCCACCGTGCAAGTAAGCGGAACAGCACAAGGCGCCGTCGCCGATTTGGATGGTAACTATACACTGGAGCTGAAGAACGGGACCTATACCCTCACCGTCCGTTACATCGGCTACAAAGACATGACGATGAACGCCGTAGAGATAAAGGGTGAAACCGTGCTGAACTTCGACATGGAGCCGGACACGCAAACCTTGGGCGAAGTGCAGGTCACCGCCAAGAAGAACCTCGAAGGCGAACGTGCCTTGCAAATGGAACGGCAAAAAGCGACCCTCGCCATCGAGAACCTCGGTTCCAAAGAGATGTCCCTCAAAGGCATCGGCAATGTGAAGAAGGAGTAAAGAAAATAACGGGTATCTCCATCGCCAGCGCCGGACAACTTATCGTCCGCGGACTGGGCGACCGCTACAGCACCACCACGCTGAACGGACTGCCCATCGCCTCGCCCAACCCGGACAACAAGCTGGTGCCGCTCGACCTGTTCCCCTCGTCCACCGTACAGAACATCACCGTCAGCAAAGTGTATGACGCAGCCGCCTTTGCCGACTACAGCGGTGCGCACATCAACATCAGCACCAAAGAAAACATACCGGAAGATTTCTTCCAACTGAGCCTCAACACGGGCGGGAAGTTCAACACCTTAGGCAAAGACCGCTATCAGATGGACCGCAGCGGTTCGCTCTTGAAGACACCCAGCGTAGACGCGGCCGCCCTCGACATGCCCTTGATGGAGTTTGACAAATACGTGAAGACCCACAATATCTTCGATACCTCCTTTGCCGCCAGCAAGAAGAGCTCGTTGCCCGAACTGGGTGGAAACCTCGGTTTCGGCAAGAACTTCGGTATAAGCAACCAGACACTCAGCCTGCTTGCCTCCTTCAGCGCCAGCAACGGCTACCAAAACATGGAAGATGCCTTCTACAAGACACTCGAAGCCACTGGCACCGTGCAGGACGACTTCTCCTACGACAGCTTTGCGCAGGAACTGAAGCTCGCCGCCCTCGGCTACCTGGGCTACACCTTGCGCCGGAGCGACCGCATAGGCTACACTTTCTTCTACGCCCGCAATGCCATCGACACCTACCAACGCCGCGAAGGTACTGATGCCGAAGGACACGAGCTGACCGGCAGCAACAACATCATGCACATATACACCCTGCAAAACCATCAACTGAACGGAATCCATAACTTCGGCGAGGGCGACAGGTGGCAACTGACCTGGGGAGGCTCGTACAGCAAGACCGGCAGCGAAGAGCCCGACCGACGGCAAGTGATGTACGTCAAAGACAACGACGCAGTCTCAGGCTCTCAACTGAACCGCCAAGAGACTATGCGCTACTTCGGCAGCCTGGACGAAGAAGAGTGGAATGCCAACCTCGCCATGCGCTGGAAGTGGAACGACACCAGCCACCTCAAGCTCGGCTTCAACTACAAGGACAAGAACCGCGACTACAACGCTACCCGCTTCTACTACAACCTGAACAAACTGAACCCCGTCATCACCGACATCTACAACACCGACGGCTTCCTCAACCAGCAGAACATTGCCGACGGACAAATCGTGGTACAGCGTGTGATGCAGCCCAAAGACAGCTACCGCGCCGGAAACGAAATCTACTCCGCCTACCTGCTGACCGACTTCTATCCCACCGAAGCCCTCTTGGTGAACCTCGGCCTGCGCTACGAAATGAGCAAGCAATGGGTGCGCTACGCCAGCGACGGCGGCGACTGGTACTCCCGTCGGCGCAATTTAGACAAGAACGACCTCTTCCCCGCCCTGAACCTGAAATATGCGGTGAACCCCACCAACAGCATCCGCTTCTCTGCCTCGCGCACCGTCACCCGTCCCTCGTTCATCGAGATGGCCCCCTTCCTCTATCAAGAGTCCTACGGTTCGGCACAAATCCGCGGTAACGAAGAGTTGCAGAACGGTTACAACTACAACTTCGACCTACGTTACGAACGCTTCGGCAAGGACGGCGACATGCTCTCCGTGACCGGCTACTTCAAATACCTCGACAGCCCCATCGAACGCATCCAAGACCTGCAAGGCGGCGCCACGCTGCACAGCTTCAAGAATGCCGACAACGGCATGGCTGCCGGCGTGGAGCTGGAGATGCGCAAACGGCTCGTCAAAGACCTGCGCCTAGGCGCCAACATCAGTTACATGTACACCAACGTGAAGCTGCCCCAAGGCGGTGCCTACACCAACAAGGAACGTTCGCTGCAAGGCGCATCGCCCATCCTTGCCAATGCCGACCTCACCTACTCGCCACGCTTCGGCGAAGACAGGCAGCTCAACCTCGCCCTGCTCTACAACCTGCAAGGCAGCCGCATCCATGCGGTAGGCGTGTCGGGTCTGGGCGATGTCAGGCAACAGACGCTGCACACGTTGAACTTCAGCGCCGGATATAGCCTGAACAAGCACTTCAACCTGAAGCTGCAAGTGAACGACCTGCTGAACCGCGATGTCATCTTCAAGCAAGATGTGCCCACCACGGGGCAGGAAATGGAAGTGGAACGCTACCACAAGGGAACGAACTTTGAGGTGGGAATAAGCTACAACCTATAAAGCCCCCGCCCTCCCCCTGAAGGGAACGGAGAACACTCTTTGACAAACAAGCAGATTTAAGAGAATCAATCTGAATGACAGACAGATAAATTGGATATAACAACTAAAACAATTGAATTATGAAAACAATGAAATGGAAATTCTACTCTCTGGCCTTTGTAGCCGGAATGTCTATCCTCACCGCTTGCAGCAGCGACGACAACAACGACAATGACGGTAACGGCGGCAACGGAAACGGCAATGAAATCGAAAACGGTACGATATTGAAAGGTACCATCACCTCCGACGTGACCCTGGCTGCCGGAAACACCTACAAGCTGAGCGGCGAATACATCGTAGAAGAAGGTGCCACGCTCCACATAGAGGAAGGCGTGAAGATTATCGCCGTCTACGATGACATCGCAGACTACATCCTCGTGAAGCAGGGCGGTAAAATCAACGCCGTAGGCACGCCGGACAAACCCATCGTAATGACCAGCGAAAAAGAAGAGCCGGGCGCATGGGGAGGCATCCACATCTGCGGACGCGCCCACACCAATGCCGAAGGCGGCAAGGGAAGTTCTGAAATAGGCGGTGCCGTTTACGGCGGCAACGATGATGCCGACAACTCGGGCACGCTGCAATACATTCGTCTGGAATACACCGGCTTTGCCTTCGATGAAGAGCACGAAGCCAACGGTATCTCTTTCTACGGCGTAGGCAACGGTACCATCGTGGACCACTGCCAAGCCTACAAAGGTTCCGATGACGGCTTTGAGTTCTTCGGCGGCTCGGTAAACGTGAGCAACCTCGTAGCCGTAAGCTGTAGCGACGACTCCTTCGACTGGACCGAAGGCTGGAACGGCAAAGGCACCAACCTCGTGGCTTACCAAGAAGCCGAATCCACACTGGGCTACGACTGCGACTGCCTGATGGAGTGCGACAACAACGGCAGCAACAACGCCGCCACTCCCGTTGCCCACCCCGTATTGAAGAACCTCATCCTCGTCGGCAACGGCGGCAGCAAGCAAGGCATCCGTCTGCGTGCCGGCACGGAAGTGGAAATAGACAACGCCAAGGTCTGCGGCAAAGGCCAACCCCTGACCGTGGAAACCGCCCTTACCGAAAACGCCCTGAAGAACGGCACTTCCAAGCTGACCAACATCACCCTCACCTCCGAGCTGAGCTGCAAAGAAGGCATCTACACCCATGCCGACTTTATCGCCGTGACAAGCAACAAGGTGGACGCCAACCTGAGCTATAGTTCTTTCGAGGACATCAAGAAAGAATGCAGCTGGATGAACGGAAGCTGGGTGAAGTAAAAAAAAGAAGCACTCACAAGACTATAAAGAAACACACAACTTCTTCAACAGCGTACCCCTCGAATGCCTTCCGGCTTCAAGGGGTACGCGCTGTTTCAAGAAAGAAACTAAAAGTACCGTTTACTTCTTCTTCAGCTCCTTCTTCAATTCCTGAACCTGAAAGCTGAACAAGTCCAGATGACGGCAAACGCGCTGCATGAAACTGCCTGCCGCCCTGAAGCAGATACGCGAAATGCGCACTTTATCTGCCGTACAGTCCTCTATCCGTTCCACCGGTTCGCTGGTGATGGAGGGGAAAAAGTTTCCAAGTCCCTTGATGTTCACCGTGCGTCCACTGGCCAGATAGTCCGCTATAATATCCGGCAGTTGCACCAGCACGGACTGGGCATCGCCCACCTGCAGGGAGCTGACAAAAGCCAGCCTCTTGGCCAGTTCGTCATTGCTCACCGGTTCCGGCTGAAGCACTTTTGACGCCGCGTAGTAGCGCACCACTTCCTTGTCTCCACTCTTGTCCACCTTCTTGCGGACCACATAATTCATTGACATACCAATCTTTCTTTATAATTAGGTTCGTAAAAAACGAAAGATATTCCCGCCCGACGCGAGGCACACCTACAACTTGCATACACAAAGCCTATACCTTACGGTAAAGACTCCGTGACCGAATACCTTTCACTATATGACTGAATACCTAAAACACCCGGATGTATTGCCCCAAAACATGGAGATGTTTTCACCCAAAACACCCGGATGTAATACCCCAAAACATGGGGATGTTTTGGGAGAAAAGATGGGGATGTTCTGACCTTTCAGTATAGGGTTCAAAGGTAATGACTCCCTATGAGAAATACAATAGATATAGGCCTTTTTGATGGTCGGAATCAAGCTCCTTTTTCTTCGGAAGCAGCAGGCAGTACCCGCTGGAAATCTCTGCCGGACGGAGACTGGAATACCTGCAAATCGAATTCGGGGATGATTGCCAGCACATGGTCGAATACATCCGCCTGCACCCCTTCATAGGGCACCCAATCCTTCAGCGCACAGAAGAAATAAAGTTCTATCGGGATACCGCGGTCGGTAGGCTGGAGTTGGCGCACCATGCAGGTCAGTTCCTGATTTACGTCAGGAAGACTTTTCAAATAAGCCGTCAGATACGCCCGGAACACACCCAGATTGGTCTGGCGGCGTCCGTTGACGAGGATGGAGTTATCGATGCCGTTTTCCACATTGTACTTTTCAATCACTTCCTCCGTCTGCTCCACATAATCTTTCAGTAGCTGTATCTTGCGATATTTTGCCAGCATCTCCGGGGTGCAGAAACGGACGCTGGTCATGTCGATATTGATACTGCGCTTCACTCGCCGCCCACCGCTCTCGCGCATGCCGCGCCAGTTCTGGAAGGAGTCGCTGACAAGCAGGTAAGGAGGATGGTGGTAATGGTATTGTCCCAGTTGCGCACTTTTACGGTGTTCAACGTTACCTCTATCACCGTACCGTTGGCACCGTACTTGGGCATCTCAATCCAGTCGCCCACCTTCAGCATGTCGTTGGCCGAAAGCTGCACACCGGAGACAAAGCCATAATGGAATCCTTGAATACCAGCATCAGGATGGCTGCCGAAGCACCCAATCCGGCAAGCAGCGAAAGCGGGTCGCGGCTATCAGTTCGCCCACGACCACAATGCCGCCCACCAGCCATAGGATGACTTGCATGGTTTGCAACATCCCCTTTAAAGGGCGGTCACGAAATTGCTCCTTCTCACTGTATACACTGTAAACAGCCTTCAGGAACGAGTTAACGAAACTCAGGAAAGTAATGATGATGTAAATAAGGCAGATACGCCGGATGAAATCCATTGCCGATGAACCGACTTCGACAAATGCCAATGGAACAAACAGATAGATGATAACGGGAGCCACCATGCGGCTGAGGTGCACCATCACTTTACGGTCGAATACGATGTCGTCCCACGTAGCCTTGGTCTTCTTCACCAGTTGTGCCACTACCTTCAGCAGGATTTTCCGGCATAGGGCATCCGCCAGGAAAGCAACGGCAAGTATCAGTGCGAAGGCAATGAATTGGTCGAGCATATCAGCCCGGGAAGGGATATGCCCCACCCGATTAAAAGGTCGTCTATCTTCTTCAATATCTCCATAATCGTATGTTTATCATAACGGCAATCTTATCTACGCGACTGTTCCTCCCGCTCGAGGAACTCCATAATGTCTTCTTTCAACCACTGATAAAGATAAAGGTTCTTGTAGCCGCTGTTTTTTTTCAGCATCACGGATACATTGACCTGACTGTTCTCATACCCCGTCAGTTCGTTGCGGAACTGTTCGTTATGCTCTGCCAGGCGCTTTATCTCCTGCTCGCGTTCACGACGCAGCACCGTACATACCGGGATAAGGATTTTCAGCACTACACAATCCATGATATGGTGTCCTTGGATATAAAGATAGGTATTGTCCGGAGTCAGTCCCAAACGTTCCAACTCCGTGCCCAGCTGCTCCACCCGGTCGATGTAGCGGGGGAAACGGGCTTGCAGTTCGGACAGCTTTGCCGACACCGTCTTTTGCATCTCGTCCAGACTACGGTAAGGATGACGCAGGTTTATCTCCTGCAGGCGCACGCAGGCGTTGAAGTCGTACATCGGGAAGGTATGCGTGTCGTGCTGGCGGTAGAACCAGACATTCCACAGAAACAGCGGATAGGCAATCTGCGAATAACGCTTCAGGAAAGCGGGGAAGTCCAGGATATGCCGGTCGTTCAACGTCGCCTGCACACAGACTTCATGCAGACTGTCGGCAAAGCAGTGGAAGTTCTCGATGGCATAACCGTAAGTCTGGAAGATATAGGGACTCTTGTTTATCCTATGCGACACCTTGGTGGCACCTTGCAGCAGGAAGTCGTAGTCGCTGTCTACACACGCTATCAGCTGCGCCCCAGTTCCGATGTGTTCAACGTATTCATCAGCACCATCTTCTTGCCTTTGCCAGGGAGGTGGCCGAGGGAAGCATCACTTGAAAATAACGTTCCTCATTCTCGAACTCAGACAGCAGCGTCCGCCAGAAAGCGATGTCGTCATAGCTTTCCACATACGCCACTATGCGCTGCGTGCTCTCTTGGGGGACAACTTGCGGGCGGCATCCAGATAGGCGGAAGTAAGGTTATGTCTTAGGGAAGTGGGCACTTGGGTAGGAATTAAGGATTAGGGATTAGGGATGAGATTTCGCTGACTTCGGTGACGGCATCCAGCCAGCCTTCCATGATGACTGCGGGCGAATGGGTGGTGAGGATAAGCTGCACATTGGGATTCAGATTGCGTATCATGCCGATAAGCTTCTGCTGCCATTCGATGTGCAGGGAGGCTTCCGGCTCGTCCATGAAGAGTACGCAGTGGTCATCGTCACGCACCAGCACGGTCAGCAGGATGACCAGCATCTGCTTCTCGCCCGAAGACAGTTTGTAGGGCAGCAGGCGTTCACCGTTCTGATAGAAAACGATGTCGTTGCTTTTGCGGTCTATCGTCTTATGGGTATAGCTGAAAAGCTCGTCAATCATATCCTGGAACTTCCGCTTGGGGAGGGAAAGGGAGGGAGCCAGGCTACGCTGCTCTTCATCACCGCTGAGCAGTTCTATCATCTTGTTGCCGATGTTCACCTGATAGTCCAGATAACGGCGCTGGAGCAGATAGAGCTGCCAGTCCAGTTCCGACTTCACGTTGGCATCGGCATGCGTGCCGTAAAGTCGCCCATGATAAGGGGACGGTCGTAGCTGCGGATTACATCATAGGGGATAAAGGTGGCTGCAGAATTGTCGAAGTAGACGTGTACGCCGTTCTTCTCGTCACTCTTCACTTCACCCGATGTCTGTTCCAGATAGTTGACCGAACGGTTCAGGATAGTGGTTTTCCCCACTCCGTTGATGCCGGAAAGTATATTGACGTCAGGACGCAGGTCCCAGGCAATATCGTACCGATGCCACAATCCGTGTATTTCGATACGCTTGATGTAATTGGCTTGTACTTCCATGGTTTCTTGCTTTAATTAGAAGCAAATATACACGATAATCTCTTATTTCTACGCCCATGAACCAGAAAAATCATATAATGAAAGATTTTCTCTTTTCAGAAAATAGTTGTTCTTTTGCACCCGCAAAGAACAAAAGAGTATGAACAAGAACATTCAAGGGCATCTGTTCGCCCTTACCGCAAATATCTTATGGGGCTTGATGGCACCTATAGGCAAGTCAGCTCTGGTAGAGTTTTCCGCGTTGTCAGTAACCACATTCCGCATGGTAGGCGCAGCCGCCTGCTTCTGGCTCCTCTCCTTATTCTGCAAACGCGAACAGGTGGACCACCGGGACATGCTGAAGATATTCTTCGCCGCACTCTTCGCACTGGTATTCAATCAGGGTGTCTATATCTTCGGACTCTCCATGACTTCGCCCATAGACGCCTCCATCGTTACAACCACGCTGCCTATCGTCACCATGATAGTGGCTGCAATCTATCTGAAAGAACCGGTCACCAACAAGAAAGTGCTGGGCATCTTTGTAGGGGCTATGGGAGCATTTATACTCATCATGAGCAGCCAGACCACCGGTGCCGGCAATGGCAGCCTCATCGGAGACCTTCTCTGCCTGCTCGCCCAAATCAGCTTCTCCATTTATCTGACCGTATTCAAGGGGTTGTCGCAAAAATACTCTCCCATCACCCTGAACAAATGGATGTTTGTCTATGCCTCCATGTGCTACATCCCGTTCTCTTACCACGACGTGGCTGCCATACAGTGGAGCGAAATATCTACAGCCGCCCTGCTGCAAGCGGGATATGTGGTTGTGGGAGGAAGCTTCCTTGCCTATATCTTCATAATGAGTGCGCAGAGGCTGTTGCGCCCCACTGTGGTGAGCATGTACAACTACATGCAGCCCATCGTGGCCTCAACCGTTGCCATCATCTTAGGATTGGGAGTGTTCAATTTGGAAAAGGGAATAGCCATAGCCTTGGTATTCCTGGGAGTGTACATCGTGACACAAAGCAAGTCACGCAAGGATTTCGAGAAAGAAGGGAAAGCCGTATAAAACAGCCGTTCCACCGTCACAGTACTCCGGCACGTACCCGGCTCAGAGACTCGGGAGTCATTAACAGATAAGATGCTATGTGGTTGACTGAGGCACGCCGGGCTATCTCCGGATAATCCCTGACGAAGCGCGCATACCGCTCGCGTGAGGTTTCGAAACGCCAAGAGTCTGCTTTATATTGGGAAAGCATTAAAGACCCCTCCAATAAATGGCGAAGCAGACGGGCTATATGCAGATAACGCTCAGAGAGTTCGACCAGTCCTGCATACGAAATGCTCCAGATGACGCCTTCCTCCAAGGATTCCAGCTGAAGGCAATTACGGCGTCCGGTGAAAAGGCTGACGATACACATAGCGCCGTCACCGTCGCAGGCAAAGTTCTCTGTAATGTCCCGGCCTTCTTTGAAATAGAACTGGCGAAGCAGTCCTTTCTCTACAAAAACAATATCCCTGGCTATATCTTTTTCACTAATCAACAGTTCTCCTTTGTGCACCTCACGGCGTACAAACAAACCGGCAATGAGCTCCAGCTCCTCAGAAGGGAGTTCATGAAGGCGGCGGGTAAACCGCCGCGCCACTTCCATGTTGTTTTCCTTAGTCATCGATATAGAGAAAGGGATATGCCCCTATTTCTTCAGTTCTGCAAAATAGGTGTCCAGCAAGTTCTTGGCAGCCACAAAAGAAGTCAAGTTGCCCTGTAGCACTTGTTTTTCCTTGCCAGTCAGCATCGCTTCAATCTGCGGATTGTGGTAGAAGCTGTCGCGCAGCTGTTCGTTAATGGTCTCGTACATCCAGTATTTGCTTTGCTCATTGCGGCGGTATTCAAAATAGCCGTTATCTTTCACAAAGTCAATGTATTTGTAGACCATATCCCACACTTCTTTTACACCAAGATTATAGAAACCGGAATAAGTCAGCACTTGGGGTGTCCAACCGCTCTCCGGAGCCGGGAAGAGGTGCAGCGCATTACGGAACTGCGTTGCTGCCAGTCTGGCCCGCTCCAGATTGTCGCCATCAGCCTTATTAATAACAATGCCATCGGCCATTTCCATGATGCCGCGTTTGATGCCTTGCAACTCATCGCCCGTACCCGCCAGCTGTATCAGCAGGAAGAAGTCTACCATAGAATGTACGGCAGTCTCACTCTGCCCCACCCCTACCGTCTCTACAAATATCTTGTCGAAACCGGCAGCCTCACAAAGCACAATCGTTTCACGCGTCTTGCGTGCCACGCCACCCAGCGAACCGGCAGAGGGACTGGGACGTATAAAGGACTTGATGAACGGAGAGCTTCTCCATACGCGTCTTATCACCGAGAATACTGCCTTTGCTGCGTTCACTGCTCGGGTCAATGGCAAGAACGGCCAACTTGCCGCCGTGTTCCTCCAGTACATGCAAGCCAAATACATCAATAGAGGTACTTTTACCGGCACCGGGCACACCACTGATACCCACACGGACGGAGTTGCCCGAATAGGGCAAACACTTCTCTATCACCTCCTGCGCCACAGCCTGGTGCTCCGGTTTCACACTTTCCACCAGTGTTACAGCCTGGCTGAGTACCGTAACATCACCTTTCACTATACCCTCCACATAGTCTGATACGGAAAGCTCGCGTTTCTTCCGCCTGGGACGGTTCTTCAAGTAAGGATTGACCGATGAAGGTTGCTCAATGCCTGCATTGACAACCAAGCCTTTATATGCTTCATTATTTTCGGGATGTTCCATGGCTATTTGTGAGTTATAAGTTATGAGTTATGAAGGACTTTACGACTTCTTATTGTTTTGCTTTAATGTTGATTTCAACTTTCGGCTGCATCGGGTCATTGGTAATCATCAGCAGACGCAGATGACGGCGCTTCTTGCCTATATTCTTCTTCACTACCGTTACCCGCAGGCGGGTGCTTTCACCGGGTTGCAATACACTCTTCTTGAGGTTAACTCCCACTGCCGGGTGGAATACCTGGAGTTTGTTTATCTGTAAAGGAGAACGCCCGGTATTGGTAATGGTAATATCCTGACGTGCTTTTGACTTCTTTGCCAATATCGCACTCATATCAACTTCTTTGGTAGAAAGGCTGATGACAGGAGCATTTGCCTTCTCCACTTCCGTCATTCCGGAGAAATCCGGTAAAAGAATGGCAGAAACGGGAATCTCGTTTTCATCGCCCACCTTGTCACCGGAGAAGCGAGAAAGATAGACCGACGTTTGAGTCAGTCCGAGGCCAGTCAGTCTTTCCGAATTCAATGTAAGTGTAATCACTCCTTTTTCTCCCTTTTGCAGCACGTTAGGTTCTACTTTTGTCTGCAAATAAGGGGGCAGATGCATCAGTACCGGTTCATAAGGACGGTCGGAAAGATTGACCACGCCGATATGAATCACCGGCTGCTCACCATGCTGAATATCGGGGAAGTCGAGGCTGTTCTTGTCAATACGTATCTGACCGATAAGATAGGGATGCGTCTTGGTAAAGTCCTTGATTTCCTGTACTACTTCACCATTGAACTTCAAATAGACCAGATTGGGTTGCGCATTGCTGTAAATAGCCACAGATTTCTGGAAATGTCCCAATGCCTTGGCGTCAAAAGTCACATTTACTGTTCCTTTTGCCCCCGGAGCAATAGGCGTTTTTGTCCACTGGGCCACGGAGCAGGCGCAATCCGGCTCTACTTCTGTAAGCACTAAAGGCTGGTCACCCGTATTGGTGATGGTATATTGCACAGTCACGGGATGCTTCCATTCTATCTGGCCGAAACTGTACATCTCTGTATTCGAGGTAAAACGAGCTTGCGCTACAGCAGTCAATACCACACTTGCAAGCACATATAAAGTTATCAATATCCGCTTCATCTATTTTTCTTAATATCAAGATTTCCTAATTCTGCCACTCTCATTCAATATTAGTCGGACAAAAATAGGTGTTTTTAGCGAGAGTACCTAAAATAGCGGAGCGCATTGTACAAATTGCGCTCCGCTCCATACTCTATTGTTACTTTATTACAATTATCCCTCCCGCCGAATGCGAAGCATACTCCGGAGCATACGCACACTGTATCGTGGCCAGCCCCGTTTCGTATGTTCCGCCACGGGCTATGCGATAACTGTGCTCTAAGACATAAACGCCTTTGCCCAAATGGTCGAAGAAGAAATTGGTTGCGGCATCTTCCACTTCTGCATAATAACCGAGGCCATTACTCCAACGATAACCGGAAAGCGAGCCTATAGGTTCAAAGCAGGCACCCCGCTGGTCTTTCAACTGAACAAAATCCATAGTACGGTCCAAGCGGATAGTCAAACGGGCCACTATTTTATCACCGACGGATAATACGGTCCCTTCCGTAACCGGTTGCAAGGACTTGCTACCACCGGCCGATATACGCTCTACATAAAGTTTCTTCTCTACATTCAATTCACCCCCCTGCTGCTTTACATCAGATATGGGTGACAGATACTGGGCATAAACAGCTCCCCAGGCAATGCCTGCATCCCGTTTCTCTACGGTGACGGTTTTAGCTTTCAGCTCCGGACTTCCTTGAGCGAAGGTTTCCTTGACATAACCCAAACCCGGGATTATGGTCTTTGTAGGCGACAATGTTTCCAAAACTTTGTTACCTAACGTGATACGTACGTCTCCCCGACTTTCCAGCAGATTAGTACCTTGACAAAGCAATGCATAAACAGCATCAGCCGTTGCAACCGGAGAATTCCAACTGGTAGTCTGCTTCTGTTTCAGCAGCCAGAGTTTCATTTCCTCCACCAAAGCATCGTTGCCACCTGCCATACGCAGGGCTTCCATTACTTCCACATGGGCAGGGATGGGCAGCATACCCCAGTTATACGGATTTGCTTGGAAAGCAAAGTATGCACCCAGTTCATCCGTCTGTACCAGATGTTCCTTGAGGGAAGCGATGAATTCATTCGCCTCGGCTGTACGCCCTACTGCTTTCAGGATGATGGCAGACTGCGCCTTGCTGCTCATGGTTCCATCTTTAAGATTGGCACCTACTTTTGATAGGAAATAGCGGTAAGCCGCTTGATTGTCTGCCGGCACTTGTTCGCCGCTAAGGGCTATCAGATACAGATATGTCATTGCCGATTCGGAGTTGGCAGTAATTCTGGCGCCATTTTTTCGGCTTTACGGATATTGCGATACTCTTCCAAGGCCTGCCGATTCAAATAGCCGAAAGCTTTCTGCCGCATGGCGGCAACTTCTTCAGACAGTTCATTTTTCGTCAGCAGAG
>ENA-OQCX01000064-OQCX01000064.1-human-gut-metagenome-genome-assembly--contig:-NODE-64-length-50636-cov-7.116316_pt1 | contig 50636 bp, 50 predicted proteins | sample MGYA00242762_ERZ504587 | MGnify/ENA primary metagenome ERZ504587 (study PRJEB26092, sample SAMD00036337) | human gut metagenome | host: Homo sapiens | study: EMG produced TPA metagenomics assembly of...
ATCAAAATACTATGACACAACAAGAAAAACAAATAAACTATATGGGGCCATTCATCACGATGGTGTTCTTGTTCTTTATTGTAGGTTTCCTTACGACTGCCAATACTCAGTTTCAGGGTCCTCTGAAAGAAACTTTTCTTTCGGAAGTGGGTGGGTTAAAAAATACTTTTGCTACTTTGATTACTTTCTCCTGGTTCCTTGCTTATCCGGTTTGTGGAGGGGTAGGCTCGTCGTGGATTAGCAAATACGGATATAAAGGAACATTGATGCGTGGATTGCTGGTGATGATTGTGGGGCTTGGTTTGTTCTTTGCCTCTTCCTATTTCACAGTACACTTTCCTGAAGCGAATTGGCATGCAGGAAATAATGTTATCCCTGGAGGGTTCTTGATTTTCTTACTGGGTTCTTTCGTGGTAGGGGCTTCGGCCACCATTCTGCAAGTGGTTATAAATCCTTATCTGACGGCTTGCCATGTCAAGGGTACCCAGTCCATTCAGCGTTTGGCTATAGGTGGTTCCGCCAATTCTGTGGGAACTACGCTTGCTCCTTATTTCGTGACCGGTGTCGTGTTCGGCGGTCTGTCTATGGAGGACATTCAGATTGACCAGCTGATGGTTCCGTTCCTGGCATTGATGGCTGTTATTTCTTTGATTGTATTGTTGTTGATGAAATTGTCTTTGCCCGATATCCAAGGAACCAGGGTAGAGAAGGGAGAAAAGCTGGAAAAAAGTGTATGGTCCTTCCGTCATCTGACATTGGGCGTGGTGGCTATCTTCTTTTATGTAGGAGTGGAAGTCTGTATCGGGGCCAATATCAATCTGTATGCCATCGAGATGGATTATGCTTCTCCGGCACTGATGGCTACGCTCTATTGGGGTGGTATGCTTGTGGGCCGCCTGGTGGGGAGCAGCCTGAGCAGGATTTCTCCCCGCGTGCAGTTGACGGTTACTACGGTATCGGCAGGACTACTCGCCCTACTGGCCATTCTTCTGAATAATCCGTGGCTGCTCACGGCAGTAGGTCTGTTCCATTCCATCATGTGGGGAGCTATCTTTACTTTGTCCGTTGCCCATTTGGGAAAATACACTTCGGTGGCTTCGGGTGTGTTCATGATTGGAGTGGTAGCGGTGCCATATTGCCCTTGTTGCAAGGAGTGCTTGCCGATGTTCTTGGAGGCTGGAGATGGTCATGGCTCATCGTTCTTTTTGGAGAAGCGTTTATGCTGTATTATGCATTGATAGGTTCACGGGTCCGTCAGACCTGCGATAATTTGTAATTAAAGATAGTACTTATGAAAAAAATTAGAATGATGATGGCTGCCGCTTTGGGCGTATTGGTTTCATGCGGTAGCGTTAAGTCGGGAGAAGAGGTCGTTGCGGCTTCCCGCGATTCAAAGGTTGTGGTTGCTTATGTCACTTCGTGGAGTGAGGTGATGCCCGACCCGCAGTACATGACGCATATCAACTATGCGTTCGGTCATGTAAACGAGAGCTTTAACGGTGTCAAGATTGATAATGAGGAACGTTTGAGACAGATTGTTGATTTGAGGAAACAGAAGCCGGAACTGAAAGTGCTGCTTTCCATCGGCGGCTGGGGAAGCGGACGTTTCAGTGAGATGGCTGCCAATGATGAATATCGCCGTGCTTTTGTCGCGGACTGTGCCCGTGTGGTGAAGGAGTTCGCTTTGGATGGCATTGACATCGATTGGGAATATCCCACCAGTCTATGGCAAATATATCTTCGTCACCGGACGATACGGAGAATTTTACACTTCTGATGCAGGATATCAGAGCTGCCATCGGCAATGAAAAGGAACTGACACTTGCCACCGTAGCTTCTGCCCGTTACATTGACTTCAAGGCTATCTTCCTTCCGTCGATTTTGTGAATATCATGGCTTATGACATGGCTTCTGCTCCCAAGCACCATTCGGCGCTTTATCCGTCGGGACATAGCGGTGACATTACTTCGGACGGTGCCGTTACTGCACACTTGAAAGCGGGCGTACCGCCTTCCAAGCTGGTGATGGGTATGCCCTTCTATGGTCGTGGAGGTGACGGTTATCCCAGCTTCCAAGACTATAATAAGGTAGGGAATACGGATACCCAATATACTGAAAAGTGGGATGAGGTGGCTCAAGTGCCTTATCTGGCCGATAAGAATGATACGTTGGTATTTGGTTTTGAGAATCCCCGTTCACTTGCCATCAAGTGTCAGTATATTCTGGATAAAGATTTGCTGGGAGGCATGTATTGGGATTATAGCGGAGACAATGAGCAGGGTGATTTGCGCCGTACGGTAGCAGAAAACCTGTTGGGCAAGCCGCACAAGGCGAAGGTACTGGTGTTGACGGAACGTGGCGGACAGCACGGAGGATTTACGGATGCCGGTTTGAGGTGGTTGGCGGCCGAAGGTGCAAAGGGGAATTTCAGTATTACCGAGATAAACAATGCCAGGAACATAACGGAGGCTTACTTGTCGCAGTTCAGCCTGGTTATTCAATTGGATTTCCCGCCTTATACTTGGCCGAAGGAAGCGGAAGATGCGTTCGTCAAGTATATAGAAGAAGGGCATGGCGGCTGGATTGGTTTCCATCATGCCACTTTGCTGGGCGAGTTTGACGGTTATCCCATGTGGCAATGGTTCTCTGATTTTATGGGTGGCGTGCGTTTCAAGAATTACATAGCTCCGCTGGCCGACGGTACGCTGATTGTAGAAGATGAGCAGCATCCGGTAATGAAGGGTGTTCCGGCCTCTTTCGTTGTGCCCGATGACGAGTGGTATATTTATGACAAGAGTCCGCGTCCCAATGTACATGTACTGGCCAATGTGATGAGTCGAGCTACACGCCTGCGTCGGACATCAAGATGGGCGATCATCCGGTGGTTTGGGTCAATGAAAACAAAAAGGCACGCAATGTTTATTTCCAGATAGGGCATAGTAGTAAGTTGTACGAAACGGAAGGGTTTACGACCATGTTCAGAAATGCCATTAACTGGACTTTAGAAAGGTAATACTTTTTATAATCAATGGATTTGGAAGAAAACGGGTACGTACAGAAACGTATCCGTTTTTTATGGGTTTAAACTTTATCACTTTAAGTTTAAAATAAAACGTTTTTTATGGATGTGTTAGTAAATGAACTCCTTATGAGAAATATTCAACTTCCATTTCTTGTTTAGTACGTAATTTCGCTTATCGAAGTATTGGAATTTGTATCAATACAATATGAATAACTTCCTATTTTATAAACTAATACTATTATCATGAAAAGAAAAAGAGTCCTTTTGCTGCTTTGCATTCTCAGTTGCACTTTGCAGCTCTTCGCACAACAAATTAATGTGCAGGGTGTCGTTTATGACCCTTCCGGAGAAACGGTTCCGGGTGCTAATGTCAGTATGAAAAGTAATCCGGCTGTGGGTACTGTGACGGATATTGATGGGAATTTCAGTCTGAAAGCTTCTGTGGGTGATGTGTTGGTCTTCACCTTTATCGGTTATGAGCCTATTGAGTATAAACTGACTGCTGCAGATACAAATCTGAAAGTCCGTTTTACTGATTCTTCTGAGTTGCTGGACGAGGTAGTTGTAGTAGGCTATGGTGTACAAAAGAAGAGTGTACTTTCGTCTGCTGTGAGCCGTGTTACCAGTGAAGAGTTGGATAAAGGTAATCCTACAAATATTCAGAATGCTTTGAAAGGTAAAGTTTCCGGTGTACAGATTATCTCTAATTCAGGTCAGCCCGGTGCGGAATCAAAGATTCGTATTCGGGGTACCGGTACGGTCAACAACTCCGATCCGCTTTATATAGTAGACGCATGCCGTCTGAAAGTGGTATCAGTCATTTGAATCCTTCTGATATTGAGTCTATTGAAGTGCTGAAAGACGCAGCTTCCGCCGCTATTTACGGAGCCCGTGGTGCTAACGGTGTTGTGCTGATAACTACGAAGAAGGGTACTAAAGGGAAGGCTACTTTGAACTATGAATTTACGTATGGTATTCAGAATCCTTCCAAGAAGGTGGATTTGCTGGGTAGTGCGGATTATCAGATGTTGATGAATGAAATGGCTGCCAATGCAGGTAAAGACCCTTATTTCCCGACTGTTTCCAGCGTCAATACCGACTGGCAAAAGGAACTGCAGAACAAGAATGCTCCTATTATGAACCACAAGGTTTCGTTGAGTGGAGGTACGGACAACTCTACCTATTATGCTTCTTTCGGTTATGTAAAGCAAGAAGGTATTTATGCCAAAGGACATGCTGATTATGAACGCTACAATGTACGCTTGAATTACAATAATGTATTACTGGACACGAAATCACGAAATTGGTTGAATAAGATTAGTTTTGGTGCAATTGCAAGCTATTCCAAGTCAATCCAGACTGGTAATACTATTGGCAATAGTGAAGCAGCGGGCTTGATTACTTCCATGAATATGTTGCCTCCTACCGAGCCGGTTTATCAGACCGACCCTGCTATACTGGAGCAATATGCCGTAACTTATCCAAATCATGTCATTGCTCCCAACGGCCTGGCATACAATATCATCGAGATGCGTGAAATAACCAATCCGCTGGCAGCCATGCAGGTCAGTCATAACCAGAGGACTATGCCTCAGAATTTCGGTGCGAACTTTAACCTTGATGTCGACTTGTTGCCAGGCTTGAAGTTCAAGACTACCTATGGTGCGGAATGGGTGTTCAATTCCATCAAGAATGTAACTCCGGTCTACGAGCTAAATGCTACCAGTAAGAATGCCACTTCCAAGGTAGAGGATAAGAAAAGGGAGTCTTCCTATTGGCAGTGGGAAAATGTACTGTCGTATACAAAGTCTTTCGGCCGTCATAATATAGGTGCACTGTTCGGTACAAGTATGTCTTCCTACCATTACTCCAATTTGGAAGCGGAAGATTATAATCTGCTGGTGGTGGATATAGACAAGGGATATATAGACACGGCCACAGCGCCCGAAGAACAGTCCAAAGTATGGGGTGGGGCGGAAGATCACCGTATTGCATCCATATTCGGACGTATCAATTATAATTATGATGAAAAGTATTTGTTCGAAGCGGTAGTGAGACGGGACGGTTCGTCAAACTTCAGTCGTGACCACCAGTATGCTACATTCCCTTCGGTTTCTTTGGGTTGGGTGTTGACCCGTGAGAAGTTCATGGAGAACAGACCTTCCTGGTTGGATTTTGCCAAGATACGTCTGAGCTGGGGACAGAACGGTAACGAACGCATCGGCTCCTTTGCCTATACAAGTATGATGAGTCAGGGTAAGAATGCAGTCATAAATGGAAAGGTATATACGGGCATGCTGCCCAGTGGCTATGCCAATGCTGATTTGAAATGGGAGACCTCCGAACAGACCGACTTGGGTATTGACTTGCGTTTCTTCAACAGTGCATTGACATTCTCTGCCGACTATTTCGTGAAGAAGACGAAGGACATGCTGCTTTCCATGCCAATTCCTCTTTATACCAGTTATGGCAGTATGACGGTCAATTCGGGTACAGTGAAGAACGAAGGTATCGAGTTCGAAGCGTCCTATCGCTTTAAGGTGGGTGAAGTGAATCTGGGTATCAATGGAAATGCTTCTTATGTGAAGAATACCGTAACAGACCAAGGCCCCGACCGCGTCGGTCTCAATAATATCGGTGGTGGTATGGGCGGTCAGGTCAGTTGGAGAGAGAACGGGCGTCCGTACGGCTTCTTCTACGGTTACTTGCATGATGGCATTTTCCAGAATCAGCAGGAGATAGACAGCTATACTTACGTAGATTCTAACGGAAAGACTCAGTTGATACAACCGAATGCCAAGCCCGGAGATATCCGTTTTAAAGATTTGGACGGTAAAAATGGTCTTAATGGCGATGACCGTACTATGATAGGTAAGCCGAATCCCGACTGGACATATGGATTTACGCTCTCTGCCGATTGGAAGGGGCTGGATTTCAGTGCATTCTTTCAAGGAAGTATCGGAAACGATATTTATAAACTGTACAGACGTTCCAACGTGACTTTTGGTAACTACGACAAATCCTGGTTGAACCGTTGGCACGGTGAAGGAACTTCCAATTGGGTACCACGTATCATAGATGGTGACAACAATAACTATCAGGTTTCAAACTTCTTTGTAGAAGATGGATCGTATATGCGTTTGAAAGTGTTGCAGATAGGTTACAGTCTGCCCGGACAGATGTTGCAGCGTGTCGGCATCAAGGGGCTGCGTTTCTTTGTGCAGGGCGAGAATCTGTTTACAATCACCAATTATAGCGGTTATGATCCTGAAGTGGGAACACGTGATGGATTTGACGGGGGAACATATCCGCAAGCACGTACTTATACTATCGGTGCGAATATTACATTTTGATTAACCTAAAAATTAGATACAATGAATAAGATATTAAAGGTATTGGCTTTGGGTGCGATGGCTTTGTCGACCACAGCTTGTTCAGATTTTCTGGAAGTGAATCCGAGAACTCAGGTGTCGGAAACCGAATTCTATAAGACGGAAGACGATATGATGAAGGGCTTGTATGCGTGATGAATGAAATGCAGACCCGTATGCCGGAGGTTTGGTCTTACTCTTCTTTGCTGGGTGATGAGTCCGAAACCGGCGGTGGTATCGGTGAGGGGTCTTACAAGACGAAATGGGATACTTTTACCTATGACGCGACTTCTTGTTTCGGTGCATGGGGATATGGTTCTTGGTGGAATGAGTGGGATTTTGGCTTGTTCAATGGAGTCATTGCTGCCAATCTGTTGATTGACAAATTGGCTGGATGCAACCTCAGTGCAGACTTTGTCAATTCCATTTCTGCCGAAGCGCGCTTTTACCGTGCCATTTTCTATTACCATCTGTTTATGGGGTATGAGCAATTCCCGCTTATCAAACATTATCTGGCAGCCAGTGAAATGTATAGCGTTGCCAAAGGAACCCGTGAAGAAATTTATGAGTTTATGATGGGTGACTTGGATGACGAAGTGACTAAGTATCTGCCCCAGCGCAGTGCTACACAGCAGGGACGCGTTTGCCGGGATGCTGCCAAGCTGCTTCGTGCTAAAATTATTTTGTTCCATCGTGATGAGACTAAATATCAGGTGGCATTGAATGACATGAAAGAAATAATCACCAGTGGAAGATACCAGTTGAACCCTGATTATCAAAGCTTATGGGTGAAAGACGGAGAATGGTGTGCGGAATCTATCTTTGAGGTATGTTATGCCGGCAATAACTCCGGTGAAGGGTTTGGTCTTGCACGTTCTTTGGGTGGTCGTAACATTGTTGACCCGAGAAGTGCCGAGCAGGGCGGCTTGGGCGAAGGTTATGGCAGAATACCATGCCGAGTTCCGTTTACAACATGTTTAAGGAAGGCGATACGCGCGAGAAGGAACAGTCATTGTCTATGCGGACGAAGCTAAGAAAGTGGCAGAAATGGTGGCCAAAGGTGAACTGCCGGCAGGAAGTGCTTTCCAAGTCAGTGACCAGCAGGAAAATTACGAAGGCCTGGGGCACTATAAGATTCATCCGAGAAAGGAGACGACGTCTACGGTGAACCCTACGGATAACTATTATAACTCTTGGCGTATTTACCGTTATGCCGATGTTTTGCTGCTGGCTGTGGAGCTTGATGTACGCATCAACGGAACTGCCAGTGCCGATACGCAAGGCTGGTTCGACCAGGTCAGAGACCGCGCTTTCAAAGACAAAGAGCATCGTATCAACTTGGCGGGAAAGAGCAAGCAGGAGTTGTTGGATATTCTTTTTGAAGAGCGTGGGTATGAGTTTATGGATGAAATGCAGCGTTGGTTTGACATTCTGCGTTTCGATAAAGGAACAGAGATTTTAGGTAACAAAGGTTGGACGGAGAAGTTCAGGTACTTCCCGATTGACCAGTCGGAAATGGATAGGGCTAAAGGTGGCTTGACACAGAACCCTGGCTGGTTATAAGTTTAGATCGGTTTTCTTTCTGAAGAGTCCCCGGTATTTCCTTTTGAAATACTGGGGATTTTTATGTGTAGGCAGTGGCGGTATCTCTCACTAAAGTTTATTTCGGCAAAACATCTGTCATGCTGTCACGCGAAGAGATTATTCTTTTGATTATAAGTTAATTAAAGTGTGATGGATACCTGTGATAGATAAAAAACATTACAACCATCCATCACGCTTTCCAATTTTTGTAAAAGATGGTATGCATACTTGTTTCGTGGGTCGTTGAAATAGTTATAATCTTAGTTCTCAGCATGAAACTTTTAGTTTCAAGACTAAATACGAAAAGTTTTGACAAGTAAGACTATTGGTTTCAACAAGAAAAACCAAAAGTTTCTTTCGATAAAACCATTCGTTTCAAAGGTTAAAACTCTTGGTTTCGACTATAGGAAACTATCATTCCAACTTGTCGGGACCAGCAAGGGTATCTATATGAAACAACCGAAACAGATACCTTTTCCTTCGAAAAGTATCTGTTTCGGCATAAAAGTGTTGTATTTTGGAGAAGATTTGAAGAATACTATCCTATTTTATTCTTTTGATTACTGTTATGGGAGTTGTTTCATTTGAGGAACGGGTCACCGTTCTTGTCTTTGCTCACTACCCAGCGGAAAGCATTAACCAATAGCAGGTTCTGTGTACCGTCGATAAACTCTTCGTCACCATGTCCCATATTTAGGTAAATCATTCTGTAATTCTTGTTGGACCATACGATGGGGAAGTCGCCAAAATTCACTACATCCTTGATACCCAGTGGATAGTTCTTGGGAGATAGGGACAAGAGTACCTCTACGTCCTTGTTCTGGCGGGGGCTGGGAGTCCATTGGTACCATTCGCTGGCGGGAGCACGAATGATGCAGGCAGATTCTTGGTAACGGGATGTTCTTCGTTGTCGACTTCGACCAATACCGGCTGGGGAGGCCAGTTGTTGCAATAGAACACCCCACCACCAAGAAACTTAACGAACCAGGGCCAATGCGTGTTTTTGTCGTTGTAGGCTGCTGCGTGGAAACCTACCCAACCGCCTCCGTTTTCCATGTATTGCTCAAAAGCATCGCGTTCGGCCTTGGTGTTGGGGGATGTGTTAAGCATGATAATGACATTGTATTCTTTCAGTTTCTCGTATGGGTATTTTGAAAAATCGGTAGTAATATCCAGAACAAAGCCGTCACCGTAATTGAGCTTCTTGAAGAAAGTGGTTGCTTGTTCTGCAAATTGTACGTGTGCTTCTTCCGCATGTTGCGTGTAATAAATCAAGGCCTTGAAGCGAGGAGCTTTGGCATAGTTTGCCGGATAACCTTCGGGGACTTGTGCGTACGTCAGCAGGGTGCAAGCCGTAAACAATAAAATAAGCAGATGTTTCATAATTTGTAATTTATAAGTATTAATTCTTCATTATCTAATATTCCGCAATCAGAGACAGCCATTTGCCTGCCGAGGTAACCCATACCTCTTTATAACAGGCATTGTTGGTTTGCGGCCAATAGGGGACATCGTCGTTGCCCAGGGTACGGATACCGACGGGCATCTCTCCTGTCATTTCTCCCGAAGAGAAGGTGTTCAGTTGCGGATAGTTGTGTCCTTCTCCATAAATCAAGGATTGTCCGAAAGGATTCTTGCCTACGGTCCAGTACAACTGTTCCAGACCGATGTTGAGCAGTTCCTTGTCCTTCAGGAAGTTTCCGCAGATGGCGGCGGACTTTCCGTTGGAAAGATGGATGGCGGTATTGCCGTTGAAAATGTTGAACCACACGGGGAAACGTTTCATGTAGTGCTCTTTGTCCAGTTGTACTCCTCGTTTAATCTGTTCCGTGTACAGTTCCTTGGCATTGGCAGGGGGAAACAGATGGAGGGCGTAGAAGTTGGTGGTATCCTTATATTCCTCTGCATGGTAAACACCGCTTGGAATCATACCGTAGGGATGGGTATACTTCATCATTCCTTTCAGATACTCTCCATATAGTTGTATGGAATTCACCCATTTAGGATAATCGGGGTGCTCCTTCTGGGTTTCGCAAAGCATCACCATGGCCTGCATATAGACCTGCTCGCGCGACTGGTGTATGTAATGTACGATGGATTTGCGGGATTTGTCCCGGTAGAAGAATCCGCGTGTCCCGTCTTTGTCTTTCAGCGGTTCCGTGCGCTGGCAGTCGAGGGTGTAGCGGATGTATTCGGCGGCGATGTCCGCATAAGAAGGTTTTCCGGTCAGCTTGTATAATTGGCTTGCCGACCAGGAGATGGTAGCCATATACTGACTTTTCGAAGTGTTGTAACTGTGTTCGTAAGGCTGGACGAACTGGTCGAAGCCATCTTTTTTGAACTTCTCCATAGCAAAAGCGAAATCTTCTTCGGCCACGCGCAATAGGTATTCCTGCAGCATCGGGTCGTTGTCCAGCGTCATGGAGGCGTAAGCTTCGTATCCGGCATAGAGAAAGTTGTCAAATGCCATGTTCTGTACACGTACGGAAGATATGTCGTCCAATGTATTGAACACACCGTCTTGCCAGATAAGCAATCCCATGCTGCTGGCGCGGTAACCATCGCCGTAGCGGTTCTTTAGGATGAACTCTACTCCCCATTCCGCCTCTTCACGCAGGCGGGCGGCGAGGGCTGGGTTGATATTTCTTTGTTTATTATAGGCTTCGAGCAGAGCAAAGGTCACGTCTCCCGTCTGCAAGGTTTGCTGGGACAAGTCTCCTGCATCGTGCCATCCGCCGGAGTAGGAGATGCTGCGTCCGTCATGTCGGGACATGAGGTCTACGTGGCAGGTGGAATGCTTGCCGGGAACCGGATGTCCACAGCGCTGGCAGAAGATGAAGTTCAGCACTTTCCATTGTGAATCTTCCCAAAGTCTTTCTCCAATCCGGAAGGTGGGAGTTAGCGATGTTCCGACCTTCAGCTGATACTCTCCGGGATTATTGAAGGAGGTGAAATCAATAAGGCCAAATTCTCCGAGAGTGGTTTTCTCTTTTCGGATGTCTCCTTCGTAAGCTATTTCTCCGGTTGGGGTAAGCAGTTGGAAGCGCTTTCCGGCGTCTATGGTGAGGTTTGTGTTGATGAGGGCGGTTTTGGGGTGGTTGACGGCATAGCCGGTTGTCGAGTAGGAGATTTTTCCATCGGCAGGTATCCATCCGCTGACTTTCTCAGGGGCTTTCACCGTTTGCAGTTGTAGATTGTCCAGGTAGTAGATAGCTGAATCTCCTGTAGTCCGGTCTTTGCCTTTGAGGGCTGTGCTGAAGGTGATGGATATCACCTTGTCGCGCTGATACTCGTCTATTTCGAGGAAGCATTGGTTCCACTCCTTATTAATAAGGTTAATGAGGTGTGAACCCGAAGGCTGATTATATCCTTCTTGGCAGGAGTATCTGCATTGCGAAACGTGAGGTTCATGTTGACGATGCGCGCGCCGTCGCAATCGGGATAGATGGAGAATACGATGCGGTTGTACTTCTCCAGATTGGCGCCGTCTAGATGATAGGTAACACTGCTGTTTCCGTAGGTGGCATAGTCTGGGTCGGAAGGAGAGCCGGTCGCCCTTTTCCCGGTGAATGTGGGGAATTGCAGTTTGATGCTGCCTTTGCCGGAAACGGTCTTTTCCGTACTGAAGGACATGCTTCCTGCGCCGGAATGACTCCATCCCTCTGTACCTGCCGAGCGGGTGAGAGGAGCGCTTTGCAAGACCTCCTTTTTCCATCCGTTGGTTTCGAAAGAGTTTTCAATATCCAGGGGGAGGGGTTGATGTATCAGTCCGCTTTCGTGGAGTTGTCGTTCCAGTTTGGGGTCTTGGGTCAGACGTGTCTGACCGTATGCGGCAATACTGCCGAGAGATAAAAGGTATAAAAATAATAATGTCTTTCTCATGTTGATGTCAACCTTTGGTTTCGGTTGCAATGTTAGCCATTATTAGGCAGAAGGAGGTTTGAAAACTGCCATAAAAGCTTTAAAAGCTATCCGAAGTAGAGGAAATATGAATTTCGGTAGATGTATAATCCCTATGATGTACGACTTATAATGCCAAAGAAAATACTAAAATCGTATTTTCATAACAGAAGAAAATTGTAACTTTGCGAAGTTATGTCACAATGTTAACCTATGATGCGTATCTTGATTTTAATAATAATGCTGTTGCCATGTTCGCTTGGTATGTATGCATCTGCAATAGATAGCCTTTTGTCTGTTCTGGATAAGACTATCGTGATGCGTAGACAATACGAGGAAGAAAAAGAACGGTATATTTCTTTGATAAAGGATGAGTTGAAGCAAGGGAGGCTTACTGACATGGAGCGTTATCTGATACAAAATCGTCTTTTTGCCGAATATAATTCTTATATTAGTGATTCTGCATTACATTATATAAATGAAAATATTCTTATTGCCACACGGCTAAATAATAGGCAATGGATAAATAGTTCTATATTAAATAAAGTACATATTCTAAATACTTCGGGCCTTTTTGTTGAAGCAATGGAATTGCTGAAATCGCTTCCTCGTAACACGTTGGAGGGTGAAAATATAGTGGACTATTATGTATGTTTTGAAAACCTATATCTCTATCAGGCAGAGTACGCCACTGATCGGAACTACGTGAACAATTATCTTCGGATAGCAAATTTGTATAGGGATTCTATAATCAGCCTAGTACCGGAAGATACTTATAGATATGTAGTCGTGCATGCACCTCAGCTCATTGACCAGGGAAAAAGTCAGGAGGCTATATGTTTATTGAAGAATTTTTTACCTCGGTTGAAATCCAATACGCGTGAGTATGCAGTAGCTACTTCAATTCTGGCTTTTGCTTATCATGTCGTGGGGAACAAGCAGAAAGAAATGGAAGCACGTATTAGCAGTGCCATTGCTGACATTAGGGCAGTGGTGAAAGAAAATTATTCTTTGTGCGCATTAGCGGAATTACTTTATGGAATGGGCGATTTGGAACGTGCTAATCACTATATCAAGATTAGTATGGAAGATGCTAATTATTATACTACTCGGTTGCGTAGTTCGCAGAATTCCAAGATGCTTCCGCTCATAGATCGTGCTTATCAGCAAGAAAAGGAAATACAGCAACAGCGGCAGAGAATGTTTATTACAGGCATATGTATCCTTTCTGTTTTCCTTCTATTGACAGTACTGTGTGTGCTATGGCAAATGAAAAAATTGTCTTATGCCCGTAAAAAAGTTGTTGCTGCCAATTCTCAATTGAGTATATTGAATAGTGAATTGAAGAAGCTGAACAAGTCTCAACATGAGGCTAATGAACGATTATTGCATACTAATCAGACTCTTACGGAAGCCAATCATATTAAGGAAGAGTATTTGGGACGTTTCCTCAGTTTAAGTTCCTCTTATATAAGTAAGATGGAAGAATATCGCCGCATATTGAACAAGCAGGCTGCTACCGGTAAACTTGAGGAGTTATATCGTACATTGAAGTCCGACCGTTTCATAAATCAAGAGTTGAAAGAGTTCTATCACAATTTCGATGTATCTTTTCTTAAGATATTCCCTAACTTTGTAGAAGAATTTAATCGTTTGTTGCCAGTTGAAGAACAATTGCATCCTAAAAATGAAGAATTGCTTGTTACCGAACTGCGCATATTTGCACTGATTCGTTTAGGTATTACAGACAGTGCGCGTATTGCAGAATTTTTGCGTTATTCCATAACTACCATCTATACTTATCGTTCCAAGCTAAAAAACAAGTCTCTTTGTAAAGAGGACTTTGAAGAACGAGTGATGAAAATAACTTCTTTTTGATTTTATCCTCCTTTTGAGGCTTTCTTCTGCCTTAAAAAGTTTAGAAATGATTTAGAAATTAGTAGCAATAGCATTTTTGTAATGCGTTGTTTTATAGTTGATTGCCTGTTGCAGGACTTTAGATTTTTATCTCAGCCCAAATCGTGCGTTTGTTTTGATAATACATTTGCATCAATCTATTTATTGTTTAACTAATTTCTAATAAGATGAAAAAGAAAAGTCTAAAGAGATGCCTTAAAAAGCGCATGATCCTTTTACTGGGTTTTCTTATGATGACTGGTGTTGCTGTTGCGCAACAACTTCAGGTACAAGGAAAGGTGACCGATGCAACGGGTGAAGGTCTTATCGGTGCAAGTGTATTGGTAAAGGGTACAACTTCGGGGTGATAACTGACATTGACGGTAACTATGTGTTATTGAATGTCAATCCTGATGCAATACTTATTTTTTCTTATGTAGGTTACCAAACGCAGGAACTGAACGTATCCGGTAGAAACAAAATTGATGTTGTCTTGCATGATGACCAGCAGGTGTTGGAAGAAGTTGTAGTAGTGGGTTACGGTTCATTGAGTAAAAAAGAAGTTTCCAGTTCCATTGTACAAGTGGATAAGAAAAATTTTAATTTGGGGGCTATGAATAACCCGATGGAAATGGTATCGGGAAAAGTCGCGGGCTTGAATGTCAATACGCAGGCAGCTGCCAATCCTAACTCCAGTTCTTCATTACAAGTACGTGGTGCAACATCTGTTTCTGCAAGTAATAGTCCTTTGATTGTCATAGATGGTGTGGCAGGTGGCGATATCCGTAACATCGCTGCACAGGATATTGAATCTATTACGGTATTGAAAGATGCGGGTTCAGCTGCTATTTACGGAACGCGAGGTGCTAATGGTGTGATTTTAGTTACAACGAAACGTGGCTCGGGTGAAGCTGGAAAAACGGTAGTCACATATGACAGTTACATCGCTTTTAATGTAGCTAAGCCCTCTCCGGATATTCTGTCGGCTGATGAATTCCGTCGTTCGAGACGAGGTACAGACTATGGAGCCGACACTGACTGGTATGGACTGATTACTCGTGATGTAGCATACGACACAAACCAATATATATCTATTGATGGTAGCACAAAGAATGGTTTCTATGGTGCTTCCTTCAATTACAAAAGTGCCAATGGACTTGACATCGTGAGTGGTCGTGAAGAATTTGGAGGTCGTTTTTCTATGGAACAGCGTGTACTGGAGAATCGCTTACAATTCAACGGTTCGTTGAGTGCACGTCGTGTAAATGAAACCTGGGGAAATGATGGTTTCTTCGATAGGGCACTCACAATGAATCCTACAATGCCGGTATATAATGCAGACGGTTCGTATTATCAGCCTACTTCTCCTACGGGTGCAACCAATCCGGTTGCGGAGCTTGCTTTGAGAGATAACAACGGCCAGCGTATGTATTTGTTGGGTACGGCTGAGGCTAAACTGAATATTTTGCAGACAGAAAAGCATTTGTTGAATACAACATTAAGTTACTCATTGCATTACAATGACATGAAGCAACAATATTATGCTTCGTCTGCCGGTTCGGAGTCCTATTGGAATGGTTATAAAGGACGTGCGGAAATGAAGTATCAGAAATGGTACACCAATCGATTGGAGTGGTTGGGAAATTATGCACTGAACTTGGGCGACCACAATATTAAGGCTGTAGTGGGCTATACTTATGAGAAGTCTATCTGGGAACAGATTGGTGGTAGTAACAACGACTTCTCTTTTGATAATACGAAATATTGGGATTTGGGCAGTGGCTCTTATCTGAAGGATGGTTTGGCAAGTTTATATAGCGGTCGCTCTGAATCGACACTTATTGGCTTCTTTGGTCGGTTGAACTATAATTGGAAGGATATGCTTTTTGCATCGGCTTCGTTGCGCTATGAAGCTCTTCCAAATTTGGTGCTAACCAAAAGTGGGGGTACTTCCCAGCAGCTTCTTTGGCTTGGGAAATGATGGAGATGGGCTTTATGAAGAATACCCGGAAAGTGTTGACCAGTTTGAAACCGCGTGTTTCTTTCGGAATTACCGGTCGTTCGGATTTTGATGCTTATAAATCACTTTCTACTTACAATACCAATGGTAGTTATCTCTTTGACGGGCGTTGGGTAACGGGCTATGCTCCCTCTAGTAATGCTAATCCGGATTTGGCTTGGGAAAAGAGCGTTGCGATTAATCTGGGTGTTGATTTTGTTCTATGGAATCGTTTACGTGGTTCAGTGGAGTATTTTGACCGTAGTTCTAAAGACTTGCTTTATACGTACACGGCACCTCAACCGCCTTTTGTCTATTCCACTATTTTGGTTAACGTTGGAACAACGAAAAATACCGGTATAGAAGTATCTTTGGATGGTGATATCCTTACTAAAACAGCAGTGAAGTGGACGAGCGGAATCAATTATTCTTATGGGAAGACTAAGTTGACCAAACTTTCTAACGATATTTACAAGGCATCTTATCTCGACCTTTACTTAAAACCGGGTACTGGTTCCAGCGAATATTTCTTCCGTGTGCAGGAAGGGGGAGAGATAGGGCAGTTCTACGGTTATGAATATGCAGGTGTTGACGAAAATGGCAATATGCTTATTTTGAATGATAAAGATGAGCAAATACCGATTTCTCAGGCTGATGCCAAGTATAAACGTTATATTGGCAATGGTGCTCCCAAGCACTTCTTGTCTTGGAGTAACAACCTGACTTGGAGAAATTTTGATTTGAGTGTATTCTTCCGCGGTACATTCGGTTTTGATGTATTCAATATGCGTAAATATGGTATGGGGCTTCAGGGATGTGGTACAGATAATGTTCTTCGCTCTGCGTATCTGGAAGATAAGAATATCCGTACCGGTGGTGGAGTAATATCTTCCTATTTCCTGGAGGATGGTAGCTTCATAAAACTGGAAAATGTAACCTTGGGATATAATTTTACTCCTAAGAACCGTAAGTTACTGGATAATATGCGCATATATCTGTCTGCCAAGAATCTGTTTACCTTGACCGGATATTCTGGTAATGACCCTTCAATTATAGACGTGAATGGTATCCAGCCGGGAGTAGATAGTAATAGTGCTTATCCTACAGCAACTCAATTGAGTTTAGGTGTGACTCTTCGCTTCAAATAAATGAGAAACAAATTATTAAAAATATGAAAGATATGAAATATATAAAATGTCGTTGGTTATTGGCGATGATTATGTCATGTTCACTTTTCTCTTGTACTAATTTGGACGAGGAAGTGTTCGATCGTGTGGATGCCGGAATTTATTATCAAGATGAGACGAGTGTTCAGGGGGCAGTGGCAGCCATCTATTCGAAAGCTGCATATAGTTATTTGGAATACTTCTGGTATTTGCAGGAGTTTTCTGCCGACCAGGTGGCATGGCGCAGTTGGAACGGTGGACTTTGGGGATGGGATGAGGCATTGAAGTTTGCTTTGTCTTCACATACCTGGACGTCAGAATCAACCATTATTCGCCAAACTTGGGAGAATGCGTGGACCACTATTGGGCTTTGCAATACGCTTATTACAGATTTGCAGGCAATCAGCCCCGCATCTATACGCATGACTGAGGATGCTTTGAATAGTTATATTGCCGAAGTACGTACCCTGCGTGCTTGGGCATACTACAATATCTTTGAGATTTGGGGTGGAGCACTTCCCTTGAACATTTCTTCGGGTGCGGAAATCCCTGGTTCTGCAGATACTGATTTTGATAAGGGGTGCAAGATTATCTACGATTTTATCAGTCAGGAATTAGATGAGTCAGTTACAGATCTTATGAAAGAAGATGGTTCTGGAAAGACTCGTAACCGCATGAACCAAGCTGCCAATCGTATGATTAAGATGCGCTTGTTGCTGAATTCTGAGGTGTTTATCAAACAAAACAGTTATAATGAGTGTGCCACTCTTTGCCAAAAAATTCTGAATGGCGATTATGGTACTTACAGCATTACCGATGACTATCGCGATATTTATTCGATAAACAATGTAGAATGTCCGGAAGTTGTAATGGCATTGGCGATGGAAGTCGGTCAGGTCAATACCGGTTGGATGCGTAACATGCCTTTCATGCCTTACAATTGTTGGGATTACTTTGGAGGTACATACAGCCAGAGCGGATGGAATTGTGTATGCTTGGCACCTTCATGGGATAATTCTGGAAATGTACAGCCGTATGGTGGTACTGACAATCCTAAGAGCTTTCTTACCGACTACGGTGATAAGTTAGGTGCAGTTTATGAACGTTTCCACGATAAAGATATCCGTAAGCAGAACTATGTGTATAATGAAACAACAGGAAATTATCAAGGCATTTTCTTGAAAGGGGCTATTAAAGCCAACTATGGTAAGGGTGCAGCTTTGAAAGCAGATGCCGACCGTGACGGTCAGGATTTGGTTTATGTGGATCAGGTGGGTACATTCCTTAATTTAGGACGTAATCTGGAGACTGTCATGTCACCTCGCTGGGGTGAAACGAATTCAGGTGTCCGTTTGGTAAGATATCCGGTTTATCCGGAGAGTGCAGGCATTGATTTCCAAAACATCGATGAGGTGGAATTCCGTTTGAGTGAAGTGGTCTATACTCTTGCTGAATGTAAAATGCGTGCAGGTGATACGGAAGGTGCTAAAGAACTGGTATATAGAGTTAAAACACGCTATTTTACAGATAAATCGGCTCTCGAGCAGCCCGGTCCTGGTTTTACATCCTTTGATATGGATTGGATGTTGAGTGAATGGGGACTTGAATTCTTGGGAGAGGGGCGTCGTCGTCGTACAGACTTGCGTCGTTTCGATAAGTTTACGCAAGGGCAATGGTGGTTCTTTGGCCGTGCCACGGACGACGGTTTAAGCTATCCGGCTAAACGTGACCGCAAATACGAGTGGTATCCCTTGCCCCAGTCTGCCCTTATGGTAAATCCGGGACTGGTACAGAATCCTAATTATTAATCATCCTATAATAATAGTAACAATGAAAAAATATATATGTAATCCGCTATGGCTTTTGTTGCTTTTTGTAGCTTTCATCAGTAGTTGTGACAAGGAGGAAATTGTGTTTGACCATGAGTTGCCGCAATTTGAACTTCGTAGCGATGCTATCTTGCTGGAGGTGATTATGCCCCAAGGAACTGGTGCCGATGAAATAATTTATATTGCAGGCGATTTCAATGGAGGTCAGGATGCTGCTTCCGGAGACCTTAAGTGGCAGATGGAGAAAGCTGCAAACAATGATGTTAAATGGGGCATATACCTCTATCCGGAAGATTTTGTTAATGGAAAGACACTTGCCGATGGCTTTTATTTCGTTTCTAAGACACAAGGTATAGAGCGTACTTTGCAGAATGGGGATGCTTTACATCAAATTTCGGCTAAGGTAGGTACTCGCACTGATATAACGGTAACCCGCTGGAATGCTTATTTTGAGGAGCCGGAAGACCCAAGTGAAGTGATTCATGACGGTTATGCTGTGTTCGTGATGGACAATACAGGTTGGGATGCACTGACACTTTATGCGTGGGGAAATGATTTGCCGGAACTTTTTGGAGGTTGGCCCGGTATTTCACCTACTGGTAGCGTTGAGATAAAAGGAATTACCTATAAATACTTCGATACAGGTGAAGCAAATAAGGGATTGGTTTACAATTTGATATTTAACGATAATGGAGTAGGTTCACAATTTGATGGACCACAGAACTTTACTCTTGACCGTGACATATATTTGGAAATCACAGAAAGCGGTTGGACGGAAATAGATCCGGATGCAGTGGTTATCCATGATGGTTATGCCATATTTATTGAAGACCAGTCCGGATGGGCAGAAACAACCATATATGCGTGGGGAAATGATATACCGGAACTCTTTGGCAGTTGGCCAGGAATATTACCAACCGGTAGTGTTGAGATAAAAGGTGTCACGTATAATTATTACGATACAGGTGAAGCAAATAAGGGATTGACTTACAATCTGATAATGAATAATAACAATGGAGGCTCACAATTTGACCTCGCAGCAGTGACGCTTGATCGAGATTATTATTTCCGTATTACGGACATAGCTGGTGAGGAGATTGACCCTAACAATCCGGACGGAGACTCTGAACCGGAATCTGAAGCGGCTTTTGTTTCTAATCAGAATAATTTCTTGAAATGAGTTTTGTATAGTAATGAAGATGTTAAATGACCTATTGGTGGAATGAGATTGGGGATAGGATATCTCTTTTCAATCTTGCGGATATATGTCCCAAGGCTTGGTTTTTCTATCCCAAGTCTTGGGATAGAAAAACCAAGCCTTGGGAAGAAGTTATCTCTTAGCTCTTTTGTTTTTTAGTATTGGCTTCCGGGATTTTTAGTATTAAGTCTTAGTATCTTTTCTGCCAATGCCCATCACTGGAGAGTTTGGATGCTCCTTTTGCAGATATCAGTTCCGCCAATGAGTATAAGTATAGATAAAAAGTAGAAATATGAAAAAAGTAATAATTGCGACACTGCTCTTTACGATGCTACATTCTTGTATGGGGTGTAGTGATAGTCAGAGTGACATGGAACCGATTCCCGTCCCACAGGAAGAATACATGGCTTCGGATATGGTGATTTATGAGGCAAATCCCCGCATTTTTGCCGAAGAAAATGCGTTCTCTGCCATCAAAGCAGAGCTTGACCGTATTCAAAGCCTGGGAACTACCGTGCTTTGCTGATGCCTGTAAATGAGCCGGGAGTACTGAAAAGTGTGAATTCACCTTATTGTATAAAGGATTATAAAAAGCTGAATACACGTTACGGAACAAAAAAAGACTTGAAAGAACTGGTAGATGCTGCCCATGCCAAAGGAATGAAAGTGATTCTTGACTGGGTTGCCAACCATACTTCGTGGGACAATGCTTGGGTGACTGAGCATCCGGATTGGTATACACAGGATGCAAATGGCAATGTGGTACAACCTCAAGAACAGCCTTGGGCGGATGTTGCTGACTTGAATTTTGACAACGAAATCATGCAGCAAGCCATGATTGATGCCATGAAGTATTGGGTAACAGAAATTGGTATTGATGGATACCGTTGTGATTATGCCGAGGGGGTACCAGATGCTTTCTGGAAGAAAGCAATCGCCGAGCTCCGTACACTTGACAATAATTTGCTGATGCTTGCCGAAGGCGGAAAAACGTCTTTAATGAACAATGGTTTCAATCTGCTCTACGGCTGGAACTTCCATAGTAAACTGAAAGACTATTATGCCGGTAAATGCTCACTTACTGACCTTTATGCTATGAATACTTCCGAATTGGAGGGAATGCCGAAGGGTACGTTACGGTTACGCTATTCTACTAATCATGACCAGGCAAGTGAGGCTTCACCGATAGAATGTTATGGCGGTGAGCGTGGTGCCATGTCTGCTTTTGTATTGACGACTATGCTCGAGGGAATACCTCTTATTTATAGTTCGCAGGAAGTAGCCTATCCGCGGTCACTTAACTTTTTCAATTACGGAGTTATAGACTTGAAGTCCAATGAAGTCTTTGCGCAAGAGATGGCAGAAATCATCAGAGCCTATAAAGCTACGAGCAGTGTACGTGGTGGTGAACTGGAAGTTTATACTACCGGAGATGTCGCTTCATTTTATCGGGCAGCAGGCAGTCATGGCATGTTGGTCATGGTGAATACTGCCAATGAGTCTGTACAAGTGAAAGTACCTATGGAGCATGCTGGCAAGACCATGACCGATGTGATTGCCGGTGTGGATGTGGAGTTGCCTACAGTAATGACGATGGAACCTTATCAATATTTTATATATCAACAATAACGGATGTATATGAAACATGTATTATTAACAGTTGTATTTCTGGGAATTGCTTGTGTGGCGATGGCACACGAATTGTCATCTCCCAATGGGAATCTGAAACTCAATGTTGTGCTTGATTCCGAGGGGGGGCCGGTCTATAGCTTATATTACAAAGGAGAGCCGGTTGTAGAACCTTCTGCCTTGGGAATACTTATGGAAGAAGCGGATTTGTCAAATGGCTTCCGGATTCTTGATGCAACAAATTCTACTTTTGATGAAACTTGGATGCCTGTATGGGGAGAGTATGAAAAAGTCCGTAACCATTACAATGAACTTACTGTCACTCTCTCACAACCGGCAAAGCACGACCGTATGATGATTGTACGTTTTCGATTGTTTGACGATGGACTCGGATTCCGTTATGAGTTGCCGGAGCAGAAAACCATGAATTATCTGACGGTAAAAGACGAACTGACGGAATTCAATCTGACCGGTAATCATACACTCTATTGCATTCCCGGTGATTATGATACGAATGAGTTTGCCTATACTACTGCGGCCATTTCCGAAGTGCGCGAAGCTATGGAACGTAATCTACGTAAAAAAGGATATGAAGCTAAAGCGACTTCATTCACAGTACAAACACCCCTTATGATAAAGACTACCGAAGGACTTTATATCAATATTCATGAAGCTGCCTTGGTAGATTATTCTGCCATGTTGCTGAATGTGGATGATAAAGAGTTTAACTTTTCTGCTCATCTTACTCCCGATAAATTAGGAAAGAAAGGATATCTGCAATTACCGTTGCATACCCCGTGGCGTACAATTATGGTTAGTGACGATGCACGTAGCATCCTTGCTTCTCAGTTGATTCTTAATCTGAATGAACCTTGTAAGCTGGAAGATACTTCTTGGATTAAGCCACAGAAATTTATCGGTGTCTGGTGGGAGATGTTTACTGGTGGAGGAGGTACATGGGCATATAGCGACTATTATAAGGCTAAACCCGGCATAACCGACTATTCAAAGTTAACTCCTAATGGACATCATCCGGCCAATACTGAACATGTGAAAGAGTACATAGACTTTGCGGCGGAGAATGGTATTGATGCGGTATTGGTTGAGGGCTGGAATGAAGGTTGGAAGATTGGGCATCCTATCGTAAGGATCGTCAGTTCCTTTTTGACAAACCTTATCCGGACTTTGATGTTGCGGTACTACATGCCTATGCCAAATCAAAGGGAGTAAAGATTATCATGCATCATGAGACGGCTGCTAATGCTGCCGACTATGAGCGGCAGCTGGATGTAGCCTTTCAATTTATGGTAGATAATGGCTATAATTCTGTAAAGACCGGATATGTGGGCTCAATCATTCCCCGTAGTGAATATCATTCCTCACAATGGATGAACAATCATTATATACATGTGGTGAAGCGTGCTGCTGATTATAAGATTATGGTAGATAGTCACGAGGCTGTTCGTCCCACCGGCTTGTGCCGTACCTGGCCCAACTGGGTAGCGCAAGAATCTGCCCGTGGTGGTGAGTTTGAATCTATGGGGGGCAATGATCCGGATCATACTTGTATCTTGCCGTTTACTCGGTTGAAGGGTGGTCCGATGGATTACACTCCTGGTATTTTCCAGACAAAACTTTCGTATTATAATGGTTCGAAACCTAAAGGTCAGGCGGGTACTACATTGGTAAAACAATTGGCTCTATATGTAACGATGCCCTCTCCGTTACAGATGGCAGCAGACCTGCCGGATAATTATCGCCGTTTTCCCGATGCGTTTCAATTTATTAAGGATGTAGCGGTGGATTGGAGCAATTCTTGGTATCTGGAAGCCGAACCGGGTGATTATATCACAGTGGCTCGTCAAGCCAAAGGAAAACAAGAGTGGTATGTAGGTGCTATTACCGACGAACATCCTCGTACGGCAACTATTCCTTTCTCTTTCTTACCCGAAGGAAGGAAATATATTGTTACCGTTTATGCAGATGGTCGGGATGCAGACTGGAAAGATAATCCGCAGAGCTATGACATCCGTCGTGGCATAGTAACGTCAAAGAGTGTGCTGCGTCAACCTCTGGCAAGTAGTGGAGGGGTGGCTATCAGTGTTCGAGAAGCAACAAAAGAAGAGGTAAAAGGATTGAAGAAATTATGAAGCTTGTCCGTACATAGTAATTATTATGTTGCGGATTTAATACAAGCATTTAAGAATTAAAGTTAGCAATTGGAAAGGCATAGTCCGTGAGGATTGTGTCTTTTTTCGTAAATTATTCGTCATTTCTTATTTTCTTTATTATAATTTTTTCTATATTTATGCCGTTATGGCGAATTGTTGACAGAATAGGAAAAGAATAGACCATTTAGGTATGAATAGAGAATGCCGGGGATTTGACATTTTATCATTCTTTAATCAAAATATAACCGTAAAATTTAGCTGTTTTGAAAAGTTTTCTTATATTTGCGGTGTTATTCATTGACATTTTGTTTGAATAGCGTGAAGTCAACAAGGTAATAACCTTTAAAACGTAATATTATGAATATCGAACGTATCATGGCCTCTTTAGAGGCAAAGCACCCCGGCGAGTCTGAGTATCTTCAAGCCGTAAAGGAAGTTCTTCTTTCCATCGAAGATATCTATAACCAACATCCTGAGTTCGAGAAAGCGAAAATTATAGAACGTCTGGTTGAACCTGACCGTATCTTTACTTTCCGTGTAACGTGGGTGGATGATAAGGGTGAAGTTCAGACGAACCTCGGCTATCGTGTGCAGTTCAACAATGCCATTGGCCCGTACAAAGGCGGTATTCGTTTCCATGCTTCCGTAAATCTTTCTATCCTCAAATTCCTGGGATTTGAGCAGACTTTCAAGAATGCTTTGACTACATTGCCTATGGGCGGTGGTAAGGGTGGTTCCGACTTCTCTCCGCGCGGAAAGAGCGATGCTGAAATCATGCGTTTCTGTCAGGCCTTCATGCTGGAATTGTGGCGTCACCTCGGTCCGGATATGGATGTTCCTGCCGGTGATATCGGTGTAGGCGGTCGCGAAGTGGGCTATATGTTCGGTATGTATAAGAAGTTGACTCGCGAATTTACGGGCACATTTACCGGTAAAGGATTGGAATTTGGCGGTTCGCTGATTCGTCCCGAAGCAACAGGATTCGGCGGCTTGTATTTCGTAAACCAAATGTTACAAACAAAAGGCATTGACATCAAGGGCAAGACCGTGGCTATCTCCGGTTTTGGAAATGTGGCTTGGGGTGCTGCTACCAAGGCTACCGAATTGGGTGCCAAGGTGGTTACCATCTCCGGTCCCGACGGTTACATCTACGACCCGAACGGTATCAGTGGCGAAAAGATAGATTATATGCTGGAACTCCGGTCATCGGGCAACGATATCGTAGCACCGTATGCCGACGAATTCCCCGGCTCTACTTTCGTAGCAGGCAAACGCCCGTGGGAAGTGAAAGCGGACATCGCTCTGCCTTGCGCTACCCAGAACGAGCTGAACGGCGAAGATGCACAACACCTCATTGACAACAAGGTGACATGTGTAGGCGAAATCTCCAATATGGGATGTACGCCCGAAGCTATCGACCTTTTTATTGAAAATAAGATTATGTATGCACCGGGTAAGGCTGTCAATGCAGGTGGTGTGGCTACCAGCGGACTGGAAATGTCGCAGAACGCCATGCACCTCAGCTGGAGTGCAGCCGAAGTGGATGAAAAACTCCACGCCATCATGCACGGAATTCATGCTCAATGCGTAAAATATGGGACAGAACCCGATGGCTACATCAACTACGTGAAGGGAGCGAATATCGCCGGTTTCATGAAGGTGGCTCATGCATGATGGGTCAGGGAATTATCTAAGAGAGAAACTTTGTTTAGTTGTATTTGTATTTGTGGTTTGTGCTGCCCTACGCCTGTGAAGGTATGGGGCAGTACTTTTTTATTCTCAATTAAAAAAGTTGTATCTTTGTATCCGAGAAACCATAAATGACAAAGAGATGTTACTACCTGAATTGAAACTGAGACGTGATAAAATACGCTCTCTCATGGCTCAACAAGAGATTGATGCCGCTCTTATCGCTTGTAATGTAAACTTAATCTATACGTACGGACGTGTCGTCAGCGGTTACTTGTATCTGCCGTTGAATGCTCCCGCTCGTTTATTCATCAAACGTCCCAACAATATTGAAGGGGAACATATTCATCCTATCCGTAAACCGGAACAACTGCCTGACTTACTAAAGGAATGTGGTTTGCCCATACCTGCGAGGTTGATGCTGGAGGGGGATGAGTTGTCTTTTACGGAATATAACCGTTTGGCTGCGTGTTTCCCTGAAACGGAGGTGCTTCCTTGTGGTACGGCACTTATCCGGAAGGCCCGAAGTGTCAAGACTGAAATAGAGATTGAGATGTTCCGCCGTTCCGGCATTGCACATGCCAAGGCCTACGAACAAATACCCTCGGTTTATAGACCGGGAATGACAGACTGCCAGTTATCCATCGAAATAGAGCGCCTGATGCGCCTGGAAGGTTGTCTGGGCATTTTCCGTACCTTCGGACAAAGTATGGAGATTTTTATGGGAAGTCTGCTGGCAGGAGACAATGCCACTGCGCCTGCCCCCTATGATTTTGCTCTGGGAGGCGAAGGACTTGACCCGTCACTGCCTATCAGTGTGAACGGTGCACTGTTGCAACCCGGCCAGAGCTTTATGGTTGATATGGGGGGTAACTTCTATGGCTATATGGGAGACATGAGCCGTGTATTCTCTATCGGAAAGTTGCCGGAAAAGGCATATGTTGCCCATCAGGTTTGCCTGGACATACAAGAGGCTGTTGTAGAAAAAGCGAAACCGGGTGCTGTTTGTGAGGACCTTTACAATCTCGCTATCGATATTGTCACCAAAGCGGGCTTTGCCGACAACTTTATGGGAGCCACTCAAAAAGCCAAGTTTATCGGTCATGGCATCGGACTGGAAATCAATGAAATGCCGGTGCTGGCTCCACGCATGAAGCAGGAGCTGGAACCGGGCATGGTCTTTGCTTTGGAACCGAAGATTGTTTTGCCAGGCATTGGTCCCGTCGGTATCGAAAACTCTTGGGTTGTAACAGCGGAAGGAGTGGAGAAACTGACGTTGTGTAAGGAAGAGATTATGGAACTTTGAAAATTGATAATGGATAATGGAAAATTGCCATGCGGTTTCAATAAATACGCTGCACTGTTTATTTTTCCATTATCCATTTTCAATTATTTTACCCTTCTGTTAAGCTGATTATTCGCTTTCGAAGGTTTGGATTTACCAATCCGTTTTCCGGTTGGCTTGGCCTTGTTGCTCCGTTTGGGCTTTATGCCGGAATGGTTACTCGCCTTCATAATATTCACATAAGTAGTAGCGGGCTATAAAGTCCCAATATTGATGCAGTGTTTCTTTTCCTTTCAGGAAGGGAAGTTCCACATCGGGTAGAATTCCTTTGGCCATTCCGTATTTCAGCAGGTCGAACGGACACTCTCCGGGTTGGCAGAACATCTTGTAACCCTCTGCAGCAGCGCGTTTGGCATCGTACATCGGGTTATGTTCTTCACAGAAATAGGCGGCCACGTTGTGGGCTACGAGCATACCTTTGGCGTTGGCATAAATCACGAACTCTTTTTGGTATTCCAGGTCGGGCAATAGTGCGGACCGTTTGTTTTCCCATCCCAAGACATCGACAAAGAAAGTGCAAAGCTCCTTGTAATCGGTGAAGTATAGCAGCGGTTTCCCCTGGCTGTATTCCAGACAGCGGGCGGCATCTTTACTCAGTTTGGTTTCCGGAGTGACTTCCGGCAGCGGAGTAATGGGCATATCCAGTAAATCAAGTCCCATTACCCAAAGGAAGGAAGATTCTCCCTCGCTGATGGGAGCTTCTTCGAAACGTGCATCCATCAGTTCATAGGCGCTTTGGCTTAATGCAAGCAGGTCTTTGTCATAAGGACTGAACAAGGTGTATTCCTTGTCAAAAATACTGAATTGTGATTTCAATGTCCACAGTACGAATGCAATGTCTTCCTGATTTATTTCATCGGGCGTATAATCGTCACCCAGTGGATAGAACGGCAGGTAAGTTCCGTATACTCCTTGAAAGGCTTCGGAGAAAAGTTTCCAGCCTCCGCTTTGGGCAATGGCATCTTGAAAGTACATGCCGAGGGAGATGGCTGCGTCAATTTGGGTACGCAGGTCTTCCTTGTTGAACAAGGGAGAGGTCTTGACGAGGGGCAGGATGCTTGTGGCAAAGTCGAGGTACCATTTGTCCGTTGGCAGTACGTGGGTGCGTTCATTGGCCCCCAACCAATATTGCATGTTGATTGTTGTCATGATTTGTTTGTTTTAGATAAATATTATAGTCTTTTTAATGCCAATTTGATGACTTGTTCCACCGGTGCGCTTGGTTCTTCCTTCAAAATGGCAAGCACTACTTTTTGTGAGGGGGCTTGTGCAAAGCCCAGCATGGTAAGGGCGGCTACGGCTTCTTCTTGTACTTGTGCGTTGGCTGCCGATACCAGTGTACCTATGGTCCCTGCGTTGCCGGCTACAACGCTGCCGGTCTTGATTTTGTCTTTTAAATCCACAATTATCCGTTGGGCTGTTTTCAGCCCGATACCCTTGACTGTTTTCAGTAGAGTGGCGTTTTCCGTGCTGATGACATTTATCAGTTCGGATGGCGAGAGTGCGAGAGAATCATGCGAGCTGTATTTCCGCCGATGCCTGAAACGGAGATGAGCAACAGGAATAGTTCGCGTTCCTGCTTGTCAGCGAACCCGTAGAGGACATAGGCGTCTTCACGGATAGCTTCATATATATATAGTTTGCATTCTTTCTTGCCCTGGATGGCGGCATACGTATTCAATGAAATATTGACGCCGTATCCCAGTCCGTTGCAGTCTATTATTGCGGTTGCCGGACTTAGTTCGGCAATTCCGCCTCTGATGTATTCTATCATAATTCTTTTGCTTGTTGGCCCCAAATGTGCCTTGCGTACATATCATCTGCGAATGTATGAATTATTATTGGACTTTCACTCACTAAAAAAAGAAAAACTGTGTGAAACAGCAGGGAGTTCTGCCGATATAATAAATTAAAATGCTTACTTTTGCGCCGATAAAGTAGAAAACTGATAAATAAATTCATAAAAAGAATGAAAAAAGTAAGAGCGGCCATCGTTGGCTATGGTAATATCGGGCATTATGTGCTCGAAGCCCTGCAAGCAGCTCCCGATTTCGAAATTGCCGGTGTAGTACGCCGTGCCGGAGCTGAAAACTGTCCTGCGGAACTGAGTGCATATCCCGTTGTGAAGAATATCAAGGAACTGAAAGGCGTGGATGTTGCTATCCTTTGTACGCCTACCCGCAAAGTGGAAGAGTATGCAAAGGAGATCCTGCTTTAGGCATTCATACTGTGGACAGTTTCGATATCCATACGGGTATCACTGCCTTGCGCCGCACACTGGATGCAGAGGCTAAAAAGCATAATACGGTATCCATCATTTCTGCCGGCTGGGATCCGGGTAGTGACTCCATTGTCCGCACTATGCTGGAAGCCATTGCTCCGAAAGGCATTACCTATACTAATTTTGGTCCGGGTATGAGCATGGGACACACCGTGGCTGTAAAGGCCATCGAAGGTGTGAAAGCCGCTCTTTCCATGACTATTCCTACAGGAACCGGCATTCACCGTCGTATGGTGTACATTGAGTTGAAGGATGGTTACGAATTTGATAAGGTGGCTGCAGCCATCAAAGCCGACCCGTACTTCGTGAATGACGAAACACATGTAAAATTGGTTCCGAGTGTGGATGCACTGCTCGATATGGGGCATGGGGTAAACTTGACCCGTAAGGGTGTGTCCGGCAAGACGCAGAACCAGCTATTTGAGTTCAACATGCGTATCAACAATCCTGCCCTCACGGCACAAGTGCTGGTATGTGTGGCGCGTGCCGCTATGCGTCAGCAGCCGGGTTGCTATACAATGGTTGAAGTTCCGGTAATAGACCTGCTTCCGGGCGATAGAGAAGAGTGGATCGGCCATTTGGTATAAGACACAGAAAAAACAGATGATGTGTTTGGCTCAAACGCATCGTCTGCTTGCCCCGAACACATCATCTGTTTGATGTAAATGCATCATCCGTTCTACTGCGAATGATGATGCGTTTTTTATGTCTTGTTCTTTAAAAGAAATACCTCAGTATATCATTGAAGTTTGCCCAAATCAGCAAACCGAACAAGAGGAACATGCCCACCATCTGCGCACGTTCCATAAACTTGTCGCTGGGCTTGCGGCGTGCAATGATTTCGTAAATGAGGAATAACACGTGTCCACCGTCCAGTGCAGGGATGGGCAGAATATTCATAAAGGCAAGGATGATGGAGAGGAATGCCGTCATGTACCAGAACTGGTGCCAGTCCCACGTGGCGGGGAAAATACTGCCGATGGTTCCGAAACCTCCGAGTTGCTTGGCTCCTTCCTTGGAGAAGAGATATTTCATCTGGCCTACGTAGCTTTCAGAGTCTTTACCCCCAAAGATACGCCGGCAGGGAAAGAGGAAAGGAAACTGTATTCCTTACGGACAACGGGCAGCAGCTTGTCGGTTGCCGTACGTGCTGCTACGCCTATTTCATAGTCGGCATTGGTCATCATGCTCAAGGTGTCTGTCACACCGTTACGGACGTATGTCAAGGTTACCTCATGGGATGCGTTGGCTTTCTTGCGCTTCAGCATCTCTTCTTTGAAGTCGTAGTAGGCTATTGACTTTCCATCCAAGTGGGTGATGCTGTCACCTACTTGCAGACCGGCGGAAGCGGCAGGGTATCCTACAATCAGGCTGTCGACTACATAAGGGAAACGGAAACTGGCGAAACGCACGCTGTCTGCCAGCAAGCGGTTCATCATGTCTTCGGGGATGTAGACTGAAGCAGCTTCCCCATCACGCAATACGCTTACCTGGCGAGCATCGACAATACTGGTCAGCAGGTCGCCATCATAGCGTTCGAACGGTACCCCGTCGGCAGATATTAGGATATCGCGTCGCGGAAGCCTATGGCTTTGGCTGTTTCGTTAAAATCCATACCCAATGGGGCTTTTTGTACTGGTATATATTCGTCGCCCCAAGTAAAAAGTATCATGGAATAGATGAACAATGCGAGCAGGAAGTTGAACAATACACCGCCTACCATAATCAGCAGGCGTTGCCATGCCGGTTTGGCACGGAACTCCCATGGCTGCATGGGTTGCTTCATCTGTTCGGTATCCATAGATTCGTCTATCATACCTGCTATTTTTACATAGCCGCCTAAGGGTAGCCATCCGATACCGTATTCCGTGTCACTGTGTTTGGGCTTGAACTTGAATAATGTGAACCAAGGGTCAAAGAATAAGCAGAACTTTTCTACCCGCGTCTTGAACAAACGCGCAAAAAGGAAGTGCCCCCCCTCATGAACAATAACGAGCAACGAGAGGCTCATAATGAGTTGCAGGGCACGAATCAAGAATGTTTCCATCTAATTATTTGCTGTTTTACGATTTTTATAATTTTCGCAAAGGTACGTTTTCTTATTTAACGTATCAAATGAGTAGATGTTTTTTATAATTCTTTTCATTCCGGTGTATCTATCAAATCAGCTCTTCTGCTATCCGTCGGGCTTCGGCATCCGTAGCCACATAGTCTTCATAGGTGGGCTTCTGTAAGTAGGATACGCGCGACATGGTCTTTTCTATTACTTCACTCATGCCAAGGAACGAAATTTTGTCCTGCAGGAAGGCGGCTACCACCACTTCATTGGCGGCATTGACAATGCAAGGCATATTACCTGCACGATGTAGCGCTTCGTAGGCCAGGGCGAGGTTACGGAAACGGGTGATGTCCGGTTGCTCGAACGTCAGTTCCGTGCACAGCTTGAAGTCCAGGCGCGGGAAAGAGGCTTTCAACCGGTCGGGATAGGAGAAGGCGTATTGGATGGGCAGGCGCATGTCCGGCATTCCCAGTTGTGCTTTCACGGCACCGTCCTCAAACTGTACCATGGAGTGGATGACGGATTGCGGGTGTACCACGACTTCTATCTGGTCGGGACGTACACCGAACAGCCATTTGGCTTCGATTACCTCGAACCCTTTGTTCATCATGGAAGCAGAGTCTATCGTGATTTTGGCGCCCATGTCCCAGTTGGGGTGTTTCAGTGCTTGCGCTTTGGTGACGGTTGTTAGTTGCTCCATAGTGCAGGTGCGGAACGGACCTCCGGAGCAGTCAGTATCACTTTTTCTATTTGGTTGCTATCTCACCGGCCAGGCACTGGAAAACGGCGGAGTGCTCGGAGTCGACGGGTAGGATGGGGACACCGCTGAAACGTGCCAGGTCATTGATGAGCTCTCCCGCCACCACCAGCGTCTCTTTGTTGGCAAGGGCTATCGGCTTACGGGCTCGGATGGCATTCATGGTGGGCTTCAGCCCTGCATATCCCACCATGGCGGTCAATACCATATCAATGGGATTTTCGGTCACAATCTGGCAGAGGGCATCTGCGCCGGCATATACCTTGATAGGTAGGTCGGCAAGCGCTTCTTTCAGTTGCGTGTATTTCGATTCGTTGGCTATTACCACTGCCTCAGGCTTGAATCTGCGTGCCTGGGCTATGAGTTCCTCTACGCGGTTATTGGCGGTCAATACGTATGCTTCGTACTGGTCGGGATGTTCTTCGATGACCTGCAACGCTTGTGTACCGATGGAACCGGTAGAACCGAGTATGGCAATCTGTTTCATTTACTATTATGCTATTTACAATTTACTATTTGGAGACTAAAATACGATGTAAAGCTCGGGATTTACGGCCCTGCCTTATGCCACAGCTCGAAGTGAAGGTGGGGACCGGTGGACAGCTCGCCGGTGTTTCCTACCAGTGCGATGGCTTCACCCCCTTTCACCGCATCGCCTTCCCGTTTCAGCAGAGAGCCGCAATGCTTGTAGACTGACACGAAGTCCTGGTTGTGCTGTATTTCTATCAGATAACCCGTCTCGGCAGTGTAGGTACTCAGTATGACGGTACCGTCTAAGGTGGCCAATACGCTTTCGCCCGGATTGGCGGCAATGTCCGTGCCGAAGTGTTTTGTTTCGGCATTGAAGGGAGATGAAATCATGCCGCGTGTGGGGCGGTAGAAAATCAGTCCGTCTATTTCGGGGCGAGCGGTGATGCTCGTCAGGTTGTACTTTTCTGTCTCCTCGTACTGTTTGCGGAATTCGGCTTCCCGTTGTGTACGTTCCATGAGCGAATCTTCGCGCAGGTGGGTCAACGAGTCGATGGAATGTATGGTATCTGCCTTTATCTTGCCCTGGAAGATGTCCTGGATATTCATGATATAGAGGTTCTGTCTGTTCACCAGTTGCTGGAGGGAATCTACGCGCAAGGCATTCTCCACTACCTGGGCACGGATTTCACTGTTCATATATCCCGGCAGGTAGTTGCGCAGCGGGGTGAAGGCTACGATCAGGGAGGCGATGAGAAACAATACGAACAGCACGGAGAGCAATACGGACAGCCCGTTCAGCTTGGATACGCGCAACGTGATGATATCCTCAAGGGTATTCTCGTTCGTAATCGTCAGTCTGTACTTGAACTTGATGTTACTCCAAAATGCTTTTCTTCGTTTCTTTTTCATACCTCTTCTGTTTCGTCCAAAGCTATCAAACCTTCCGGCAGGTCTACGGTGATGACCTTGTGCTTCTGGTCAATGTCTATGATAAACTCTTCTTGTGCCGGCACCAGCAGTTCTTCTCCCTGATAATCTACCACAAACAGTGTGTTGATGGTCGATGTGTCCACGTCCGTCACTTCTCCCAGCGTGCCGTGATGTACTTCCTCCATACGAAAACCGACGAAGAAGTCCCAACTCAGTTCACCTGGTCCTGCCTCTTCTGCATGTTTTACGGGGAAGTAGACCTCAATATTAGTGAACATGCGGGCGCGTTCTGCTGTGTCCACGCCTTCCAGTTTGACAAGGGCGGTGGTGTCGGAGCGGAAACGGTATTCTTCCAAGAAGAAAGGCACCAGTATACCATCCAGCAGGCAGATTAGGTATTCGGCTTCCACCCGGTCGAAGATGTCATCCGTAAAAGTGAACGATAGTTCTCCGTGAATGCCGTGGGGCTTGTTGAATATACCTATCTTATATACTTCTTCTCTCTTTATCATCTTATTCTATTCTTGTTATTCTTGCTCCGAGCGCATTCAGTCGCCCTTCGATGTTCTGATACCCACGGTCTATCTGCTCTATGTTGTGGATGCGGCTGATGCCGTCCGCACTCATGGCAGCTATCAGCAGGGCGATGCCCGCACGGATATCGGGCGAGGTCATGTTGCCGCCACGTAGTTTAAAGCCGTGGTCGTGACCGATGACAACGGCGCGGTGCGGGTCGCAGAGGATAATTTGCGCTCCCATATCTATCAGCTTGTCCACAAAGAACAAACGGCTTTCGAACATTTTCTGATGAATGAGTACACTGCCTTTTGCCTGGGTGGCAACCACCAGCAGCACACTGAGCAAGTCTGGTGTCAGTCCGGGCCAGGGTGCGTCGGCAATGGTCATGATGGAGCCGTCGATAAAGGACTCTATCTGGTACGTCTCTTGTGCGGGCACGTAAATGTCGTCTTCCCACTGCTCCATCTTGATGCCGAGTCGACGGAAACTGTCGGGGATAATTCCCAAGTTCTCGTAGGAGACATTCTTGATGGTCAGTTCGCTACGGGTCATGGCTGCCATGCCAATGAAACTGCCCACTTCAATCATGTCGGGGAGGATGGTATGCTCGGTTCCGTGCAGCTCGTCTACTCCTTCGATAGTCAGGAGGTTGGAGCGATGCCTTCTATCTTAGCTCCCATCCGGTTCAGCATTCTGCAAAGTTGCTGCACGTAGGGTTCGCAGGCGGCGTTGTAGATGGTGGTCTTGCCTTTGGCAAGGACGGCTGCCATTACGATATTGGCTGTTCCCGTTACAGATGCCTCGTCGAGTAGCATATAACTGCCATGCAGTTGTTTGGCTGAGATTTCGTAGATGCCACGCTCCTCATTATAGACAAAGTCGGCTCCTAAATTCTGGATACCGATGAAGTGTGTATCCAGACGGCGGCGTCCTATCTTGTCTCCGCCCGGCTTGGAAATCATGGCCTTGCCGAAACGTGCCACCATCGGCCCCACCAGCATGACGGAACCGCGCAGGCTGGAACATTTTTTCAGGAACGCGTCACTTTCCAGATAGGCGAAATCAATGTTGGCAGCTTGAAAGCTGTAAGTGTCAATGCCTTTTTTAGATACGCTGACTCCCATATCCCGCATCAATTGGATAAGGTTGTTGACGTCCAGTATGTCCGGGATATTGTGCACAGTCACCTCTTCGGCAGTGAGCAATGTGGCGCAGATAATTTGCAACACCTCGTTTTTTGCTCCTTGGGGGTAAATGTCACCGGAAAGTCTGTGTCCTCCTTCGATTACAAATGATGCCATGAAATTAGTGATTAGGGGTTGGTGATTAGTGATTAGTGGTCTGCATGGTGATGCCGCATGGCATTAATCACTAACCACTAATCATTCAATTTTAGTATTTCCGTTTATTGTTCCGGTTGTTGTTCCGGTTATTCTGGTTGTTCACTTTCGGACGGTAGTTCTGGTCAATACGTTCGGCCATGAGACGGACGATACTGTCTGTCATTTGCAGTTTTCCGTCAGAGAGTTCGGTGAGGTCATCTGAAATCTTACGGTCATCGACGGTATCTTTGTTCCATGCCATGTAGTCTTTCTTCATGTGGTTACAAATGAGCGCTATCAAGTTCTGCTTCTCTTCTCCTTCCGGAAATTCGATGGCTTTCTTTATCAGTACTTCCAGTGTACGGCCATAGTGGCGGTAGCGGATTTTGGTACTGGGGTAGGGGATGCTCTCCGGCTTGGTATTCAGATTGTCCTTGCGGATAATTTCGTACGGATAATCTATATCCAATTGGAAGTTGGCCATGATGGCAAGGTGGTCCCATAGCTTATGTTTGAAGTCGGGCACATCGCGCAGATGGGGAAACATGTTTCCATGATGTTGATGATTGTGTTTGCGCAACGCTGGCGTTCTGCACGGTCTTCGATTGTCAGCGCGTGGTCTACCATATTCTGGATGCTGCGACCATATTCGGGTAGGGGCATCCGTTTTTGTTGAGTGTTATATTGCATCTTTAATTAGTGATTAATGTTCAATGATTAGTGGTTAGTGATTAGTGATTAATGGGCTACGTAGTGATACCGCATGGTATTCATCCCTAATCGCTAAACCCTAAATAAGTTTCTTTGGCGTGCCGGCTACGAATTCCTTCAAATAGAAGGGTTCGAAATAGGCCACATCCTTGAAATCTTGTTCGGCTATTGCCTTCTCTGCCAACGGAAACATCATGCCGGCAAGCGGGCGGATGCCGTCGATGAAGTGTGCATTGGGATGCGTGATTTTCTCTTTGCATTTGGCTGCACCGTCACCGAAGAAATAGACGGGATGTTGCTCTAAAAATTCCAGGTAGGAGTTTTCGTCCACAATATCGGCTGCAATGTCGCGCACCGATTTCAAGGCACGGTCGTAGATGGCAGCATAGACTTCCATGCGGCGGGCGTCAATCATCGGCAGAGTAATGCGTCGTCGGGCAACTCATCGTGGTAGAGCAATACCGGTACACACTGAACTTTCAGGGTTTCCAGCCCGATAAGTGGCAGGTTACGTCCATAGCAGACACCTTTTGCCATCGACACGCCGATACGCAACCCGGTATACGAACCAGGGCCGCAGCTCACGGCGACTGCATCCAACGGCATGGCATGGCTATCGGCAAAGGATAGCGCCTCGTCCACAAAGACTCCCAATGAAACGGCGTGTGAAGGGCCATTCAGGTCCTCTTTCTTGAAAACGTTCTGTCCGTCCTCGCTCACGGCTACGGAGCAGGCAGAAGTGGACGTTTCAATATGCAAGATACATGACATAACTTTTATTCTTGATTTTATTGTGGCAAATTTACGTGATTATTTTCACTAATTAAAATAATCGTGTAATTGCGCAAAACTATAACATTATGATACAATCTATGACAGGCTACGGCAAAGCAACCGTCGAACTGCCTGATAAGAAAATCAACGTTGAAATAAAGTCGCTCAATAGTAAGGCAATGGACTTGTCTGCTCGTATTGCTCCGCTTTATCGTGAGAAAGAGATGGAAATCCGTAATGAAATATCACGGAAACTGGAACGCGGAAAGGTGGATTTCAGCCTTTGGATAGAAAAGAAAGAGAGTGCGGAAAGTGCCACTCCCATCAATCAGACATTGGTGGAGGGATACTACAAGCAGATTCGTGCCATATCCGAAAATCTTGGAATACCTGTACCGGATGCGACGGACTGGTTTGCCACGTTGCTCCGCATGCCGGATGTGATGACCAAGAATGAAACGCAGGAACTGAGTGAGGAAGAATGGGCTGTGGTTTATTCGGCTGTGGAAAAGGCTGTTGATGCGCTGGTGGACTTCCGTAAGCAGGAAGGAGCTGCCCTCGAAAAAAAGTTCCGTGAGAAGATCGCCAATATCTCTCATTTGTTGGAGACTATCGCTCCCTATGAGAAAGAGCGTGTGGCCAAAGTGAAGGAGCGTATTACCGATGCTCTGGAAAAGACGTTGAGTGTGGATTATGACAAGAATCGTCTGGAGCAGGAACTCATCTACTACATCGAAAAACTGGATGTGAACGAAGAGAAACAGCGTCTTGGCAATCATCTGAAATATTTTATCAATACGCTGGAAACCGGAACCGGACAAGGCAAGAAGTTAGGGTTCATCGCCCAGGAGATGGGACGCGAAATCAATACCTTGGGCAGTAAGTCCAATCATGCGGAGATGCAGAAGATTGTCGTTCAGATGAAAGATGAATTGGAGCAAATCAAGGAACAAGTATTGAACGTCATGTAGTATCAAATAGTAAATCGTCAAATCGTAAATAATTCGATGGCAAAACTTATCATATTTTCAGCCCCTTCGGCTCTGGCAAGTCAACGATTATCAACTATCTGCTGACTCAAAATCTGAACTTGGCATTCTCCATCTCAGCGACCAGCCGCCCGCCCCGCGGAACGGAGAAAGATGGAGTGGAGTATTTCTTTCTGACTCCTGACGAGTTCCGTCGTCGCATAGCCAATGATGAATTCCTGGAGTATGAAGAGGTATATCAGGACCGTTTTTACGGAACACTGAAGGAGCAGGTGGAAAAGCAATTGGCTGCCGGACAGAATGTAGTGTTCGATGTGGATGTAGTGGGTGGTTGCAATATCAAGAAATTCTATGGTGAGCGTGCTTTGTCTGTTTTCATTCAGCCACCTTCAGTGGAGGAATTGCGCAAACGCTTGGTGGGGCGCGGAACAGATGCTCCCGAAGTGATAGAGAGCCGCGTGGCGAAAGCCGAATACGAACTGGGCTTTGCACCGAAGTTCGATACCGTGATTGTGAACGATGACCTGGAGACAGCCAAAGCGGAAGCATTGAAAGTAATCTCTCAATCTTGAACGAATGAAACAACGTGGAGGAGTGTACAACCAGTTGGCACCGAGGAGGAAGAATAGCCCGAAGCTGAACAAGGCATTGCTAATTATTAATAGCGTTCTGTTCGTCTGCTCCCTTGTTGTGGGTGTATTGTATATACATCATGGCGAGCCTCGTTCCAGTATTTCAATGTTTCTTATCTCTGTAGTGACGATTTTCAATGCTTGGGCTGCCTGGCGTGCGTTGCAAAGACGTCCTTTGTAAGGTTGTATATGAATAAGAATAAATGAATATAGGAATCTTCAGCGGCTCGTTCAACCCGATACACATCGGACATTTGGCCCTCGCAACTATCTTTGCGAATACGGGGACCTGGACGAAGTGTGGTTTATGGTCACCCCCCACAATCCGCTGAAGGAAGAAAACGATCTGATGGATGACAAGTTACGTTTGAAGCTGGTGCAGCTAGCCACTGAGGGTTATCCCAAGTTTCGCGCTTCCGATTTTGAATTCCATCTGCCTCGGCCTTCTTATACTGTTCATACGTTGGATGCGCTGAAACGGACTTATCCCCAACACACTTTCCATCTTGTCATTGGTTCGGACAACTGGAGGCTGTTCCACCGTTGGTACGAGTCGGAACGCATTATTGCCGAAAATCATCTTCTGGTTTATCCCCGTCCCGGCTATCCGGTAGAGGCCACCTTTTTACCGCAGAATGTGCGGACAGTTTCTTCTCCGGTATTCGAAATCAGCTCCACTTTTATCCGTCGGGCCATAGAGGAGGGAAAAGACGTACGCTACTTCCTGCATCCGGCTGTGTGCGATGAACTCAAACGGATGCAGAATAAATGAATCTTTAAACTGAAATAAATGTCTGTATTTGTACGTGTTTTCATATTTATTTCTTATTTTTGAACGTATCAACCTTGAATGCATGGAAGAGTTTTCTTAATACATAGATATTCCTTAATTTAATAATCCGCTTATGAGAAAAGAACTACTGTTACTGGGAGCATTCGGTATGCTGACGACAGCGACGCTTTGTGCGCAAGAGTTTCATTTGCAACCTACTCCCCAAGAATATATTACGCAAAAAGATTCTGTTGATATTCCCCGACAATACCAGATCCTTTCCGGCAATTCCGTGCAGGACGGACCTGCGTTGCCTTTACTCCGTTCATTGATGCCGGAAGAGGTGCTTGGCGCTTCTTTCCGTGTATATATAGGAGTGAAAGGAGATAAGATTATCAAGAAATACCAACATCGGATTCCACGCAAATCCGAAGGTTATTTCCTGAAAATAGAAAAAGACTGCATCGTCATAGCCGGTGCTGACGAACGGGGAGCGTACTATGGTGTACAGACTCTTGCGCAGTTGCTTGCTTTAGACAAGCTGCCTTTGGCTGAAGTGACGGACTATCCTGATGTTCCCTATCGGGGTGTGGTAGAAGGTTTTTACGGTGCTCCCTGGAGTCAGGAGGCGCGTATACGCCAGCTTGATTTTTATGGTCGGAACAAAATGAATGTCTATATCTATGGACCGAAAGACGATCCTTATCACCGGACTCCCAACTGGCGCAAGCCTTATCCTGCTCGAGAAGGAGAAGAGTTGAAAGTATTGGTGAATAGGGCGAAGGAGAACAATGTCATTTTCTATTGGGCCATTCATCCGGGCCAGGATATTCGCTGGAATGAAGAAGACCGCTCGTTATTGTTGCAGAAGTTCGAAAGCATGTACCAGTTGGGTGTGCGTGGTTTTGCCGTTTTCTTTGATGATATTTCGGGTGAGGGGACAAAGGCGGACAAGCAGGCTGAGCTGTTGAACTATATTGACGACCATTTTGTAAAAGTCAAGCGGGATGTTGCACCATTGATATTGTGTCCCACAGAGTACAACAAGTCATGGACCGATGTGGAGGGAGGCTATCTCACTACGCTTGGTGATAAGTTGAACGAGGGTATCAAGGTGATGTGGACCGGTGATATGGTAGTTGCTACTATAGATAAGTCTACGCTGGACTTCGTCAATCCGCTGCTGAAACGTAAGGCGTACATTTGGTGGAATTTCCCCGTTTCGGATTATGTACAAGACCATTTGCTGCTAGGGCCGGTTTATGGAAACGGGCTTGATATAAAAGATGATATGTCTGCTTTTGTTTCCAATCCGATGGAACATGCCGAGGCTTCCAAAATCTCTCTGTACAGTGTAGCTGATTATACTTGGAATATGGAGAATTATGATAGTGAAACTTCTTGGAAACATGCAGTCAGAGACCTTATGCCACTTCATGCCGAATATTTGGAAATCTTCGCTGCTCATAATTCCGACCCGGGACAGAATGGACATCGCTTCCGTCGTGAAGAGTCCGTTGCCATTCAGCCTGCTCTCTCTGCCTTGTTGAAAGCCTATCAAGAGAAAAACGAGATAGATGAAGATGCCTATCGGCAGGTAGCTGAGGAATGCCGGAAGATAATCGTTGCCGCTGATGGATTGCTTGCGTCGGGAAATGAGAATCGTCCGTTGATAACTGAAATAAGGCCTTGGCTCATTCAGTTCAAACAAGTGGGAGAGTATGGTGCGGAGGTGCTGAACATGATACGCCTGCGCCAGCAGAAGGATGCATTTATAGGTAGCTACGAACACGCCCGCGCCCTGCTGGTGCTGATGGGTGAGACGGATGCCAATATAAAGCGGGCATAAAGAGCGGCAGCCTGCATCTGATGCTACTTTCAATGCTTTGTTCGAAGCGGCGACAACGGGCTATAATGCAGCGTTCCATGCCGGGCTTGATACAAAGGCTGTTTATTCTCCCTACACGTTGAAGAGCGACGTGAATCAGTTGGCTTCGCTTCCTATTCAGCAGAAGGGAAAGGTGAATACAATTATTCCGTCCAATGAAGTCATCAACTGGCAGGCAGGCGGTGTGCTGACCATTTCGATGGATTATGCCCGCCAGTTGAGTTCGGTGCTTATTGATTTGGGAGATGCGGAGGTGGCTAATTCTAAGTTTAAACTGGAAGTAACTTCGGATGGTACAAACTGGCAGGCGGTGGATTTGAAACCGGGATACAGAACGCAGGTGAAGGCATCTCTCAAGGATTTGAGCGTTGCGAAGATGAGGCTGGTGAATGTATCCGACACAGAGCAGAAGGTGTATTTCAAAATGTTCCGTTTTACGGAGAATTGATATGGTTCTTGATTCTTAAAATAGAGTTACGCGTCTGGGACGATGCTCCCCGTTGTTCTTAAGATCGGAATGACGGGGAGCACTTTTTAGGAAGTTATTCAAGGCATTTGTCCAAGTCGCGGATGATTTGCTCTTTATCCATATTTTGTCCGATGAATACTATCTTCAGCATGCGGTCGCCGTATTGTTCGTCCCAGTCTCTTAGCAATCCCGGTTCTTGGCGCATCAGTTCTATCATGTCTTCTTCGGGAGCGGTGGCATACCATTGTCCGGCTTCAGTTATTTTCTTCTGTATACCTGCTTGTTCAAAGAGGAAGGACATGTCGCGGTTGTGGCTGAAGTAGCAGACACCCTTGGCGCGGATAACGCTGCGGGGCCATTTGGTAGCGACATAGTGGTCGAACTTATGAATGTCGAATGCAGGACGGCGGTAGTAGACAAATGTGCCAATACCGTATTCTTCTACTTCACCTCCTTCGTGATGGTGGTGATGACATTTCTCGTGATGATGTTCGCTTTCATGATGATGTTCATCTTCGTGATGGTAATGCGCCTCTTTTTCCTCCTCTTCGCTTACTTGTTGCTCTATGCCACGAATCCATCCGGCGGAAGTTGCGGCACGTTCAAAGTTAAAGAGGTGGGTATGGATAATCTTATCCAGGTCTACATCTGCATAGTTGCACTCTATAATTTGGGCACCGGGTTGCAAGGTGTGGATAATCTGCCTGATACGTTTTAATTCCTCGGGCTGTACTTCTGCTGCTTTGTTCAGCAGGATAATATTGCAGAACTCAATCTGCTGAATGATGAGGTTTTCTATATCTTCCTCATCAATGCCTTTGCGTGTCAAATCATCTCCGCAAGAAAATTCACTTTGCAGACGTAAGGCGTCCACCACGGTGGTAATGCAGTCTAAGCGGCAAATACCGTATTTAGTATACGCTCCTCCCATATGAGGAATGGAGCAGAGTGTTTGGGCAATAGGCTCCGGTTCACAGATGCCACTCGCTTCAATCACGATGTAGTCGAAGCGTTGCATCTTCATGATTTCGAACATCTGCTCTATCAAGTCTGTCTTCAGCGTACAGCAGATACAGCCATTCTGCAGAGCTACCAGGCTGTCGTCTTTCTTTCCCACCACGCCACCTTTCTGTATAAGGTCTGCATCAATGTTCACTTCGCCTATGTCATTGACGATAACGGCAAACTTAATGCCACGTTTATTAGAAAGGATGTGATTTACCAACGTCGTTTTGCCACTACCCAGATAACCGGTCAACAGCAGTACGGGGATTTCTGTTGTATTCATAGTCATTTCTGTTATAGATTAAACTTTCTTGTATATTTATCTTTCTGCCTCTATGGTGTAGGTAAAGCTGTCTGCACGATAGTATCCTATATTGTATTCAATGGGAGTTCCATTGATATCATAAACAAATCTTTTCCTTATTAATATAGGGTCGCTGGATTTGATATCCAGTTTTTCTGCGATATATTCTCCGGCCAACCGTGCGGATACTTCCTCTTTACTGGTTTTTACGATGATGTCATATTTATTTTCAAGTATTCCATAAAGAGGTTGGGTGAAGTCCTCATCACCGGTCAGTGGTATACTCGGATTGAAATAAGAGATGAAGGAGACAAAAGGATATTCTTTATTACCGCGTACTCTTTCCAATACCATACATTTTGTTCCCTTTTCAGTCTATATTGAAAAAGGTACATATTTCTTCGGATGCTTTCTTAAAACTGACATGCAATTCGAAGTTTTTAATTTCGATACCTAGCATTTTCATTTCTTGTGAGAAGCTCAACCAGTTCTTTACTCCTCCTATAATACCTTTTTTTACAACCTTTGTACCATGCCCTTTTTTTCTGACCAATAATCCCTCGAATACCAGTTTGTTGATTGCTTGGCGAAGTGTATTTCTCGATATGTTTAATTGTTCAGACAATAAAACTTCATTGGGAAGAAGTTTCCCATTTTTGTATTCCTCTGATTCTATAAGTTTTCTCAGCACTTCTTCTGCTTGAATGTGAAGAGGTTTTTCTGAGTTTGGGTCTAATTTCATGGTTATACTTTTTCTGTTATTTTTTTTAATATTGCAAAGATAATTTCTTTTTATCAAAAAATATGAGAAGATTTCTTTATTTTATTTTTAAAGAGTATATATTTGCACAAAATACTAATATGTTCATACATATAATAAAATCAAGTATATATAATTATGAGAAAAGTAAATTACGACAAGTTCCCTTCTACAAAGATTTCGGGAACGATTCTTCGGGGATGGAATGATATTCATACCTTACTGATGGAGTGTTTTAAGAGTAGAAAGGTACTAGCTGTTGAACTCTATGCAGGAGTGCGTGAAGATGAAGTTATAAATGAATTGAAATCGCTGTCACCTACCTTACTTATTAATACACGTGACTTGATGAAGCCGGAGAATGAGATTAAGGAAATGACAGAGCGTTTTATGACAAAGGATGTTCTTTTTGGTTATGTGACGAACCTATCTCTGAAAGACTACTTTGATGCAGGTAAGCTGGAGGTAGCCCGGAAGCAGGTAGCGGCAAATGATAGAGTGATTGTGGTCGGTTCGGGTGCTGCTATGATAGCTCAGGCAGAAGCAACGCTGGTGTATGTTGATATGGCCCGTTGGGAGATACAACAGCGTTTTCGTGCTCACGAAGTAAAGGCTTTGGGAGTGGATAATCGTGAAGATGCTGTGTCTTTACAATATAAGAGAGGGTATTTTAATGATTGGAGAGTTCTTGATAAGTATAAGGAAGGCTTGTTTGATAAAGCCGATTTCTGGTTGGATACGCACATTGCAAACGATCCGAGAATGATTGATAGGGAGACTTTCTTTAAAGGAATAGAAGAAACAATTAAGACTCCTTTTCGCGTAGTGCCTTTCTTTGACCCGGCACCATGGGGCGGACAATGGATGAAAGAAGTGTGTGGATTAAATCCTGAAAAAGAAAATTATGGTTGGTGTTTCGATTGTGTGCCCGAAGAGAATAGTCTTTATTTTGAGGTGAACGGTGTACGTTTTGAATTGCCGTCGGTAGATTTGGTTTTGTTGAAATCTAGAGAGCTTTTAGGTGAACCGGTAGAAGCGCGTTTTGGTAAGGATTTCCCGATTCGTTTCGATTTCCTAGATACAGTAGGTGGTGGAAATTTGAGTGTACAAGTGCATCCTACCACACAGTTTATCCGTGAAAACTTTGGTATGTATTATACTCAGGACGAAAGCTATTATCTGCTGGATGCTAAAGAAGGAGCTTCGGTCTATCTTGGTTTGAAGAATGGTATTAATAAAGATGACATGATTCGTGATTTGCGTGAGGCTCAGAAAGGTGAAATCGTTTTCGATACAGAAAAGTATGTAAATAAACTGCCTGCTAAAAAACATGATCATTATTTGATTCCGGGAGGTACGGTGCATTGCTCAGGTTCGGAGGCACTTGTATTGGAAATCAGCTCAACACCCAATTTGTTTACATTCAAACTCTGGGATTGGCAACGTTTGGGGTTGGATGGCAAACCGCGCCCCATTAATGTGGAAAGAGGTAAAGAAGTAATAGACTGGAAACGTAATACGGAATATGTAAAAGAATATCTGGCAAATCATTTCACTCAGATTGCCGAAGGAGAAGGATGGAGCGAGGAGCGTACTGGATTACACCCGAATGAATTCATTGAAACACGCCGTCACTGGTTTTCCAAATCTGTTACACATCATACGAATAATAGTGTGAATGTACTGAATTTGGTGGAAGGTGAAGAAGTGGTTGTTGAAAGTCCGACAAGCGCTTTTAAACCATTTGTGGTACATTATGCTGAAACCTTCATAGTTCCGGCAAGTGTGGGTGAATATACAATAACTCCTTGTGGCAAGTCTGTGGGAAAAGAGTGTGGAACCATCAAGGCTTATGTGAGGTTTTAACCGGAAAATGGTATTAATTAAATCTGATATAATATGTATAGACATGACCAACGTACAGTAATGACCTTGGATGCAGGAGGCACGAATTTCGTTTTTTCAGCTATCCGGGGAAATCAGGATATTGTGGAAACTATTTGTTTGCCAGCGGTTTCGGACAATTTGAATGGATGTCTGACTGTTTTGAAAAAAGGCTTTTCTGCAGTGAAAAGACAATTGGAAAATGAGCCGGTAGCTATCAGTTTTGCATTTCCTGGTCCAGCAGACTATAAGAATGGTGTGATAGGCGATTTACCGAACTTTCCGGTTTTTCGTGGAGGTGTGGCTTTGGGAGCTTTTCTGGAAGAAGAATTTGGTATTCCGGTATATATAAATAACGATGGTAACTTGTTTGCTTACGGTGAAGCGTTGGCCGGAATATTACCTTCCATTAATGAGGAACTTAAGGCTGTCGGTAATCCTAAACGTTATAAAAACTTGTTAGGCATTACGTTGGGAACCGGTTTTGGAGCAGGAGTGGTGATTGATAATTGCTTGCTGACCGGTGATAACGGCTGTGGTGGTGATGTCTGGATTATGAGAAATAAAAAATATACCGACTTGATAGCCGAAGAAAGTGTCAGTATCCGTGCAGTACGCCGTGTGTACGGAGAACTGAGCGGTGAGGCGGTTGATAATCTGACTCCAAAGGATATATATGACATTGCCGAGGGCATACTCACGGGGAATCGTGAAGCGGCTGTGCGGAGTTTTGATGAATTAGGTGAAATGGCGGGTGCTGCCATTGTCAGTGCACTTCATATTGTAGATGGTATGGTGGTTATAGGAGGAGGAGTTGCTGGTGCAGCTAAATATATTCTGCCAGGTATGATGCGTGAAATGCGTCGTTCCATATCGACTTTCTCCGGACGGGATTTCGATTGTCTGCAGATGGAAGTTTGTAATTTGATGGAGCCGGACGAATATAAGAAGTTTTTAGAAGATACAAGTTCTTGGGTTGAGGTACCTTTTACTGACAAGAAAGTATCCTATGATTGTACTAAACGTATAGGGGTGGCGATTTCAACTTTAGGAGCAAACAAGGCTATTGCACTGGAGCATATGCTTTTGCTTTACAACAGATAGACAAGAAGATATAAGGGTTAGTTTGCTTTTTAAGTAGATAAGATTGTTTTCACGGATAACAAAAAATAATAAGACTCATTATGAATATGAAAAAAATAATATCTTTTTTTATCGTTGCTTGTTGCGCTATGTGTGCAACTGCTGCAAAAGTGGTATGGCAAATTGGCGTTGCGGATAATTCCGGAACAGAACTGGCTTTGGGCCCTTCTGAGTATAAAAAGTTCCTGGCTCATGATTTTGGTTATGAAGATCGTTACTTTTTAGTGGGGACTTCTGTTGACAAAAATGATTTCCCTTATGTGTTGCCAGGGCCTGATGATACTTGGGGAGGTACATGGAGTACTTCCGGTTGGAGAACTCATGATGCAAATATATTGTTTGGCATTAAAAAATTGCCGAAACATGGCAAATGGAAATTGGTGGTAGACTTGGTGGATGCCAATCCGAGCCGTTCGGTGGTTAAAGTTATGGTGAATTCTGCCGAAAAGAAGTTTGAAATTAAAGGGCATTCGAAAGGAGTACTGGAGGGTAATCTTCAAGATGCCAAGGAACAAATTCTTGAATTTCCAATTTCAGCCAATGATTTGAAAAAAGGTGGAAATATGGTCACTGTTTCTGTTCTTGAAGGGGGCTGGATTGTTTTCGATCAGATACGTTTGGAAGGTGCTGACGAACTTGTTCTGGAAAAGAATAATGAATATGCTTTCTTGCGCAATGTGGCTCCGGCAGAATATGAAATGGAAATGGATGGAGCAAAAATACAGCCTTTATTGGTTGATGTAGAGCATCTATCCGGTAACCCGAAATTGAGTGTAAAATTAGACGGTATAGATGTTTTTTCTGCGCAGTTGGACACGGCACGTTATGTATTTGAAGTACCTATGCCTGCTGTGAAAAAAAGTAGAAAGAGTGAATATCAAGTGTTTGTAGATGGACAATTGCTGGAAAAGGGTATTATTATACGTTCTCCGCAAAAGATACAGACATTTGCTGACTATGTAGATACCAAAATAGGTACGGCACATTCTCGATGGATGATTGCACCGGGACCTTGGATGCCTTTCAGTATGGTGAAGCTGAGTCCGGACAATCAAAATATGGGCTGGCAGGCCGGTTATCAACCAACTTTTGAAACTTTGGGTTGTTTCAGTCATATCCATGAGTGGACAATGGGCGGATTAGGGTTAATGCCTACTAACGGCAAGTTGTTTACTCAGGTTGGCGATCAGTTCCGTCCAGATGAAGGTTACCGTTCGCGTATTGACAAGAGGACAGAAGAAGCTCCGTTAGGATATTATAAGGTCTTCTTGACCGATACAGAAATCTGGGCGGAGGTGACAGCTACAGAAAGAGCAAGTTTCCAGAAATATACCTTCCCGAAAGATAAAGATGGACGTGTAATGATTGACCTTCATGTGCAAGCTGAATATGATTATAATCTGCTGGATGTAGATATTAAGAAGGTAAGTGATTATAGAATTGAGGGACGCTCTCATCAGATTTCTCCTCGTCCTTATGTGTGGAGTAATGACGCTGATCAGGAATATGTAGTGAACTTCGTAATAGAGTTTGATGCACCGATTAAGAAAGTAGGTGGCTGGAAGAATAAGCAAATATTGGATGGAGGCCATATATTTGGAAAGAACTTGAAAGATGCAGGACTTTATGTCGAATTTGATACGAAAAAGCATCCGGTGGTGCAGGCTCGTGCCGGTATTTCGTTGGTGAGTATTTCAAATGCTTCTGAAAATCTGCAAAAGGAAATCTCTGATAGATTTGGTTGGGATTTTGATGCGGTAGTGCAAAATCAGAAAGATGTATGGAATGGTATTTTCAACCGTCTGGATATAACTACCAATGACCGTCTGGAGAAGGTGCGCTTTTACACTAATATGTATCGTGCACTTTGCCGAAATTTGTGGAGTGATGTGAATGGCGAATGGGTGTCTCCGGACGAAAAGGTACGTAAATTTACAAATCCTGAACATGTAGCTTTAGGATGTGATGCTTTTTGGAATACTTTTTGGAATTTGAATCAGTTCTGGAATTTAGTGACACCCGAATGGAGCTCCAAATGGGTGAACTCTCAGTTGGCATTGTACGATGCAAACGGGTGGTTGGCAAAAGGTCCTGCCGGAATGGAATATATTCCGGTAATGGTGGCCGAACACGAAATTCCACAGATGGTATCTACCTATCAGATGGGTATTCGTGATTATGATGTGGAAAAGGCATTTGAAGCATGAAAAAAATGCAGACTACTCCAGCTACACATGTTGCAGGTGGTTTTGCCGGTAATCGCGATTTGGTGTCTTATATGAAATATAAATACGTACCTATTGAATTGGGACGTTTTTCTAATACATTGGAGTATTCTTACGATGATTGGACTGTGGGACAGATGGCGAAAGCATTAGGTAAATTCTCGGAATATGCTACATTCAATGATCGCGGATATTGGTGGAAAAATGCTATTAATCCGGAAAATGGATATGCTCACATGCGTGATTCGGCCGGTAACTTTATCCCTGATTTTGATGCATTTCAAACCGGACGTAATCACCACTATGTAGAAGGTAATTCTTGGCAGCTTAGCTACTTTGTGCCTCAGGATGTACCGGCCTTGATTGACATAATGGGAGAAAAATCATTTGTGGATCGTCTGAACTGGGGTTTTGAAGTAAGTGAACCTTGGAGATACAATGCTCCCAATGACCAATATTGGGATTATCCGGTGGTTCAGGGCAACCAGCAGTCCATGCATTTTGCTTTCTTGTTCAATTGGGCCAATAAACCTTGGCTGACACAAAAATGGTCCCGTTCCATTATTGATAGATATTATGGTTGTGGCGTTGCCAATGCCTATTTGGGTGACGAAGATCAGGGCCAGATGAGTGCTTGGTTTGTGATGGCGGCTTTGGGACTGTTTCAGACTGATGGCGGTTGCAGTGTCGAACCTATTTATGAAATTGCCAGTCCATTGTATGAGAAAGTGGTTATTGATTTGGGCAAACGCTATAATCGTGGTGAAACATTTACAATTGAGGCTAAAAATGTATCCAGAAAAAATAAGTACGTTCAGAGTGCCACTCTGAATGGTGAGAAGTTGGAACGTTTCTACTTCCCCGCTGCAGAATTGCTAAAAGGTGGAGAATTGATACTGGAAATGGGTGATAAACCGAATAAGTCATGGGGGATTGCTCCATGCTCGGAAAATAAATAATGTTAGTGTCTACCGTCTTAATAAATTAATATCATGAAACGACTTTGTTTTTTGGTGATATGTATGAGTATCATTATGGGGTGTTCAACAAGTACTTCAAGCACTAAAGCTTGGTGGACTATGTAGACCCAAACATTGGAACTGCGCATTGTCGTTGGTTCTTTTATACACCGGCTGCTATTCCGTTTGGCATGGCAAAACTGGCTCCTTCTACCGATGCGCATTTGGGAAATCCCGGTGGTTGGCAAGCAGTGGGGTATGATTTTCGTCATACTTCCATCGAAGCTTTGCCAATTTTCACGAGTTCCAGGTAGGCGGTGTCGTATTTGCACCGACTGTCGGAGAATTGCAGACAGTACCGGGTGAGTTGGAAAATCCGGATGGCGGTTATCGTTCACGTTTCGATAAGAAAGATGAAGTGGCAGCTCCCGGGTACTATTCTGTTTTGTTGAAGGACTATGGAGTAAAGGCTGAATTGACTGCTATGAAACGAGTGGGATTTCATCGTTATACCTATCCCAAAACAGAACTGGCAAACCTTATCTTCGATATAGGTAACAAGCAAGGAGAAAGTGGTGAGGTGAAAGATGCCGAAGTACAATATTTTGAAGATGGCCGGGTGGAAGGTTATGTAATCACTTCCCCCGTATATGTTAATATTTATCAGAAAGGGGCAGATGTACGTATGTATTTCTCGGCTGTTCTTAATAAGAAGCCGGTTCAGGTAGGTACTTTTGTAAAAGATGTGGTTAATCCGGGTAAACATCAGGAAAAAGGACCAGGCGCGGGTCTTACATGACATTCTCTACAGAAGAACAAGAGGCTGTGGAAGTCAAAGTGGGCCTATCCTATACTTCCATAGAGAATGCTCGTTTCAACCGGGAAACCGAGGCTGCGGATGTTACCTTTGACCAAGCCAAGAAGAATGCAACAGATGTGTGGAATGAATCTCTGAGCAGGATTTATGTGGAAGGAGGGAAGGA
>ENA-OQCX01000065-OQCX01000065.1-human-gut-metagenome-genome-assembly--contig:-NODE-65-length-50349-cov-6.615109_pt1 | contig 50349 bp, 70 predicted proteins | sample MGYA00242762_ERZ504587 | MGnify/ENA primary metagenome ERZ504587 (study PRJEB26092, sample SAMD00036337) | human gut metagenome | host: Homo sapiens | study: EMG produced TPA metagenomics assembly of...
GAGTGGTTTTATTCTTCTAATATACTGATTTTCAAGGAGATTAAGAAATAAATAAATGAGATAATTAATTGAATAATAACAATTTAACTAACTGAATCAGCTAGTGATTTCAACTACTGATTCGCATAATTAAAAGATATAATATTCAATAGAGGATATTCTTTTAATATTTTAAGCAAACGAATAGCTTTAGAAGAGGAATCAATATGCTGATAATTTATATCCTTAATATAGGAACACAGACTGCTTTGCAATGCAAAAAAAGATTTCTTTTCTAAATCAGTAGCCGGCCTTTTTCGTACTATTGCAAAATCAGCAAGCTCTTTTTCAATATCAATCCAATTATGATTATCAGAAGCTTTTTCCTTTAAATAGTTAAATAAATTAACTCCTTTTTTGTCAGAGTGAACATAAGCACTAATAGAATGTGCTCTATCAAAATAATCACTATTCATATAGTCATTATACTTTGTTTTTAATCCCAAATCAAGATCAAATCCATTCCCAATGACAAGAACCACCCTATAATCCTTATTTTCCATATATTTAATTAATAATTTCCTATTCAAACATTTATATGCTATTTTTGAAAAACATCCGCTATGAACGAAATAGAACTTCGCAAATACTGTTTGGATAAAGCTATAGAGATACTTGGTTGGTACAAGAACTTCTTTCCCAAGAAGGAGTTGCACCCTCTTATTATCTCGGAACTTATACCAGCTTTTGCCACGCAAATTCTCAATCCACCTTCTTTTGTAGAATTTTCCGATGTAGTAACGGACACATTGAAGTCAATCTTCTGCAACCAACGTCCATCTTGTGAATACACCATCCCATCTTGATGGTTCTCGGGTATAGGATTAACAAGTAATCCTTTATCACTCATTTCCTCATTCAATTCTGTGACAGCATTAGAAATATCTTTTATTGTAGCTTTTATAAAATCTTTCAGTTCCATAGTATTGTCTTTTCCATAGTTCATAAATGGCGAATCCCTTCTCAAAACGCGCCCAAAGGTATAGTGACACCTTAACCCGGTTCTACGGATTACGTTTTGAAAAGGGATTCATGTTGGTAACAAATTCACTATGTTTAGGGCACTGCAAACATCGGAATAATATTTGTAACGGCAAAAATGAAACGGAGTTTTTTGCTCCGCTTCTGAAATCTATCAAAATCTCCTTCATGATTTGTAACAAAAAAGGCTCCCACATCACATGGAAGCCTTCGAAAATCACATTGTATAATACGCTGTCAAACAATAACTACACAACGGATAAAAATTCTTTTCCAATACGGTGAATACCATCCACAATGCGTCTTCTTTGTTCAATGCGGGGAACACGCAACCCACTGGCATAATGGGAAAGCTGTTGCTGGTTAATGCCAGAGACACGGGATATGGCAGCCAAGGAGGTAAACTGTTCGCACTTACGGAGCAGTGCGGCAACTCCCAATTCCACATCGAATTCATAGTCTCCGCTAACAAGCCACTCGGGAAGCGTTTCGCCATCCTGCAATAGTCCTTCCACATGTTCACGGACAGCCTCAGATAGTTCAATCATCAGGCTCTCATAACTTTTGGAAGTAGCAACAACCATGCCGCATAGTACATCATCTTCGGTAACTGCACCGAAATTCTTATCGCACCAGTCAACCTTAACTTTAATCTTTTCCATAATTTTCTCCTTATCTTTGAAGCAGGGTGTTATTTCCACCCCGCTTGTTTCCAAATACTGTTTAATAAAAATTGGCTTAATACCTCACTTTCATGACCTCTTACTGTCACCCTGCCTTTTTTCGTAGGATGCTTGAATTGCCGGTGGTCACCTCCAGAGCCTTTCAACTTCACCCATCCGTCAGCTTCGAGCAACTTGATTACTTCTCTGACTTTGTATTTCTTCATTTGTGAATTGTTATTGTTTGACTCTGCAAAGATATAAATATTTATATCATTCACAAAACTATCGGGCAGAAAAATGATATTATTTTTTATATCATTTTATTCCCCTCCGTGGTTGAAGGAACGGTAACACGACCAGTCATTCCGCTTTTCGGGCCCCATTCCGTTTGCGAGCGTGCGAGCAAACGGAATGGGTGCGCCCTGCACCCCTCCGTCAAATCAGCCCCTCATCGCCAAAACTGTAATATCCACCATTCGTTATAATCACATGGTCTATCATCCTAATATTTAATAACCCTGCCGCCTTTTTAAGCTGCTCCGTCAGTCTCTTGTCCTCATTGCTCGGTCGGCTGTTGCCACTCGGATGGTTATGTACCGCTGCGAACTGCACTGCCCCCGTATCAATCAGCACTCGCATAATCAGCCTTATATCCGCTGAAGTCTGGTCAATGCCGCCTACCGATATGCGTACTTTCTTGATAAGCCGTCCGGCTTGGTTTATCGACACTACCCAAAATTCCTCATTCGGCAAATCTCCTATCAACGGCTCCATCAGTTCGTATACGTCTTTGCTCATCCTTATTTGCCTGCGTTCCACCTGCTGCGACAGTTGTCTCTTGTACATCTCCACGGCTGCCACGGCTACCCTCCTGCGTCCAGGAGTCAAAGAGGAAAACAATTTTTCAAGGTCTATCACTTCGTTGCTGCGTTCGATGTCCGAAACAATCTGTCTGTTGTTGCTGATTTCGTAAATCAGTTCGCTGTCGCTCATGTAGCGGCAATCGTTATCAAAAAGAGTATTCATAATTGTATGGATTAAATTGTTATAAAAGAATTGTCTTGCCTAAGAAATAGCCTCCCAAAACCTCTGCCCCAAGCGTTTCAAGTGCACACGCAAACCGTGCGTAACTATGCCCCTGCGTCAGTATATCATCGAATACAAGGCATTTCTTACCCTTGAAAAAACGCTTGTCAAACTTGATGACCTCCACCGTCTGCACCGTCTTGGCCGCTTTCGTCTCATGGATGGCAATCCGTCCACCCTCAATGGTAATTGCTTTGTACGCATTCCTGCACCCCGTCAGCCGTGCCACCTCTTCGGCAAAAGCCTTGTATCTGATTTCGTTCTTCTCTCCGCTACTGGCTGGTATGCAGACCAACGTCACGTTGCAAACTTCTGCACCGAACTGCTCACGCATCTTCTTTGCTACAAGTTCTGCCACAGACGCACTGCGCTTCCCGTCCTTAAAATCCCATATCATCCTGCGGATAGACCACTCCCGTTTGTTAGCCTCGTACTTGGTAGGCAAGTAATCAAAGAAGTTAAACATGAATTTAGACCATTGATTTTTCCATGCTTCGGGGATGTTTCTTTTTGCTGCCATAACTGTAAGTTTTAATTTATTCTGGATTTCTGGAGTCGTCGGGTGGAGCCTTTTTTAATTTTCTCCGTTTCCCGGAACGACTTTTTTTTTATTCCGGCGTGTCTGTATGACGTGCGGTATGGTTGCCTTTTGATGCCGCAATAATTGAGGTGCCGAGGATGACATTCCGCAAGGTTCCGACTAAAACCGAAGGCTTGAATACTACCCGTAGGGGTGGAGATTTTTTAGCGGACAACGCCCGACCTTGCTTGTCAGACCGGTGCCCTACATTTGCGGACTCAAAAGACTACCTGACCGCATACAGAGATGCAGGAAATGAAAAGGAGTTGCGGAAAAGAAACGGAGGCACGCCAAGCGGAACGCTTACCGCTCTGCCCTTCCAGATGGAGGGGCGTTTCATAAAAACAGACAGAAAGCACCGCTTTCTACCGCTAAGACGCGAAAAATCCCGTTATGCAAGTTTGACATAGGATATACCGCCACCGGCACCTAAACCAGACTTGTATAACGGGATCGCGCGCCCACCCCGTATCGGGGTGACTTCTTCTCCCAATGGGGCGTTTTTGGGTACAGAAACACCCTAATCAAAAATCCATCTCCTTGAAAACCAAAAAGAAAACCCATCCCTGCAACTTCTGTTGTAGGATGAACCAGCTTGCTGCCCGAGCCGCGCCGTCGGTGATTTGCGGTCGCAAGCGCCCTTTCAGATTCGGAAATATGACAAAACCTTTACAATTTGTACCCGATGCTCCCAATCCCACCCGCTTCGGCCTCCCCCATAAACGAAAGGCCCTGCCATCCTCACGGACAACAGAGCCAAAGCAAACAGAAAAGAAATGTCACACCGAAGCGCGCCGGACACATTGCGCCCATCCTCCAGGTGCGGATAATCTCTTTGCGCAGGATGAAATACTTCAAGGCATCAGTCAGTTGGTGGATTCTTTAGGCAATCTATGTGCAGGCAGCTTATCTCCGGTCTTCTGTTTGACTATCACACTGGAGCTGTCCGGCCGGGTAGCCACCTTGGTTTCTGTCACCTCCATTTCCGACTTGAGATTCGGGCAGTTGTGCTGGTCAATCAACAGTGTAAACAACGTGCGCTCCAAGTTACCGCTGAGCAAGTCCATGAAGAACCGGTATTCCAGATTGCTACCGATGTTGCCCTGCCCCAAGCTCATCAGCTGTACCTGCCATCCGTACGCCTGCCCTCCGCATCCGTCTCAATGTTCTTCTTTATCTGTGTGGCCATATCCGCACCCAGCCCCTTGTAGTTGTTCATGGAGCGGTCATAATAAAGCTTCAGTATCTTGCGCTTGTGCGGCTTGAAATAATAGAGGAACTTATCGGCCAGCTCACGCACGGAGTTAGGCGGCAATGTATAGAGTTCTTTGAGTACACGCATCACACGCCCACTACGTTGCCCGAACACCATGGAAAGCATATTGCCGGAATCCATGCCTGCCTCCAACGGTTTATTCTTATCCAGGTACCGGAGCACCGTACAGTCCTGCTCCCACCCGAACGGGTGCTGCTCTATCACTTCATTCAAGAATCCGTCCGCATAGAAGTGCTTCATCGAGAGGTTACAGTAGAACATCTGGCTTGCCTCCAGCTTGGGGATAATGGAAAGGATGTTGCAAAGAATACCTTCCAGCCCTTCAGCGAATTCATCGCTGAACCAGTCTTCACCCAGTACATCCACGTTGACATAGGAGGAAGAGATGAAGAAGAAAGATACGCCCCGGCGTGTCTTAATCCAGCGCTCCTCCCAGCGCTTCATGTTCTTGCCAGCAAGCACCATGGAACGTTCTGCCGTATCAAGCTTGGCCTGCAATGAACGGTCTTTCCGGAAAGCTTCTTTCAATTCCTTGTACCGCTGCATGGCCGCCACATACTCTTTTTTCGTCTCGTTATAGACAAACCCGGCCTGCAACATGAGAAGGATTTTCCGCTTGTCATTCTGCTTGGCCAGCTTGAGAATCCAGTCGTATTCACCCAGGTGGTTCGGATTCGGCATATCCGTCGTCAGTGTACGGCTGCGGTACCATACGCTATCGCCATATTTGACCCGGAACCCACGCACGGCCTTCAGCAAGTTCGTGAACTTCTCTTCCGGGAAATACTTCACTTCATCACCGAACACCCCCACATAGGAACGGCGGCACCGATGGCCGGACGGTCCAAAGAGATAAAGGTGAAGTTGAAACCGGTGTAGAACACCATGGTATTGCGCCAGTCGGAACATACGTTGTACATGCGGTCACGCCACTCTTTCGGCGGTTCTTGGTTCATAACATAATGGATGCCCTGCTCCCACCCCAGCTTCGACAATCCGTCCACCAGCGAGGGAACCACATTCTTATGCAAATCGGAATACGTATCGGCCACCCATGCGAACGGTGCACCCGGACAGTCCTGCGCCACCTCCTGCACCCGTTCAGCCAGCACCTGCACCGTCTTGGCCGATGCACGTCCTGCAATCCAATAGAGCGACCACGGCATCATCACGGCAATGAGCTGCGCCATCCAGTTGGAATAGCGCACCTCCACATCATCCGATATCTTTAGTTTTTTCTTCCTGGTCATCGAGCATCTCTTCTATATCAACATCAATTATATTGGCATCTCTCTTGAGACGAGTCTTCTCCCGTGCAGGAATATCCTGCATACCGTCAATCTGTGCCGCGAGCAGGTTGCGGTTGGCAGAAGGCAATCCCACCGCATTCGGGTCGAGGTCATAGACCTTGATCGGTTTCTCATCCATCTCCTTCGGCTTTATCGGGTCGGGCTTATCCAACTGCTTGATTCTTGCCGCTTGTACCGTGAGATTGCCGTACACCTCCATATCTTTGGCGCTGGTGGCGTTCTGAAGTACCACCTGGGCCGCCTTCATCAGATTGTCATACATCATGTTACGGTGCGCATCATTCTCGATGGTATCACAAAGGTAGAACAGATTGATAGCCTCACTATACATCTGTCGGGCACGCATCCGTTCCACATTGAACGGTTCGTGCATCAGAAAGCCACGGCATTATCCTTGCCATATTTACGGTTAATGCCTACCAGTGCATAGAGCACGTTGTAGTAGTCCAGTTCCTCGTCCGTCAACTCCATGGTGCAGCCGGAGGCAAGGTAATCCTGCAAGGTCTCAAAGTAAGATTTATCGAACATCAGCCTATATCGTCATAAAATATCTTGTTAATGGAATTGCGGTACCCGGTCGCCTGACGGAACTTGTCGAACCGCTGTGCCTGGGTCACATTGTCACCGGTCTCCGCACTGGCGGCCATGGCCAGCCCCTCTTTGGCCCGTTGAAGCAGTTGCCCACGTTCATAATGGTACTTCAACGGTGAGCTACCAAATTGAAGTACCAGAGAAAATCATTCTCCGGTACATGGTAATACATGGCAATCTGCCGCGGCTCATAGCCTATACCTGCCAACCGCTCGAACTCGTCCAGGTCGATACGGTCATACCATGCCGGGCTGTCACGCCACTTAACCAATTCGTCCGCTACGAAACTCATATACTTCTTTGTTTTTAAGGAATACGTATTGTTCTTCCATCGCATTCTCGCCATAATTGCCGGAGCCTTCGACCACAAAGAAACCTGCCGATGTGTCCAGGCAGGTAATCTTTTTGTGGCTCCATGCAAATGAAAGCTCTATCTCTCCATCCTGATGGAGCTGCATCAACCTCTCGTATATCTTCGGCATACGAAACTTGATGGTCTCCGATATATGTAGATGAATACTGCCAATCAACCCTTTTTCACGCCAACGGAGCAACGCGTTGATGATACGCTCGTTGGTGGAATAGGTCGCTATATACAAGTGCCTCACCTGCCCGGCATTCTTAATCAGATAAACAATGAAAGTGAATGCCGTAAAGCTTTTCTTTGTCTCAATGAAAAACGCCTCATTCTCCCGTGGAAGCCGCCCACACAACTCTTTCAAACTGTTCAGCTTGAATGTCAACATGGTTTCAAACCGACGGGAGAAGAGGCGGGCATCAGACATTTCCCTACGCAATTCTTCAAGACTGAAGTAATAGCTCATTCCAATAATCTGTTAATGTCGGCCAATTCCTTTTCATACCCTGCCAGGCGTTCGCGACGGACAACATCCAGATGCGGCTTGTCACCCTTGGCCAACTCAGACTTGACCCGCCATATATTGTTCTGGACCTGCTGTTGGCGGCGAACCAGTTCCTTAACCGGAAGATGGAGCAACTCACTGCGTCGACGGAACTCCGCAAAAGCCGGATGCTTGCCCAAAAGTGTGTGATGCTCCTTGTAATAGTTCAGCTCCTGCCATATCATACGGTTATCCATGTACTGTCAATCACCTGGCGGCTGACATCGGCGCACTCCTGCAGGGAGGTACAATCCCTCAGCCTGGCATGTAACCGCACATAGGCATGGTATTTGCTGAACTTGCGGGAAGCGAGTGCCTCCAACTCCATCGGACAGTCGGGGGCATTGAGAAACGGAAACTCATCACGGAAAGACTCGGGTCCTTTCGTGATAACGGTTCCGGCAATGCCCTTCAGCCCTCAAAGTCCGACGGTTCCGGAAACACCCCTTCCAAAAACTTTTCCAACCATGGTGAATACCCTGATACCGCATTGTTCATAAACACCTTGCGGGATAAGAGGTCGAGTACCTTCTTCTCATCCGGCTTTTGTGAAACCACCGGCAGCAACACCTGGTCTGTCGGCCAATTGAGATATACGGGTTGTGTCGGATAAGGAAGAGAATTATAATAAACGGAAGTAAACAGATAGCCACCCTCCTCCAGTTCGGGGAATCGCTCGAACATGGCGACCAGACATCCCTTATCCAACAACATGGGTGTGTGCGTACCATAATTCAGACAAGGCAATTGACTCTTTTCCAGCAGTTCCTTCGTCCGCTTCATATTCTCGGCATAAAGCCTTTGAATCTAAGCGGAACGAGCATTCCATTGACTTTGGGCAGCGCCACATGAGCCAGGTCGATAGGATTCATCACATAGATGTCATCGTTGGTCCAGATGAAACGTCCGGTCACTTCGGGCGATTCCATAGCCACTTTCAGCTTGGCCAGCGTATCAACCTGTGCATTGTCAGAGACGCGATTGTGCTCAATGAAGGTAATCTCTTCGCTGAACCAATCTTCACGGTCACCGATTACCACCACATTGATGCCGAAGCGTACATTCTTCTGCCAGGAACGCAGTGCAAAAAGCAGTTCCTTGCCTTGTGCAAACTCCTTGCAATAAGGAATAACCACTGTCACATGGTCTTGAACCGACCGCGCCGGCGCCAATTCCTCCACCGCATCCACCGCCTTATCGACGGCCTGCACATCCTTTTGTTCCACACTCTCTTCTACCAGTTTCAGTTCTACGGCCACATCCTCGGTCTTAGCTGTTTTCTTTTTTGTTGCCATAATTTAAAGTTTTTAATACGATACAAAAATATCGTCTCCACATAGTTCGTAAAAGGACACAAAGAGAGGCGAATGCACTGCAAACGCCTCTCTCCAATAACCAACCTTTAAAACAGAAATGAATCAAACTCCTGAACCACCGGAAGAAGACGACGCTTCACCCAATCCCAAAACGGCATTGATTTCTTCGTTGTCCGTAGCCGGTACAAGGCTCTTGGCGATGTGACCGATAGTACCTCCGCGTAAGGAACTTGCCAAATTGATAGTATTCTTGTCACCCTCCTTGTTATCCTGGGAATCGGCCTTGGTCATCTTCAGCGGAGTGCACGGCGTACCGGCAATCTTCGCATCCTCACCAGAGCAACCGAACACGATTGCCCCCAGATTCTCATTGATATTGTTGTTCACGAATTCATCGTGTTCCAACTCTGTACCCGGATGTTCATAATCCACATGGTGGATGAACACGTGCATCATCCTCTCCCTCGCTGGAGTGGTAGATGTTGATGGTGGAGTCCGTAGCATACACCGCTATGGGCTTTTTACCTGGCATCATCTCAAATGCCGTCACCTTTACTCCCTTCTCATCACGCGTATAAGTCTTGACGTCTTCCCAGCGAAAAATCTCGATATAGACTTCTTCCTTTCGGACGTCCGGCATTCGATGACTTCTTGGGCACCGACACCATTGAATATGTTGTTTCTGACATATATGTACCTCCTATATTAATATAGTTAAACACCTGCACCGGAACTGGAAGAAGAACTGGACGATGCCTCAGAAGAGCTGTCTGTTTCTTCAGGCGGCAGATAAGCGAAGATAGCTTCTGCCAGCCAGAAACCGACAGCTTCCCACCATTCCGCGAATATCTTCACGTCGTAGTTCTCACCCTGCATCCAAACCTTGGCGCTCTGCGGGTCACGGCTGCGCAAATGCTTGAAGTTCTCCTTCGGCGTAATGAAGAAGGCTCCGGTACCGCGCATGCCCTCAAGCGGTGCGAACGTGAACCTGGAGAAATCCACCTGATTTTCTCACCGTCCTCATTCTTGAGCCAGGGATATTTTTCACGGTATGCCTTGCTGTAACGTATCACCAGATCCGGATCTGCATGGATAAACATGGTCTTTTTCCGATACAGCGGCTTCACCTCACTCACTGCCTTGTCAATTTGGGCAAGTAAGGTCGCGTCTTCCAGCTTTTCACCGTCAAGCAGCCAGGTAATCTTATCATTATTAGCCTTCTTCAGCTTCTTGAGCTGGGTTACATAGCCATCCATCACATCGTTGGCATCCGTAGCGGCATCCCCATCTTTAACGGCACTGGTCTCCTTGAACTCACCGATCGCCAAAGCAACCTCACGCTCTTCGTCCAGTTTAGGAAAGATGAGCTGATACAAGATATACTTGACTACCGGCATATCTTCCGGCTTCAGATTTTCATCATACAGATAACCGAGGATATCCTCCATAATGTCCGACGGAGTGATGGGAACGTTTATCTTGCACTTGTAGTTCTTGATGGTCAACGGAGTGAACTTCGATTTGCCCTTAGGCGTCCACTTCGGTACGACTGCTGGAGAACTGAATCAACGGCAGCCTGCTGCGCACGAACCTCTGTTTTGTCCGTCACCAGAGTTGACATGTACTTGGTGGACTCCGTGGTACCCATCAGCCCTTTGAGTATTTCCAACCTCTCGGAAGAGACATACTTGCCGAACTCTTTCTGAAGCTCGGTAGTCTCAATGGTCGAATTACCACTATATGCCGCTCCCTTGAACGCGGCATCCAAATAACGGTTGTGTGCCAGGCTCATGTCCGGCTTGAACTTGCTACCCATTTCGTTCTTGTCTCCTGCAACCTGCTGCCCCGCATCCGGTGCAGGTTCTTTGGCCATCTTGGCAATCTGGGCATCCTTCGAGGCGATGTCCTTCTCCTGCGCTTTCACTTTGGCATCGAGGTCGGCCAAATCCTTGCGTGCCTTTGCCAGTTCCTGCGCATTTTTGTCACGTTCAGCCTCCAGCTGCGCTCTCACCTCATCGGTCACAGCACTTTCAGCATTTCTGCCGTCTTTCTCAAATTCGGCGAGGTCCTTCTTGAAGGCTTCGACGAATACGATACCGTACTTGTTCTTCAGTTCCTCTTCCTGAGAGGAGAGCAGGATAGATTTGCCCCTCTCATCCTTGGCAAACGCAGAGATGCCCAAGAACCCAAGCACTACACTCATCACTTTTGCAAACATAATTCTATGATTTAGAGTTGATATAATTGTTTATTGTCATTTCCGAATCAATCTCACGGCTACGTTGTACGGCATAGTCCTGGGTACCGATAGCATCTATCAGCCCCACTTCCAACGCCTCCCTATGATAGAACATCCGGCCACGAAGTAATCCTTCAGTCTCCAGCTTCAAGCAATTTCCCCGATTCTTCTTGACGTTCTCCTGGAAGTCGCGGGCCAACGGGTCCAGTTCCTCATCACGGATGGAAGCATAATCCCCCTTCTTGGCTGCCTCGAAAGGAGCGTTCTTGTAATCAGAGAGGTTGGAATAGATGGTATGCACCTTGATGCCTGCACTCTCATAATACTTGGCATAATCCGGAAACTCATCATCACACCTATACTGCCGAACTCGGCAGACACCTCATTGGCCGCAATGATTTCGTTACAATAGGAAGCGGCATAATAAGCGGCAGAAGCGCAGAGGTCACAATGAGCCACCACTGCCTTGCCCTTGCCACGCGCATAAAGGATGGCATCGACCAGCGGTGCAATGGCATCCACTGCACCGCCACCGGAATCGATGTCACATAAAACAGAAGAAATATTCGAGGAATCAGCCGCCTCGCGGATGAGGTCGGCATACTCCATTGTACCATAGCTGCAATAGGTACCGTATTTAAGCAGGGTACCATGAACGGGAATAATAGCCGTACTGCCTTTGGGAGCGTCAGCATAACCACCGGAAAGCCTTGCCGTTCGACCGCCCGCTGCCGCAATCATCAACGGAACCGGTTCTCTGTCGGCAAGTATCCTATTATCCTGATTGTCTATGCCATGCTCCAACAGTCTGTTTACAAGCAACAAGTTCGATTCCACCTCGCGGAAGGAAACGAACCATTTGCCCCGGCAGACTGCACTATATAAGTTTGAAAATGCCATTATCTTTTGTACCTTTTAATCCGATACAAAGGTACGATGGCACCAACCGCTTAAAAGGACTTCAATATTTTGGCCGGCTCAGGGCTGCTGCGCTTGAAAGAGAGGGTAAAGGCTGCCGGAGAACCAGATTCCTGAAGCGTCACCACTACCGGGAACTGGTCGGTTCCCACCACCCTTTCGGAACCATTGGTGAACTTCAAGCAGACCAGTCCCTCCCGGCAAAGCAAATCACGCAGCGAATTGGAAAATGAGGCTCCCGTATCAGTAACCACCGCTTTCAGCTCCTGCTCCGTCAATTCCCCGGAAACATTCTTTTCTTTGAACTCCCCGGAAGAGACCGGAATCGGCGTCCATTCTCCTGAAACTTGAATCGTTTCCACACCCGGCATATTTCTGACCACCGAGGCCGCAACCGGAATAAATCCCATGGCACATATTTGCACGTTTGTCACCGATATTCATTTCTTACTTATATTTTAAGAGTTATTTATCTGAAAATCTGCTTTTTACTTAACAATTAATCTGCTAAAAAATGTCAAGGGAACAGCGACAATTGAATATCCCTATTCACCTCCTTGACCATCCGCTGCCTATTGCGGTAGTCGAACTTCTTGACAGCATCGTAATTGATGGCATTGTTCTTGATATTGTATGCCATCAGGAACGCCCGGATAATCCGGTCCTGCTTATGCCCCTTCTCATAACCGGCAACAAAGTATTCCCGTACACGTATGCGGAAAGAAGCTTCGATATAGCTCTGGAGCATACGCTGTTTCCATTCCGGTATATAGATGAAGTTCTCCTGCAGAATAAAATGGTTCCACTCCTGAATAGGAAGATACAACGTTATCGGATGCTCCTTGATAGCCTGCTTGGGCGGTCTGTCCGTAACAGTGACCATGGCCTGAATGAACTTGCCAATATCATTGGCAGCAGTCACATTCACACCTTCATCAGTAGGCCTGCATCCGAATTCATGATACAAATAGTCATGGAGATAAGGCTTCAACTCTATTATCACATTAGGTCTCATAGGGTAAATCATTTATATGCAGACAAATATACGCATAAATACAGACACTTCATCCTAAATCAGCGCCAAAACAGTCAAACATAAAATATAATTACATTTTCCGACTCCACACGCTCTTATATCTTCTGCTCCATACAGTGTTCTGAGTATTTTGCTTAGAAAATCATGCAACTTTGTAACGTGTAACTTTTCAAGTATATTTCACTGATTATCAAAGAAAAGAATTGTTACAAAGCTCACAACACCCATTTGTTACCAATAATCAAATTTGTGACATTGACTCCGATATTCCACTCATACGACTAAAGTAACAAACCCTTATTTTTTGTAACCAATGTTTGTTACCTAAGATGTAACCTTTGTTACTTATTGTTTATAAATGATTTATCTTCTTTTTCAAACATCGGTTACAGAGTTACAATAATTTGGTAGAAAATAAGGAAAGGGAGTGGGAAACCCAAAGGCAAAGGTATGCCCGGCGTCCTATTGAATAGTAAAAGCCACGGACAATTGTGCCCACGGCTTTTACTGTGTGACTCCTATACCGGATGTCGGTTCTTCATGGCCTTACGGAAATTAGGCGGTAGCGGCTTCCGTCGCAGCCTGGTATAATCGTCGTTCAACTCAAAGTCCATCCAATGGTCTTGTGCAGGAAGAAATGCGCCAACGGCCACAAGCATCCAAGGGAGCTTCTCCTTGTCTGCCTGAAGGTTCAGGATGGTGCCCGGCTTCATCAGCTCCAGATAGTCATAAACCTGACGGATATAGGAAGCCGACTGCTCCGTTTGCAGCATCTCCGGCAGAAACCGGTCATAATGCTTAATGTAATCAGAACGGAGCGTTTCCATCACCACTTTCTACCTGAGGAACGAATGCCGCCGGTTCTCCATTCGTCTGTCTTGAACGCATATAAATCATCTCCTTGGTCTTGCCGTCCACCTTCTGAAGATACCGCCCCGACTTGTTCAACAAGTCTGCGGGATTCATCTCGGCAATATACGGGCATAGTTCGGAAAAGCTGCGCAAAGCTTGGTAAAGCGCTGCATCTTCCAGAAATCCTTTTTCGACTTGGATGCGACAATAAAATCGTCATAGACCTGTTCACGTACAAGAGGCGTGTTCAGATTCTCACCATCCTCGGAAAAATAGCAGTAAGCCCAATCCTCGAAGTCAGAACCCATGTCAGCCTTCCGCTTGCGCTTGAGAATATTATCCATCGGAGGCTGTATCTTGACATTACGGTCCACCATGGCCAGATAGAACTGAAGACACTGGGCGAAGAAATTCAAGTCCCAGTTCCAATCCTCCTCGCTGTAATCGGTATTCGTCATCAGGTTGCGGTCAAAGTCATCACGAATGGTCCGGCTCTCGAGGTAGTCGTTTTCTTCGGTCTTCTGATGGTAATAGTCCGAAAATACCATGTACAGCATACGTGCCGAGGTAGAAGGGTCGAATTCACGCGGCACATAGTTGGTGGTAAAACCAAACTTGGGGGATTCTTCAAATTCTATAAAGAATGATTTGTTGTTCTTGGGGTTGACTGTCATACCGGAAGTGATATTGTCATAGAACTGGCTCATCGGCAGATAACGGTCACAGTCATCCACCAAAACAAAATCAGTATGTACATCTACCTGGTCAAACACGTGGGGATTATCAAGAAGGCGGGGATTACGTCCGGAGAGATTGACCGTCCGCATGAAGAACCGGAATGTCTTGAACAGAAAGCTCTTGCCGCTACGCCCGTTGCACTCATCATCCTCACCTATCTTGTTATCCATCGCATAAAGTGCCCACGCGCGTGAAGGCGACTTGTAGCGGTGCATATTATAACCGATAGCAAACATCTTATTGAGCAGGTTCTGCTTCTGCTCTCGTATCTCATCCCGGGAAAGCAGCGGCCCGGCAATGTCAAACTTATGCTCTGCCGGTACTTGTCAGCTTCGTCTACCCCTTTGTCCTTCCAGGCATACTCCAATTCATTACGCCAATACAGACGGCTGGTATTTATCAGATAATTGAAGAAACAGCTCTTATGCTCCTTGACAGTAATATCAAACACATCCCTATCCTCCGGGTCCTTTCTGTGCGACCATTCGAACATGGGTGGAAGAATGCTCACCTTATGAGGTATCACATTCGACTCCCAGGCGCTGCGGTTGTCAGGTATCTGCCCATGTAGCGACTTAATACCGTCTTTACTCACTTCCCAGGTCTCACCTCTGAAAAACATATACTGCTCCTTGGGTGTATAGCTCCGGAAATCCAGGTTGATTTCATCAAGCTGCGCCAAGGATGATTCTCCGGTACGTGGAGAGTTCAGAATCAGGTTACGAATATCTACCGGAAGATAACGCTCGATGGTAAACCGCTTGAGAAACGCCACAATATCCTTTGCCTTGATTTCACTGACTATACAACCGTTACGGTGTATATACCTCGCATCCTTGGAGTTGTCGTCCTTCAATGTATAGAATCCATTCAACGTGAGGAAATAATGCAAGTAAGCGGAGTTTACTTCATAAATTGTTTTCCGGCTCCGCTCACTCCAGCTATCCACCCAGAACCGGGCAGGCATGGCCAATGTCTGTAAGTTGCGGAAATCCTCCTGCTTCGGGCGCAAATCCACAAAGTCACGAAAATCCTTGCGTGGCTTGCCCCGTTGATCGCGATAGCCCCGCAACCATCCGGGAAGCCATATCGTATATATGTCGAGGAAACGCAGGGCCAGTTCCGTCCCTTTGCGAACGCCCGTGTCGTCGATGTCCGGAATATTGTAGATACGCTCCACATATTTATAGATTTCCTTAATCTCTTCAGGAGTGACTTTGTAGGTCTCACTATTGAACCATAGCGGATGACAACCGAGGGCGCGGATGCAAAGGGCATCACGCTCTCCGGAACAGATGAAGGCCTCCTTCAGCTTCTGTTCCTTGTATTGGGCATCCTTATTTTTCGGATCATTGAAAAACAGTTTCTCTTCCTGGGCATTGTAATCCCGGTAAGCCTTCTGCAGCTCGGCAAAACCGTTGATGTACTGTTTGGGTTTCACCCCATCGGGCGTATAGCTGAAGCGCCACTGCTTATCCGGATTCAGAGGCTCATATACCTTATAGAACTTATCAGTGCTGCCGTCTTTCTTCGTAACAGCACATTCACGCATGAAGATAGGATAAGTAGGCGTAGTATATTTAGTGGTGACTTCACGGTTGCGGACATAGGATATGGATTTGGCCACATACCAGTGAAGCGCATCGACGTGCTCCTGCCTGACCCGAGGACCGAGAACCTGCAACTGTACATCAGTAAACTTCTCTTCAAGCTCGAAGAACCTGGCACCTTCGGCTTCATCAGCCGTGGCCGGACGTTTACGAATATCCGGTTTGTTGACAGAACGTTTGAGTTCATCGGTCACGTTATACCTGGAAGCAAGCAAGGCAACCGCTTCCGGGAAACGGACATTCTCCTCGTTCATGCAGATGTCAATCGGACTCATGGCCGTGCCAGAATCCCCGAAATCAGTGACCTTGTAGCAGTCATCATATTTCTTGAGGCAGGCAGAGGCGTCATCCTCATCGGGACGACGCTTGAATTTCTTCTTATTGTCTATGCACCCCTCTGCCTGAGGGTAATAGTACAAAATAATGTCTAACCCATCATGGGTAGCATTATAGATATCGGCAGCTTTAATCATATTGCGGATACTTTAATTCGGTACAAAGGAATTGTTTTATAGGAGAGTTATCAAGGACGTTATCCGCTCCTACAGTTCCCGCGTTTCCTTCAGGCTCCCGATGAGCAAGTTCATCAGTCTCGCATATAGTCCGGAAGCTTCCTTCAGATTATCCGGATTCTTACCGGTAAGATGTAGCGTCATCTTATCCGTGGAGTAGTCCTGCATATAGCCAAGTGCAGTTCCCGGTTCCGGTCATCAACTACCGAGACCTTCACTTCCTCCACCACGCTGCCAAGTTCTGAGGCATCCAACCACAAATATGACTTTTCATCTGTCTTCAGATGGCAGTAGCGGTGTACCTTACCACCTTTACGAATCAATTCCACTTCGACGATTGTCGCTACCTGATTGGTACGCAGGATGCGCACCTTCTGACCTTTCTTCATTGATATTTCTTTTTTATTCATTATTGATTTGTTTTAAAACCGAGACCAATAGCCTGCAATCTCTTTAAGGCTTGTTTCTCATAATCCTTTTTAACTTTCTCGCTGATTTTTTTATCCCAGCAATCGACACAAAAAGGTCCATCGGGAGCATTGTAGCAACCACCTTTTATCGGCTTCCCACATCTCTTGCATTGTAACTCATTATCCATTGGGTTCATATCTGTTTTGTTATTCGTTAAATGACTACCATCACATTCCTTTTTATAATAAATATAGTATCCGTTATATAGTATGTGATTGCTTTCCTTTCAGCATCTCTCAGCAAGTCTTTTTTTTTTAAGATTTGATAGTAGGAGTTGGTACACTCTGCGTAAACCATAACCTCCCGTACCCTTTTCAAATCATCCAAAAAAGACTGCGGATTATGCTTCTTTATCAACTTAGTTCTCATCTCCTTTTTTATATTTCATCTCAAATACTTTTGTTACAGTATCGCAGATAATGGCCACTATAGGTATTGCACAAACAAGCGCACAGCTAATCCCTCCCCAATCCATTGTTCTATATTCATATTTATTCGATTACATTACAAAACATACACAACTATATGCTCCACTTTCAGGTATTCCCCCGAAGTCAACCCTGATACACAATTCTCCACAAATGACAAATGGCTTATCGCTCATCCCCTTGCCATAGGCACCAAAATGTTCGTGAAAGACCTCTGAACCCGGTTTCATTGAGTCCAGTGCCTTTTTTGTTGACACTGGCATAAGTCTTGATGTTGTCTATAAAATATCTCATAGTCAAATCATTTACATTTTCCATTACTCATTCAATAGGCCAACAAGACCCTTTCCACATCCTCCGATTCTGTATTCTCAAAGAAGATGCAACCCATATCGCACTCAGCATACTCGCTCACTTGCACCATCTTATCCCCGAATGACATCTCCAGAATATCAATAAGCCGCCTATCTGACTTCGGAAGGAAATTCAGCAAGAGTTTGGCACCTTTTCTCTTGCCATTCCTATAGATATAGGCAATACGATGTTTATCAATGCTCACTTCTCCGGACAGTTTGGAAACATCCGGGAACATACGTTTCGCAGCTCCTTCGCTGTAAATGACATTCGCGTAGTTCTTACTAATCTTGCAGGATAACATGACGACACTATTAGGCAACAAACGGCGTATATCCAGAACAGTAGCCGGTCCATTAATACGAAGCTGCAATTTAATCGCATCCGGAAACAATGCTTTCGCTTTCTCAATATTCAATTCCATATTCATTTTATTTTATAGGTTAATTATTTCATTTGGTTCTGATGCCAGTAAGAAACCATCTCAGCGACATTGCGAACCCTGATTTTCGCTTTAATATTCTCCCGATGGCGGTTTACCGTACAAGGCGAGATATGCAGTTCTGCCGCAATATCATCCGTCTGGCAGTTGGAGCTATGAGCCGGAACACCTCCATCTCGCGGTCTGTCAATGCTGTATTAAGCTCCGGACGGCAAATCACGCCTTCATGTTCGCATTCACCCGTAACGGGCATTTGACTTCCTCGAATACAACAGACCATCTTTGTTGATGTCAAGGTTATATTGGTCATATTCGCCAAAGTTGCAGCGGATGAAACGGTGGACTACCCGAAATTCATAATGCCACCGGTTCATGGTGCTGGCCGAATAGAGCTGCATCAGCCGGACATGTGCTTTCGGGTATCGATCTCGGATAACAGAAAGCATATATTCAATGGTCGGCCTATCGGAATCCTTAAGTACAACCGCTGGCTGCCCAAACTCCTTCATCATCACATCCCTTCGGGCGTGTTGTAGAATTCGATGTTAGTTATCTGAGACATCCCAAGAAATTTTATATTCCTTCTCCCGAAATTTCTCTGCTACAATAGAGTAACCTAATTCTCGTAGGTATTCCAAGTCCTTTGATTGAGGTACACTACAGATAACATATCCATAACCCTCCGCAGCAGACTTTTTGATTGCATCCATTATTTTGTCTATACTACTGGAGTCTTTCATTATCTGCAAGGCTTTTGATGCTGTAATAAGGTTTGTTTTCATAATTCTGTTATTTTTTAGTTATCGGAAATAATTCTTCTATACTCATACCGAGGTATTCGGCAATAGCTTTCTTCTTAATCATGGGCGGCTCTATGTCACCTGCCATCCACCGATATACCGTAACCTTACTTGAGCAGGTCACTTCGGCAATCTTGTTGATTGTATCTAACCGCACATTGGGTAGCGAATCGATATAGTCTTTAAATACCATATTTGATAAATATTTAATGATTAATAATTCTATGTAAAGGTGATTTTTATAACTTAGCGGTGTTATTATTAATAACACGAAGCAATATAAGCAACAATATTAGCATATACAAATATTCTGCTAATATTTTATCGTTTTGCTAATAAAACCATTTATTTATGGCTGATTTTAAAGCATTTAGAAAAGACAATAAATTATCACAGATAAAAGCAGCCGAATATTTCGGTTGCAATCAAAGTTTTATTTCTCAAATAGAAAGAGGAAACAGACCTATTCCAGAAGCTTTTATAGAGAAAGCCAAAGGTGACATCAGTATAAATGCTACTAATTTAATTGATAATATCAGCAATATTAGCAACATTAAAGAAGGACAGAATGAAACAATACCTGCATATTTCTTGAAGATGATTTTTGAAGAACGAAAAATTCATGACCAAAAAGAATTGGAGTTAATCAGTCAGAATCAAGAACTCATTAACATTATTAAAAACGAACTTGCAGCTCTTAAAAAAGGAAATGCCCTGGAGGAAGGCAATGTAATATGTGCCGATGCAAGCGGATCAGATTTGGAGAAATAGAATATATAATCAATAAATATTAAATAAACAGTATTATGGAAGTATTTAACATTGAAAAAGAATTAGAATTATTAGGTTATGAACCTCAAGATAAGCAGGAAGAATGTCTTGCGACAAGAAATTCCATTGCAATATATTATGCCGTAAATGATGGGGAAAATTATGATTCTGAAGGACATCCCATAGGAATGGTCATCGAAGATTTGAGTACCTTGCCAACAAAAAAACTTTATGAAGGCAAAATGCCCACCTGCAAGCAAGAACTTATTGAAATTCTTACAGATACAAGAGTCTTAATAAAATAATTACGAAATTTATTCTCGGACGAATTTCGGACACCACAACAGATTAATAACCAAAGTATAAATTCGTAGTATGTTGAAAATCAAGGATAGCAAGAAGGTTACAATTTGTCGTTGTACTTCGAGCCTCTCCTCCCGTGCATGAACGAATAATGCTGTAAGTATTGCTTACAGCCATTATTCGTTTTATAAATGCCTACCGGATATCTATCAGCTTATGTGTCTGCAAACTAAGTCTCCACTTAGGATGCTTCATCACGCAATCCACCGTTTCGGCCGTATTGCTGCAAGAGCAAGGCTGAAGAAAGAAATGCCCGGCGGGCAACTGCTCATAAACAGTAATATCCTGCCCTTCATACACCACCTTCACTTCATTCATACGCGTAATTTCCAGCTTTACCCCCTGCTTGGGAGAGCAGGTCACCCAATCTATATTATCCGGCAGCGGACGGGTACCGTTTGTTTCAATGCAGACATACTTTCCCGCCTGGTGCAGACAATCCACAAATTCACGGTCAATCCAAAGGGAGGGTTCTCCACCGGTCAGTATCACGGTAGCGGCAGGGTATCTACTAACTTCTGTTACGATATCTTCATCGGACATCAGTATGCCGTCCTCATGCTGCGTATCACAAAAGAGGCACTTCAGGTTGCAACCGGAAAAACGGATAAAGACAGCCGGGGTACCCGTATGGTATCCTTCTCCCTGCAAACTGTAGAATATCTCATTAATCTTCCTCATAGACGGCAATGTTTGATTCCGACTCCTGCACCTCTACCTTGAAGCAAGTGGGTATCTGGTCGCATATCCAACGGGCTATGTTCTCGGCTGTGGGATTGAAGGACAGCACTTCATTAAGATTATGGTGGTCCAGCTGTTCCTTTACCACCTGCTTGATGTGACTGAAGTCTACTACCATTCCGTCCGCATTCAGCTCTTTGGAACGGCAATAGACAGTGATAATCCAGTTGTGACCGTGCAGATTCTCACACTTACTGCGATAAGAAAGTTTCAGGCTATGGGCAGCCGACACTTCCATACGTTTGATGACTGTGTACATATTGTTAATACGCTAATTAATATAATAAGTTGCCGCATCTAATGTCACCTCGATGCGACGGCAAAATTACAAAAAACTTAAGATTTATCCATTCACTTCCCTAACTTATTCGTACACACAAAGAGAATTGGCAACCTTACGCTCTGCGCTGCCACTCGGGGTATTGGCTATTCCCTTATCCGGCAACTCCCCACTCCACAGCGTAGAAGAACCGCCACCGTCCAGATTCAACGCATCCTCCCCACCCAATACACGAATCATATGGGCAAGCTCGGTATATTGATGCCTTCCGCTTTTCCCTTCCGACGTCCGTCAACGACAATAAGCAGGATTTTTCCTTCTCTTGTCAGCGCCACAGCACTGCGGGGATGCTTGGTATCTACAAAATTCCGGTTAGTCCCGGACAAGTCGCACACTTGCCCGTCCTTCAGCATCAAAGGACCGGAAGCCAGCACAGTGCCTTTTTTCAAAGTACATGCCTTTTCTTCCTGCTTGCTCCAGGGAATCAGTTCCAGCCTGCCCTTCTTTATAAGTACAGCTCCATTGGACACTGTTGCCAGAACCCCAGTAGAGGTAGTATCTATCACCACCCCGTCCTTACGCAGATAGCAGACGGAATTCCCGGCTTTCATATCAAAATAGGAGCCATTGATGGCCGCCACCGCACCTGCATGCCGGGCGGCTACACTGGTCTCCTCCTTGGGATTGTGGACGAGCACATCGAAACGGTAGTGCTTCGGGGATATTTCAAAAATGGACACTTCCTGAGGAACTCCATACAAAGAACTGAATACTGCCTTTTTATACAGCATCCCTTTCTGCAGGGGCTCAGTCTGCCAGTTGGCAGAAACAATGGCAAGAGAGTCGGCAGCAGTCTGCGCCATTGCTGCAAACATGCCGCAACAGAGAAACACTGTCAGGAATATTTTCTTTTTCATAAGATGAGATTGGTTTAAATTAATTCATAGCTGCAGATTTGAATCGGCATGTCGAGATTATGCAACACCTTTTCAAGCTGTATACCTTCACGGTTGTCGTACTCGTAACCGAAAGTAGCACGGATACCTTGCAGAATGAACTGCGTGGCACGGTCCAGGGCAATGGGCAAACTGTCGCCTTGCAACAGTGCCCGGTGATGACACTGGTAAACGTATCCCCCGTTCCGATAATGGGCCGGCAGGTAAGGACACGTAACCTTCCAGTAGCGGTTACCGTTCCGGTTATAGGCATACACGGACGTCTTATGTTTATCATCCCGTACGGTATACTGGTAATAATCACCACTTCGGGACCACAATCGGAAAGCTGGCGAAGGTATGACTTCAATTCCTCATCCGTATTCATCTCCTTATAAGGAATACCCAGCAGATAGAACAGCTCCGTCAAATTGGGAGTAACGACATCGGCCTTGGTGATGAGATGTTTCATTTCATCAATCATGGACTCGTGGAAGTTCGCATAAAGCCGTCCGTTATCGCCCAACACCGGGTCTACCACAACCAGACCGTCCGGTCGGCGGAAGTCATCAATAAAGTCAGAAACAATATGTATCTGCCGCGGAGAACCCAGATAGCCGGTATAAAAGGCATCAAACTGTACTTCCAGCTTCTTCCACTCGGAAATAATCTTCGGCATTTCATCCGTCAAGTCCAGAAAAGAGAACTCCGGATACTGGGTATGGCTCGACAATACGGCTGTAGGCAACGGACACACCTGGAAACCCATAGACGAAAGGATGGGAATGACCACCGTCAGAGACACCCGTCCGACTCCCGACAAGTCGTGGACGGCAACAACCTTCTTTACTTTATTCGCATACATATTATCTATATTATTATTTTTCCTACATTTGCCGCATGAAAACCGTCTGCATCATTTTGGGAACAGTTTCTTTGACACTCGGCATCATCGGCATCTTCCTGCCGTTGCTGCCCACTACGCCTTTCCTGCTGCTCACGGCAGCACTCTACTTCAGAGGCTCACCCAGACTGTACCAATGGTTGCTGAACCACAAATGCCTCGGTCCCTACATCCGCAGCTTCCGCGAGAACAAAGCCATCCCACTACGTGCCAAAATCATCTCCCTACTGCTGATGTGGGGAACAATGGTTTACTGCATCTTCTTCCTGATTCCACTAACAGAAATAAAGATAGTATTGTTCCTTGTCGCTGTGGGGGTGACTTGGCATATACTGTCATTCAAGACGTTGAAATGATGTGCTAAACTCCTCCTAACTTCTCGAAGAATTCTCCCAACCCCTTCCGAGCATCGGCAAGCTTGTCTTCCCAATGTTTCACGGAGTTCTGTCCGATAATATCCGTCACGTACTTCACCGAAATGAAAGGAACATTCTTGGCACGGCATACCAAAGCCTGGGCATAGGCTTCCATATCCACAACATCACCGGACACATCCGAGAGTTCTGTCAAGAAAGTATCCCCCGTATTGCATACACCGCCTGCCGACCAGTGTAAACAATATCCTTTTTGGGACAACAAATCCATTGAATCAATCTCATACTCCATACCAAGCTCCACCAGCTTCTGCATATCACGGTCCACAAAATGACGGCATACGAAAATATCTCCTACCCGATGACGGATAGTCCCTGCCGTACCTACATTGACCACCAAGTCCGGTTGCGCATGGCTTATCGCTTCAGAAAGATAAAAAGCCGATTTCACCTTTCCCACACCGGTACGGAGATAGCCTATCTGCACCTCTTCCTCCCCTATCAGTCCGGGAAATTTCAATTCCGTAAATTCGCCTTGTACGGCATAAGTGACTAAAATTCTCATATCATTCTATCTTTTTAGAGTCTGTTTAAATTTTGTCCGGCATGAGGGTGGCAAAACGGTTGATGACACACCCTCCTCCTTCTCATGAAAAAGGCAAAGATAGAAACCTTTTTCAGAAGATTTCCATCTTTGCCCCATAAATGTAAAGTCACCCACACTCACAACCTCCCTGCCAGATAAGATTTCAATGACTCTACATATTCCTCAAATGCGTCTACTCCTTGCGGAGTGATCTTACAAATCGTACAAGGCATCTTTCCTTTAAAAGTCTTTGTCACCTCCACATATCCCGCCTTGCTGAGTTTGTCTATCTGCACGCTCAGGTTTCCTGCCGTAGCTTTGGTCTGCTGGCGGATATAGACAAAGTCCGCCTCCTCGACACTAATAAGCAACGACATCACCGCAAGCCGCAGTTCGCTATGGAGCAAAGGGTTCAGTTCTTTAAACATATATCATCCTCTTCTTTTATTGTTTGTGACGCTTCGCCACACTGTTCATGTAATGTCCGGGAATCACCATCATAAAGACGAACGCCAATGCAAAAAACAGTATCTGGTCTATGCCGGGCATATAGAAACATCCCAACGAGAGCAAGGCTCCCAGCACTCCCCCTATCGTAACCACTTTCGTGTTCACAATCAGTCCCGTCAGCAGTTCCCATCCCCATCATCAGCAAAATGACAAACAGAATAGGAATCTTCCATACAAATATGGCGGTACACGATACCAAGAAAGCGCCCAGTCCAAATACCGTCCACACATAATCCACAACACGGTCTATGTAGGTCTTCAACATTTTCCGAGCCTTCCGCTGACTCCACAACGTAGCAGGAAAGGCTATGACTGGAAGCAGGAACCATAGGAATTGCCAATTGTTATTGCCCGTTTCCTTCAATAGAAACCAAACCAGCAACGAGATAATTACCGTTACATATCCCCACAGCAAAAAAGGTGTCCCTGAATTTTCCGCCATTCTGTCCTTCGTGTTCTGTATCATCTGAGTGATGAGTTCTAAACTCTCTTTCTCATTCAATTTTCTTTCTTCCATTTTCCTGCCGCCTTATTTGTTGCTTCCTTTTAATACCCGCTTAAGTGCTATCTCCACCTGCTTCGTGTCGGCGCTCACCTCCACATCCGCTATCGCGCAATACTCAGATGGAATTCCGTCTTCCCTATCCAACTGATAATTGTTGTTTTCATCATGATAGACATAAAGCTTATATTTACCCACTGTCACATCTTTCAGTTCCAGTACCGCCTCCGTGCCCTTGGCATCTACCATACCATACTGCCCCTTGTCAGTGGCAATCATTATCTTTCCCACAGCAGAAGGTATGTTCATCACCTTCACTTTCAGAACATCTTGCGCAGACACCCCCAATGCAAATACACAAAGAAGAGCTGCCGCCATACTTCTACAAACAATCGTTTTCATAATCATTCTCTTTAAGTTATACATACCAAAATCACATTTCGGGTTCGAACTCCGATACAAAGATAAAAGGTTTATTTTATAAACCAAATTATTATATAAATTATTTTATTTATTTCTTAGCATCTCCTCCTTCCTTTACTACATACTATTCCAACCGCACCTAAAGAGTAGTGCCTAAAACAGCAAAAAGTAATTTCGGCCTTACTAAACAGTAATCGTCCAACAACCGTTCAATTATCGTCCAACATCTGTTTAATTATCGTCCAACAACTGTCGGACGATAATTAAACAAGCGTCGGACGATTACTATTTAGTAACGGAGATACTAAGCTTTCGAAAAGCAAGAAATAAAATCCTTCTAAAAAGCAAATTGTTCCATACCTATCCACATCTCTTGAAAAGCCAGCCTCCGCCACCCTTTTTCAATCCCTCAAAACCAGTACTTCATAGGCCATTTCGGTTATTTCGGCACTTCTACAACACATTTTCTCCGAAAAGTTTTTGTAATCTCCAAGTAAATTGTATTTTTGTGTACAATTTTGGTGTAGTGATGACAGACGAAGAAAAGAAGCTATTAAGTACCTTTGAAGCCAGACTGCGGCATTTAATCTATCTGCACGATGAATTAAAACGCGAAAATGCTGAGCTAAAGCAACTTCTTGAAGCCAAAGAGGAGGAATACGGGAAGGTACAAGCTGAATACCGGGAACTGGAACTTAACTACACGAACCTAAAAACAGCTACGACAATCAGCCTTAACGGCAGCGACGTGAAAGAGACGAAACTGCGATTGTCCAAATTAGTGCGTGAAGTCGATAAATGCATCGCTTTGTTGAATGAATAAAGAGAAGAGGATGTATGAACGATAAGATAAAGATAAACCTGCAGATGGCAGGAGCCTCCTACCCTCTCACAATCAACCGTGAGGACGAGGAAATGGTAAGAGAAGCCGCCAAGCAGGTAGATATCAGGCTCAATGCGTATCGGGAGCATTATCTGAATGTATCTCTAGAGAGAATTATAGCATGGTGGCTATCAGTTCGCTTTAGAAAACCTTCAGTTGAAGGATCGTAATGATACTGAACCCTATACCACCAAAATAAAGGAACTGACAGAGGTATTGGAGACCTATTTCAAGGAACAATAAGCTGCAATCCTCCGTCGGGTCGGTAAAAGAGAGAAATTCGCGCACTGTACAAAAGTTTGCCCTTCATCAAAGCAAGCTTTTATGCAGTGCTTTTTTATTTATACACTAAAAACAAATTAATAAAATGACAGTAGTTACAATAGTATTATCCATTGCCTGCTTCATTGTCGGAGGGTTTGCCTCGTACTTGTTCTTCAAGCACGGGCTGAAAAACAAATACGACGGTATCCTGAGAGATGCGGAAGCGGAAGCGGAAGTGATTAAGAAAAATAAGTTGCTGGAAGTAAAGGAAAAATTCCTGAACAAGAAGGCAGACTTGGAAAAAGAAGTGGCCCAACGTAACCAAAAGATACAGCAGGCAGAAAACAAGCTGAAACAACGTGAATTGGTACTGAACCAACGCCAGGAAGAAATCCAGCGCAAGAAGATGGAAGCAGAAGCCGTGAAAGAAAATCTGGAAGCCCAACTGTCCATCGTAGACAAGAAGAAAGAAGAACTGGAGCACATGCAGCGCCAGGAAATAGAAAAGCTGGAAGCCATTTCCGGACTTTCTGCCGAAGAAGCCAAAGAGCGCATGGTAGAATCCCTAAAGGAAGAAGCCAAAACGCAGGCCCAGTCCTACATTAACGACATCATGGACGACGCCAAGCTGACGGCAAGCAAAGAGGCCAAGCGCATCGTGATACAGAGCATCCAGCGCGTGGCTACGGAAACAGCCATTGAAAACTCGGTAACTGTATTCCACATCGAATCAGATGAAATCAAGGGACGTATCATCGGTCGCGAAGGCCGCAACATCCGCGCCCTGGAAGCTGCCACCGGTGTGGAAATTGTGGTAGACGATACTCCGGAAGCTATCGTATTGTCAGCTTTCGACCCGGTTCGCCGTGAGATTGCACGCCTGGCATTGCACCAGTTGGTGACAGACGGACGTATCCACCCGGCACGCATCGAAGAGGTAGTTGCCAAAGTACGCAAGCAGGTAGAAGAGGAAATCATCGAAACCGGTAAACGTACTACTATCGACCTGGGCATCCACGGTCTGCATCCGGAACTTATCCGCATTATCGGTAAGATGAAATACCGTTCTTCATACGGCCAGAACCTTTTGCAGCATGCACGCGAGACAGCCAATCTTTGCGCTGTGATGGCATCAGAGCTGGGACTCAACCCGAAGAAAGCAAAACGTGCCGGACTGCTGCATGATATAGGTAAGGTACCCGATGAGGAACCGGAATTGCCGCATGCACTCTATGGTATGAAGCTGGCAGAAAAGTTCAAGGAAAAGCCAGACATCTGCAACGCCATCGGTGCCCACCACGACGAAGTGGAAATGACCAGCCTGCTGGCCCCAATCGTACAAGTATGCGATGCCATTTCAGGAGCACGCCCGGGAGCACGTCGCGAAATTGTAGAAGCATACATCAAGCGCCTGAACGACCTTGAGCAACTGGCCATGTCCTATCCGGGAGTGACAAAGACATATGCCATCCAGGCAGGCCGTGAGTTGCGTGTCATTGTCGGTGCAGACAAGATTGACGACAAGCAGACGGAGAACCTTTCCGGTGAAATCGCCAAGAAGATTCAGGACGAAATGACTTATCCGGGTCAGGTGAAGATTACCGTTATCCGTGAGACACGTGCGGTGAGCTACGCAAAGTAACATCAGAAAAGAAAATAAATGCAGAAAAGGGTGAATTCCTATTCACCCTTTTCTTATTTTTGCACCACAACCATAACTTTACAAAATGAAAGATTATCAGTTTGAAGTTTGTGCCAACTCCGTAGAGAGTTGTATTGCCGCACAAGCCGGCGGAGCAGACCGGGTGGAACTATGCGCAGGCATCCCCGAGGGAGGGACAACCCCCTCATACGGCGATATCCTCATCGCACGGGAAGTATTGCAGCAGACCAAATTGCATATCATTGTCCGTCCCCGTGGAGGAGACTTCCTTTACTCCTCCACCGAACAGCGCATCATGCTGAAAGACATAGAGAATGCCCGCCGCCTAGGCGCTGACGGAGTCGTGTTCGGTTGCCTGACGGCAGAAGGAGATGTAGACATTCCATTGATGGAGCAGCTTATGAAAGCCTCACAAGGGATGTCCGTCACCTTCCACCGTGCTTTCGATGTATGCAGAAATCCACAAAAAGCAATAGAAGATATTATCGCATTAGGATGCAACCGCATCCTAACTTCCGGACAGCAATCTACAGCAGAGCAAGGCATTCCCCTTTTGAAAGAGCTCCAACAACAAGCATCAGCCGAATCATTCTATTGGCAGGCTGTGGGGTGAATGAAGCCAACATAGCCCACATTGCCCGAGAAACCGGTATCCGCGAGTTTCATTTCTCCGCCAGGGAAAATATCGAAAGCTCCATGCTCTATCACAATTCCGCCGTCTCTATGGGAGGAACGGTACATATTGATGAATACACACACACCATCACTACTGCGGAGCGGGTAAAGCGTACAATCGGAGCATTAAAAGCCTCTCCTAGCCCCTCCCCCGTAGGGAGGGGGACAGAGATAGTCCTACAAAATACAAACACTTCAAAACTCCCCTCTACGGGGGAGGGGTCGGGGGGAGAGGCCTATAAAAAAGGATGTACTTTTCAGCACATCCTTTTTTATATCATAGGATAAATATTATTTCTTCACCGGAGAAGAGTATCTTGCATTCAGACCATCCAGAATCTCACGGGTGATGTTGTAGACACTGTCTGCATAGAGCAGGTTGTCAAAACCCGTATTGCTGATAATCATGCTGTAACCTTTTGTCTTATTGTACTCCTTCAGGAAAGCATTGATAGAATCACGCAGTTGCAGGCTGTTCTTTTCATTCTCACTCATCAGCTCAGACTGCAGCTTGTTGCTCAGGTTCTGCAAATCCTGCTCCAACTTTGCAATGCGGTTGTATTCCTGCTGTGCTCTCTCCTGAGAAAGATAAGCGTTGTTCTGATACTTTGTCTGGAATTCCTGCTTCTGCTTCTCCAGTTCGCTGGCTTTCTGGTTCAATGTCAGACGGACATTCTCGCCCTTCTTCACCATAGCCTCATTCAAGTCTATGCAATAGTTGTATTTTGCCAAAAGCGTATCTATTTCAACATAAGCAATTTTCATTTCCGATAATCCGCCGGCTTGTGCAGGAGCGCTTGTCGTCTGTTTATCAGTATTGCCGGCACATTGAGCAAATAAAACGATCAGTGCGAGAGCTGCCAGACCGTTCATGAGGTAGTTTAATCTCTTCATAATTGATAAATATTGTTTTTTAAAATTAGTTCATACTATCGTTTAAGGCTTTTTCCAGTTCATCAATGGAAAAACGGGACTTGCGTTGCGCTTCCCTATCCTGCGACTGCACGCAACCGATACCTCTATCGCGCATTGCCTTATTGCCACTGACATGCCCGTTAGGGAATCTCCCGCCTTTCACAAAAAAGACCTTCACACCCAATAAAACAATGCAAATAGCAACTATTAACAGAGTTATCAATATTGTATCAAGCATTTCCATTAATTTTGTTACATGAAAATAGTGTTTTTACTATTTTTGTGGGTGCAAATATAGGCTTTGGTTGGACTAACTCGCCTTTTTTACTCTAAAAAAAGAGAAAGGGGAATAAAATAGTCAATCAATTTAACCATATTTAGCAATAAGTGGTTAATTTAATGGAGAATTGATATTTGACAATTGATAATGAAGCTGCATAAACACATGTAAGGCAGCCGCTAATTCAGATAATTATGGAAAAAAAAGACTTGAAACCGGCTGGTGTATTTCACTATTTTGAGGAAATCTGCCAAGTGCCGCGCCCTTCGAAGAAGGAAGAGAAAATCATTGCTTACTTAAAAGCATTCGGAGAAAAACATAAGTTGGAAACGAAGGTGGACGAAGCCGGAAACGTTCTGATAAAGAAACCCGCTACTCCGGGTATGGAAAACCGCAAGACTGTCGTACTTCAATCGCACATCGACATGGTATGTGAAAAGAACAACGACGTGAAGCACGACTTCCTGACCGACCCTATCGAAACCGAAATTGACGGTGAATGGCTGAAAGCCAAAGGTACAACCTTGGGAGCCGACAACGGCATCGGTGTAGCCACCGAACTGGCTATCCTTGCCGACGACAGCATCGAGCACGGTCCTATCGAATGCCTCTTCACCGTGGACGAGGAGACCGGACTGACCGGTGCCTTTGCATTGAAAGAAGGCTTCATGAACGGAGACATTCTGCTGAACCTCGATTCCGAGGATGAAGGCGAGCTCTTCATCGGCTGTGCAGGAGGTATAGATTCCGTTGCCGAATTCACCTACCGGGAAGTGGACGTACCGACAGGGTATTTCTGCTGCAAAGTGCAGGTAAAGGGGCTGAAAGGCGGACACTCCGGCGGCGACATACACCTGGGGCGCGGCAATGCCAACAAACTGCTGAACCGCTTCCTGAGCCAGGCATCCCAGAAGTACGACATGTACCTTTGCGAAATAGACGGTGGTAACCTGCGCAACGCCATTGCCCGCGAAGCACACGCGGTAATTGCCATACCCGATGCCGACAAGCATGCCCTGCGCACAGACTTGAATGTCTTTGCCGCCGAAGTGGAGGCAGAATATGCCGTCGTTGACCCGGACCTCCAATTCGTACTCGAATCGGAAGCAGCCCGTCCCAAAGCCATTGACAAAGATACCGCCAAGCGCTTGCTGCAAACCATCTATGCCGCACCTCACGGTGTGTATGCCATGAGCCAAGACATTCCGGGGCTGGTGGAAACCTCCACCAATCTGGCCTCCGTAAAGATGAAATCCGGCCATATCATCCGCATCGAGACCAGCCAGCGCAGCTCTACCGCCTCCTCCAAACAAGACATTGCCAATATGGTGCGTACTGTATTCGAAATGGGTGGAGCAGCCGTATCCTTCGGCGACGGGTATCCGGGCTGGAAGCCCAACCCGCATTCAGAAATCCTGGAAGTGGCTGTTGAGTCCTACAAACGTTTGTTCGGTGTAGATGCCAAGGTAAAAGCTATCCATGCAGGTCTGGAATGCGGACTGTTCCTTGACAAATACCCGGCACTGGACATGATTTCCTTCGGACCTACCCTGCAGGTGTGCACTCTCCCGACGAACGGATGCTGATTCCTACCGTACAGAAGTTCTGGGACCATCTGCTGGATATACTGAAGCACATTCCGGTGAAATAAATATCCCGCGTTCCTTAAAGGGGAACGGGAATCGTTTGTATGAACGTTATCCATAAGATAGGAGTTATACTCTTCCTTCTCTGCCCGTACATCAGTCTGTACGGGCAAGAAGGAAAAGATACCCTCACGTTTCGGATAGTAAGCTACAATGTAGAAAACCTATTCGACTCCCGACATGACACACTAAAGAATGACTACGAGTTCCTGCCGGATGCCACCCGGCATTGGAATTACTCTAAATACAGAAAGAAACTGGATAATATAGCCCGCGTCATCATCGCCACCGGAGGATGGACGCCGTCCGCCCTTGTTGCCTTGTGTGAGGTGGAGAATGACAGTGTGATGCGCGACCTTACCCGCTACTCTGCCTTGCGCGAAGCAGACTACCGGTATGTGATGACACAATCTCCCGACGAACGCGGCATCGACGTAGCGCTGTTGTATCAACGTAATCTTTTCAAACTGCTTTCCTATCAGAGCCTCCCCGTAGACAAGCCCCGGAAGAATAGCCGTCCCACACGGGACATTCTTCACGTCAGCGGATTGTTGCTGAACCGGGATACGCTTGATGTACTGGTAGCTCACTTCCCATCGTTCGGGAGGGGCAAGAGAGTCTGAACCTTACCGGCTACTGGCTGCCCGAAAGGTGAAGCATGCCATAGACAGCCTATACACGATACGCCGACATCCGCAAATTGTCCTTTTAGGGGATTTCAACGATTATCCGGAGAATAAATCGGTAAAGGAGGTGTTGGAGGCAGCAGCACCGTCAACATTGCAAGACTCTCTACATCCACAAAAACTTTACCATCTACTGGCAAGAAAAACCAAGACACGCAAGCACTTCGGCAGCTACAAGTATCAAGGAGAATGGGGACTGCTGGACCACATCATCGTATCGGGTACGCTGCTGCAAGAACACGCACCGCTATATACAGAGGAAGCGAAGGCAGACGTATTCTGCCTGCCCTTCCTACTGACAAGAGACAAGAAATACGGAGGGCAGCAACCCTTCCGCACCTACTACGGGATGAAGTATCAAGGAGGATACAGCGACCACTTGCCTGTATATGCGGAGTTCCGGTTGATATATTAGTCGGAATACTGATACAGTTTCAAGTCAAACTTCTGTACCATCACCAGCAAGTGGTCGAAGATGTCGGACTGAATGCGCTCGTACTCTTTCCATACCTTGTTGCGAGAGAAGAAATATACCTGGATGGGTACCCCATACGTCGTGGGTTCCTTCTGGCTGATAATCAAGTCCATCTCCTGGTTCACCACCGGCAGGCTGCACAAATAGCGTTCGATGTAGATACGATAGAGCTGCGCATTGGTTGGCACCTCTCCTTCTGCAGGCTGATAGTCGGCCATCAAGGGGACTTCCTTGCGGATATTATCCAGCATTTCCGGAGTGCAGAACTTCAAGGTAGTCATATCCAGAAAGATATTCTTGTTTACCCGTCGCCCGCCACTTTCCTGCATGCCGCGCCAGTTCTGGAAGGAGTTGTTCACCAGGGTATACGGCGGTACGGTCGAGATGGTTTCGTCCCAGTTGCGTATCTTGACCGTGTTCAGCGTAATCTCCTCTACAACTCCATTGGCAACGCCACCCGGCAGTGCTATCCAGTCCCCTATCCGCAACATGTCGTTGGCAGAGAGCTGCACGCCGGCCACAAACCCCAGAATGCTGTCCTTAAATACCAGCATCAGTACAGCTGCAGATGCGCCCAGACCGGCAAACAAGGTCATAGGAGACTTGCCTATCAGCACTGAAACCACTATGATACCTCCGATAAAAAACAGCAGCACTTGCAATACCTGCACGAAGCCTTTCAGCGGACGGTTCTTCTGCTTGTCCTTCATGTTATAAACATCGAGCAGTACCAGCAACAAGCCGTTAATAGTAAGCAGCACCGCCACAATGATATAGACAGCACACACCTTTTGTGAGAACTCAAGCATCTCCTTTCCACGCACAAAGGCCATGGGCAGCAGGTAGTAGATGAGGATTCCCGGCAGAATATGTATCAAATGGTGTATCACCCTGCGTTTCATCAGCAACGTATTCCACTGATGGGGAGAGCGTCGGTATAATGCTTCATACCGCCAACGAAGATTGCCTGGCACAAATAGTCCAGCCCTATCGAAAGCCCCACCATCAGCAGTGCAATAATCGTCTCGTCAAACATATCGGCAAACTTCGGTCTATCCCCCAACCTATCAAGATTTTATTCATCCATCCTCCTAAACTCATCATAAGCTCTCTTTTTTTTGAAATGTCTTGTTTGTATAACAATCCAAAGATAAAGATGTTTTCAGAGAACGGCAAGCATATACCTTTTTTCATCAACGACTCAATCCTCACGCTCGGGTCGTTTTTTAGCGACCGCCGCAGATAGGACATCTGTACATTCAAGGCAAGGGAGTTGGCATACGAGGCAGTGCCCCACACAGCATCCAGCAACGTATCGCGACTGACAGTCTTATTCACATTCAGCGCAAGCAAGCGAAGGATATCGGCTTGACGGGAAGTAATCAGCACCTTACTATTTCCCGTACGAATCTCGTTCGTACTGTAATTGAATACGGAATGGCCGAAAGCATACATCTCATCCTCTGCCACGCCGGACAACTGCGAAGTGAAACGCTCGCGGATACGCGCCGTAAGCTCTTCCGGATAGAAAGGTTTGGCAAGATAATCGTTCGCCTTCAGTTGGAATCCTTGCAGGCGGTCAGCCTTGTCGCTGCGGTCGGAAAGAAAAAAGATGAGGACATGCTTGTCCGCTCCCGGATTCGTTTTGCCACTTCAAAGCCATTGAGCCCGGGCATATTGATGTCAAGCAAGACAAGGTCCGGTTTGACAAGAGGAAACTGGTCGAGGGCGATAAGACCATTTCCGGCATAGGTCACTTCATAACCCTCTTTCTCCAGGAAGCGTTTCAGAAGCATGGAATACTTCAGGTCATCGTCAGCAAAAAGAATTTTCAGTGGTTTCATGAGTTGCTATTTATATTCTCAATATCCATCTGTGCAGATTATTGTGGAATGGTTATTTCCACCGTCGTCCCCCTCCCAATCTGACTGGTCAGAAAGACGGTTCCCCTATGAGCCTCAACCAACAACTTGACATAACTCAACCCCAAACCGATGCCCGGCAAGGAACGGTCAGGCAAGTTGCTGCTACGGTAAAACTTATCGAATACCCGTCCCTGCTCGGAAACAGGGATACCAATGCCGTCATCGGAAACTTTCAATGTGAGCTCGTGGCCATGCAGGCGGCATTCTACCCGGATACTGACGGAGCTTCCCGAATATTTCACAGCATTTTCCATCAGATTACTGATGATATTTGCCATGTGCACGGGGTCGGCCGTAACCAGCAGGTTGTCCGTGAAATGTGTCTCGAAAGACACTTGTTTTCCCTCAGGAGCATGCTGCAGGCGTATCAACTTCTCCACAACCGGTTTCAAATCGAAAGTACTGAGGGAAAGTTGTGTCTGCTCATCGTCAGCACGGGTCATGTCGCGCAGCTTCCGGAGGTAGGCGGAAAGGTTGTCCAGCTCGGAAACAGAATCACGCACCACTTCATCCATGGCCTGCTCGTCGGTACGCATTGTTTTGTCATTGAGAAAAGAGACGCACATCTTCAAGGCCTGCACGGGACGTTTCAACTCGTGTATCATGGTGTTGACAAAGCTTTTCCGCAACTCGTCCACACGGTGCTGCTTCAAAATGGTCTTTATCTGGAACAGCAGACAGACAGCCAGCAGAAGAATCAATACCAAGCTGCCCAGAAGTTGCCAGCCCATACGGAGCAAAAGAGTATGCGGCATCACCTGCACATCCACTTGTACCAACTCCCGCTTCAGCGGATTGTAAGGATAAACCAGACGGATGACCGGATGCAAATCACTCCCCAGCCGTTCTACGGTTTCCACCCATTGATAGAGGCTGTCGCGCGGCGTGACTAGTCCGGTAGTGAAAGACATGCCGTCCAGTTTAGTCGCCAGCACCGAATCGAAGCGCTGCAACGTAAAAGGGACATCTATCTGCAACTGATAAGCAACTATCGCCTCGCTGAAGCTCATGTTGAAAAGCAGCTTGTCTTCGCCATGTATCACAATCTTGTCCTTATAGACAATACTATCCTTCATTGCCGTGGATAGAACGGATTTATCTGCCATGGCCCCCACCACAAACGTACGCGTATAGCGCTCTTTGAGCTTGTTGGTCAATGAATCCCTATCCGTATGCATGTCCACATTGGTGTTGAAAAAGGATATATTAGGCTTGTTGAACACTTTCTTCGGCTGTTCACGCCGGATAGAGTCGTTCACTGCCACGGCATCCATGACAAGGCGGTGTATCTCTTCTTCATATTCCTCATTCTTATACTGATACTGGTTCCACAACCAATATCCCTGCCCTGCTACAAGCAGCAGCATGGAGATCAGTGACAATGCCCATACTATTCTGATTCGTTTTTCCATCTCAGAGTCTGTTCTTCTTTTATACTATACAAAGGTAAGGGTTTCCTCCAATCAGAGGTACGCGCGAGGCGGTTATTCTCATTTGAGTAACATTTCAGTAATAACTTTCTCACTCCGGAAAGACAAATTCTGCATAGATTTGCGACGACAGGACACATGACACGTCCTCGAAACAGTAATTTCTAACAACGAAAAAGTATGAAAAAGCAGATTCTACTCACCGCCATGCTGTTGATAACCGCCGCAACCGCCTGCGCACAGTTCAACATCAAAATCGGCTCCGGCAAGACGTTCAGAAAAGATACCATAGACCAGGCTGTACTCATGGTGCAGTATGAAGTGGACGGCTGTACGGACACACTGTCGGAAGAGCGTTTCCAGGAAACCATGATGTTGGAAATCGGCAAGAAATGCTCCAAGTTCTACAGTTACACAAAGTATGTGGGCGACTCGGTATTTGCTGCGACATTGCCAATAACGCCTCGCAAGAAACGATGATTGAACACGCCAAACAGTTCAGAAAAAGCAAGCTGAACGAACAGACCTACAAGAGATACCCCGTAGGCAAAGTGACCACACTGGATGAAATTGCCGGAGACATCAACAGACTCCGGTGCGAGGAACCGGAAGAGCGTCCACAGTGGACGCTGCAGACAGACACGGCAACCATCCTCTCGTATCTCTGCCAAAAAGCAGAATGCGTGTTTAAGGGACGCAGATGGATTGTCTGGTACAGTCCGGAGATTTCCTCCAGCGAAGGGCCGTGGAAGCTGTTCGGACTGCCCGGACTGATACTGAAAGCAGAAGACAACAGGGGGCATTATCTCTTTACCTGCACCGGTATGGAGCAATGCCATTCCTACCGACCTATCCTCTTCAACGGAAAAGATTATGAACCCGTAAACCGCAAGGCGTACAACAAAATCCACGAAAGATATTATGCCGACCCGGTAGGATTCATTATGGCAACACGCCCAACGTACGTATCACCATACGCGACGACCAGGCAATGAAGCCAGGAAGCCGAAGAATATAGCCCACAATCCGCTGGAACTTGACTGATTCATCCCATCGAACTCCAATGGATATACACTTCAAGAAACTCTTGCTGCCAATCCTTGCCTTGTTTGCAATGACAGCGCATGCACAGTCTCTCAGTGGCTTGGTAACGGACGAAGAAACCGGACAACCGCTGGAAGCCGTAATGATTAGTGTGCTGCGAAACGGCACCATGATAGATTACGCCCTGACCGATGCCCGGGGGAGATATTCCCTGCCATGGAAATACAACGGCAGCCTGCAAGTCAGCGTATCACTGCTGGGCTATAGACGGGAAATACGCAACATATCGGCAGCAGGAACACTCCATATTCGTCTGCATCCCGAAGCCATTGCACTGAAAGAAGTCCAAATACGTCCCGGCCGCATTCATGGCAGGAAAGATACCGTAAGGTATAATCTGGCAGAGTTTGCCTCTTCCAAGGACGTACACATCAAGGATGTTCTGAAAAAACTCCCCGGTGTGGATATTGACGACAACGGGCAGGTGAAATATAAAGGTAAAGCCATCGACCACTATTTTGTGGAGGGTATGGACGTGACGGGTGGACGCTACAGCCAAATCAACAACAACCTCAGTGCCAAAGCCGTAAAATCGGCAGAAATTATGGAGAACTACCAATCGGTCAAGGCATTGAAAGGAAAACTCAGTTCGGATGAAATAGCCCTGAACTTGAAACTCGACCCACAGGCACGCGACCAATGGATTGTCAACGGTACCCTGGGTGCAGGCTGGAGTGATGGAACACAAGAAACGACCGGAACGGCACAAACGAAGAGGGACAAAGGAACGCTTCTTTGGGAAAACGCCGCCAATGCCCTCCAACTGGGTAAAGGCAAGCAAAGCATCTACGGCTACAAGAGCAACAACAACGGTACCGACCTTAGCCGTGAGCAACATATACTGACAAACAACACATCCCAACAGATTCCCCTGCACGGCTTTCTGGTACAACCGGGCATCAGCGCTCCCCTCGACAAGCAACGGCTGCTCTTCAACGAAACCCATACACTGAACGCCAACCGCATGTATAAATGGAACGACGAACGTTCCCTGCGCCTGCAAGCCGGATATACCCATAACCGGATTACCCAGCAACGGGGCAACTCGCAAGTCTACTACCAGCCCGATGACACCATACGCATGGATGAAGCCTACCACTACTGCCTGCAGAACGATGCCGCCCATATGGAAATGCACTATGAGGATAACAAGACCATCCACTATCTGTCGAACCGCTTCCTGGCAGAAAGTGAAACGAACCGCGGCACCTCCCACGAGTTGCAGCAAACGATGCGCACCTCCCAGTTTACGGCAAAGAATTTCTTCAGCCTTATCCGCAATGGAGAGAAAAGCACATGGAAGTTCAATTCTGCCACACAGTATGCCTATCTGCCCTCCTCCTTGTCACTACACGACGGGGAAGACAAATTCATCCAGCACAGCCTTTACAGCGACAATAAGGCCAGCCACCTAAGAAAACACAACGGTTTCACCCGGCAATACACCGCCGGTATAAAGGGCGAATGGGCATCGGTAAAGTACCATTCCACCCGAATGGAAACATTTGGCGCATCCAGTTTTTCTCCCTACCTCTCCTCCTACTTCCAATTGGAGCAAGGCAAGTGGCAGGGAAGTCTGTCACTCCCTCTCAGCTATAAGCGCTACTTCTCGCAACAGCGTTCTTTTCTCTTTTTCAATCCGTCACTCTATCTGCGCTATCAGCCGGACTACCATTGGAAAATTTCCCTCTACGGCAGTTTACACCGCTCAGCAGGAGATGTCACAGACCTCTGCCCTTTTACCTATCGGACAGACTACCGTACCTGGAAAAACACTGACGGCCTCTTCCCCGTCAGTATACGCCAACAATACAACCTTTATGGAGAATACAAGAATACCGTGCAGGAATTTTTCGCCACCGCCACTTTGTCCTACCGACATGTACACTACAACACCTTGAATGAACAGAGTATCTCTGAAAACCGCATTGTCCACACCCTTCGCCTACATTCCAACAGTACACAAAGTTGGTTCCTGCTCAGCACTCTCTCCAAGGGATTTTTCGACTGGAATCTGAAAACCTCACTTGACTTACAACTGAGCCGCAATACCGGCTGGCAGTTGACACAGGTTTCAGATACAGACGCCCTCACTCCACAAACGGAAACAGCCGGAAACGGCCCGCCTCAAAAATACCGTTATGACTATCTTAAGATGGAACCCAAACTGATATGGTCGCCCGCCGAAGCTTTCGAAGCCGAATATCATGCCACAATCAGCTATGGCGGCAGTAAAATAGGGAACGACGCGCACCTTGCTCCTCTACTGGACTTCGTACAGCGTATGCACCTCACATTCAGCATCGGGCACGTCGACCTCTGCCTTTCCGGAGAACATTACCGGAACGATTTAAACAGCGATACGCATCTCAACACACTGTTTGTAGACGCATCACTCATTTATAAGACAAGGAAATGGAGAGTGGAAGCCAGCCTCAGCAATCTGTTCAACAAGAAAGAGTATGCCTATACTACCTACTCGGCCACACAAAGCTATACTTCACGGTTGAATATCCGTCCACGGGAGGTTATGGTGACTGCTGGTTATCAGTTCTAAAGACTGTCATCTACAACAATATCCGTATTCCGGCATAAACCAGCATCCCCGCTATCGTCAGCAACCCTACCCATATAGGAGCATAGACATGAGTGACATGCTCGACACGCTTATATCCGCTAACCTTCACAAACAAGCGGTAAATCAGCCAGGCACCAATCAGCCCCACAATAGTCCCTGCCAACAAATCACCCGGATAATGCACACCGAGATATACGCGCGAATAGCACGTCAGCAACGCCCAGGCCATAATGAAAAGAGTAAGCCACCGCTTGCGGAATAGAAAGAACAGGAAAAACGCCAATCCGAAGGTATTGGCGGCATGACACGAAGGAAAACCATAACGCCCTCCACGATGATTGTTGACGATATGCACCATCTCCGAAATGGGATTATTCAGATTAGAAGGACGCATACGCTCCACATAGGGACGTATCCAAGTGGCACATGCCTGGTCGGCAAAAGTAATGGTGAGCGCAAGGCCTATCATGCAAAACAGTGTGACCTTCCAATGAAAATTGCGCAACATCACATACCAGATGGCAGCATACATGGGAATCCAAACCCACTTACCGCTATAAGCGCTCATAAAATAATCGAAATACATGTTGTGCATCCGATTGATGGAAAAAAGATGTTTGTGTCTACATCTATTGCCCCTTGCAAGGCGTCCATAAGTGCTGTCATACGTTATCTTTTGGCTATATCATCATATAATTTTTGCAAATAGGCTTTGCCCAACGGCAGGTTCTTCCCTTTTGCTGTGCCCTCATCCACTACCACAGTACCCGCCTGGCAATTGAATATCACTTGATTGTCCGCTGTCACCATACCGAAAGCATCGGGTACGGTAAAGAACGCGAAATGAGGGGAAGCGGGATTAAGCATATCTTTACTGAAAACAAACTCATCATGGGGCAGCGCCAATTGAGCCAGCAACGTGGCTGCAATATCATGTTGCGAGCCATAGACGTCAATGCGCCTCGGCTCTCGGACAGCACCGCCCACCATCAACAGAGGTATCCGGTAGCGTTCTACCGACAAATTGTCGATATGTTCGGGATAAGCTCCCAAGTGGTCTGGAACAAACACAATCACCGTATTCTTCCACTGGGGAAGCTCACGGAACTGTCTTACAAAATCGCCTGCACAACTATCCGTATAGGCAAAGGCGTTCAGCCGGTCATTCTCCAGACGACGGAAAGGTACTTCAAAAGGCTCGTGGCTGCTGGAGGTCTGCAAGACACGGAAATGAGGAGTTTTCTCTTCGGCAGTTCCTTCGGCAGCTTCGGCTTTCAAGTCTTCCAGCAGACGGTTGAATACGAGATGGTCGTGCGCCCCCCACTTACTTAAACGTTCCGTTACGGGAAAATCCTGGTCGGAAACAATGTCTTCAAAGCCTGATGACATCAGGTAGGAACGCATATTGGTAAAGTCGGCATCACCGCCATAATAATACTTGGTACCATAACCCGCCTTCCGCAAGCTGCCTGCAATGGAGGAATGGACTGCGTTTTACGGGGATACTTCATAATACTAGTAGTGGGCTGGGCAGGATAGCCACTCAAGATAGCCACCAGCCCACGGTCCGTACGGAAACTGTTGGCGTAGAAGTTCGTAAAGAGCACCCCTTCCTTACTCAAGCTATCCAGATGGACGGCAATATTCGGCTCACCTCCCAAAGCTGTCATCAACCTGGAGGAAAAACTCTCAAGAATCACAAAGAGTACATCGGGACGCTGAGTATTGAATAAAGTATGCAGTGAATCGGCAGGTTGCAGCACAGAATCTGTCTCTTCCGTTTGACCACCGGCACCTGCGGGTTCAAGCATGTCTTTAAAAAGCCGGTCGGCCTCCGCAGCTTCCATAAAACGGTACTGCTTGCTGAAGTCCTTCTGCTTGGCAAGAGATTCCATCAGACTGAATGCAGGGTTGATAGCTGCATGGTTCAGACGCTGCTCGGCACTGAAATAGACTTCCCCACATTCATGGTAGATACTGTAAAGCCTCCACGGATAGGAATAAACAGTAACCCCGTCATCAGCAACAATATACCTGACACCTTCAGGCGACGATAAGGCAGTTTCATCCGCAGCAACAGCTTCTTCTGCAGCAAGATGCCGTAGAAAACAGCATACAGCACGACAGCATAAACAGCCATTGCCACAATTCCCCCCAGCACCATCCAAATGCTGACACTGGCCACTGCGTCTTTAGGGGAGGAAAAGAAATAGAATAACGGAGTAGCATCCAAACGGAACCCCCAATACTCGTATAATCCTAAATCGACAGTAAAAATTATGGAGATAAGTACTGAAATGAAGAGGAAATAGCCGCACCAGATGCGATGAAGGGATTTAGAAAGTGTCCATACAGAGGTTATGAAAAGAAAACCGGGAATAGCTGTCAGATAACCAGCCAGAGATAGGTCTAAAGGTAACCCATGCCAAATGACACTGAACCAGTCCGCACACGAGGCATCCGGATACAGCGATTTGTAAAACAGCATAAATAGTGGTTTCTGCAACACAAAAATGCAGACAAACAAGCAGTATGTCTTAATAAATCCTATGAGCCTATCTTTCATCGGTGCCTTATTGTATATCTAAATATAAGGTGCAAAAATAAATCTTTTTATTCTATTTCTCACCAATATTAGTCAATAATTACATTGAAAGATAGGCTTATAGGATATTTTAAGTTTATCCGTTCACGCGTTTGTAATCTTCAAGGAACTTCTTCAGACCGGAATCGGTCAGCGGATGATTAAGTAAACCCTTAATGGCCGAAAGCGGACAAGTAGCCACATCAGCACCCACCTCTATACACTGCATGATATGTGCCGTATGACGGATAGAGGCGGCAAGTACCTGGGTGGTATATCCATAATAACGGTACATCTCTACAATCTTCGCAACCAATGCAATGCCATCCTCACAGATGTCATCGAGACGCCCCACAAACGGAGAAACATACGTTGCACCTGCCTTGCTGCAAGCAATGCCTGACCGACAGAAAATACCAGAGTACAATTTGTACGGATACCTTTGCCCGAGAAGTATTTAACGGCCTTGATACCTTCTGCAATGCAAGGCACCTTCACTACGATATGCGGATTCAAGGCTGCCAATTCTTCACCCTCTTTAATCATGCCTTCATAGTCGGTAGCTATCACCTCGGCACTCACATCGCCTTGCACAATATTACAGATGTCCACATAGTGCTTACGCTGGTTCTCCACTCCTTTGATACCTTCTTTTGCCATAAGCGAAGGATTAGTGGTAACTCCGTCGAGTACGCCCAAGTCATAGGCCTCCCGAATCTGTTCTAAATTTGCCGTATCAATAAAAAACTTCATGATATAAATGTTTAGATGGTTGATATTACAAATATAACGATTTACACCATAAATGGTTCCTGCTAGTCCTTTATTATCTTTGCTTGACTAATTATTATCTGGTCAGCGGTTTCGCTTCAAGAATAAACGGTTAGTAATTGTTTGCGGCAATTCATTCTCATAGTGGGTTACCATAATCATCGTTTTATCCCGACGATGGCAGAATGCCTCTATAATCTTCTTGACCCGACGGCGGTTGTATGTATCGAGTCCATGAAGCGGTTCATCCAATATCAGCAGTTCCGGGTCCTTGACAAAAGCACGTGCCAATAATGCCAGACGCTGTTCCCCGCTGGAGAGTTGCAGAAAAGGACTGTCTTTCAAGGCGGCAATACCGAAAATCTCCATCCACCACTCACATACCGACATCTGTTCGGCATGAGGACGTTTATACAATCCGATGCTGTCGTGCAGACCGGAAGCGACAATCTCTATGGCAGGCAGATTCTTCAGATAAGCACGATGCATTTCCGGACTGACATAACCGATGTGTTTCTTGATTTCCCAAATACTCTCCCCCGTTCCGCGCTTCCGTCCGAAAAGACTGATATCGCAGGCGTATGACTGCGGATTATCCGCACAAACCAAACTAAGCAAGGTAGACTTGCCGGCACCGTTCTCGCCACTCAGCGCCCACTTCTCACCACGCATCACTGTCCAATCCAGCTCCTTCAGAATGGTACGGTCATCGTAACGGATGCTAACCCCGTTCAATTTCACCACTTCGTCCGAAGTGAAATTCGCATGTTCGTAGGGCAAATCGAGAATACACCGCTGCAATTCCTCCAACGCTCCGGCCTCTTCCTGAATACGCATCTGATTGCCCGCACAGAATGCCTGCACATACTCCTCACGTTCCATCTTTTCGCCCACCTTCATGTCCTCTACCGGCACAACATGTGTAATAAATGAAGGTATGTCATCCAACATGGAAAGCACAAGGACAATCTGCAACTCGCCCAGCCGGGTAAGCCGCTCCAGCAAATTAAAAAGCAGTTCACGGGTAGGCGCATCCAGCCCTATGAAAGGATTGTCCATGATAAGAATTCGGGGAACAGTCAGTAAAGCTTTAGTCAACTGAAACCTGCGCAGCTCCCCACTGCTGAGAAGAATGATTTTCTTGTCAAGCATCGGCTCTATGCTGAAAAGTTCAAATAGCTGCCGCCTCAAGACATCGTCTTTTACCTCTCCCAGCACTTCGCGTACTAGCGGAGCATCCTCCTGGTCGTGGGCATTCCAACGCTGTTGATAGTAATAATTGGCATCGGCAGAACCGTAAGTATCACGGAAAGCAATGTATTTGATATTGTCATAGGCAGTTTTCGTGAGGGAGGGAGAGAAATCATAGGTAAGCTCACCATCACGCAAAGGATACTTTTCCGTCAGCATATCCACCAGGAGGCTCTTTCCGGCTCCGTTCGGTCCTACAATGGCAATGTGTTCTCCTGCCAGGAAATCAAGGGTGACAGGCTCTGTCAAACGAACAAGCGGGTTGCGTACTACGCCCCCCGCTATGTGTATTGTATGTTGTTGCATCATCCAATCATCATTTATACATAATCAGTGCCGATTGGGCCGGAACAACAACTTCGGGGCCGTACAGTGTGCCCAAACCTTGTTCATTGATAAAGCCATCCTTGCAGACCACTGTATATTTACCTTCGGGTACGGTAAGTTTGGCAGGCTCCTTACGGGCATTCAAGACTAGTATAATATCTCCCCATGCATCACCGTTGGCATTTTCTTTCAGACGGTAAACCACCACATTGCTGCCGTCAACCGGTAGAAATTCCAAATGCTTACGCACCAAATCCGCATCACCCATACGGAAAGCCGGATGCTTCTTACGAAGCTGTATCAACCCTTTATAATAAGCAAATACATCTGCATGCTCCGCCTTTCGTCTCCAATCAATCGCATTGATGGAATCGGGACTCTCAAAACTATTGTGTACTCCCTTCTTGTCACGCATCACTTCCTCACCGGCATAAATAAACGGTACACCTTGGGAAGTGAATACGGCTGTTTGCGCCAGTTTGTCAAGCTTTGCCAATTCTACGGGAGTAATACCCGGGATACTTGCTTTCAGCCTATCCACCAAGCACATATCATCATGGCAGGAAACATAGCTGATCATCTGTGTAGGTTGTTCCGCCACGGAGCCTTACTATAATTCACAGAGTCATTATTTACTTGCGGATGCCTGATGGCTCCTACAATACCAAACTTTATGCTCTCCTCTCCTCCCGGCAATCCAGCAAGGAAAGCACCTTGATGATTGTCATTAAACGGACCGCGTAAAGCATCACGCATTTCGTCAGAGAAAGCAGCAACACCCGGCATCTTATAAGTATTGGCTTTCATTGCCAGAGAATCTTCCGCCATCTGTGGAGCCGATGCCGCCCATCCTTCACCATATATAAATATAGTCGGATCTACAGACGTTGCCGCCTTACGGATTTCGTTCATTGTCTCGATGTCATGAATACCCATCAGGTCAAAACGGAATCCGTCAATGTGATATTCATTAATCCAATGTAATACAGACTCTATCATGTATTTACGCATCATCGGACGGTTGCTGGCAGTTTCATTGCCACAAGCCGAACCGTCTGCATACGTTCCGTCTGGTCGCTGACGGTAAAAGTATCCCGGCACTGTACGTTCAAAATTACTGTCGGATGTATTGAAAGTATGGTTATACACCACATCCAGAACAACACGGATACCTGCTTTGTGCAAAGCCTGCACCATCTGCTTGAATTCCCGGATACGAACATCCGGTTTGTAGGGGTCGGTAGAATAAGAGCCATCAGGCACATTGTAATTCTGCGGATCATATCCCAATTATACTTGTTCTCGTCCAGCTTTGTCTCATCAACGGAGGCATAGTCATAAGACGGAAGGAGATGTACATGTGTCACCCCCAATTCTTTCAGATGGTCAATGCCGGTTGCCAGCTTGTCGGGACTTACCGTTCCTTGTTCTGTCAGTGCCAGGAACTTTCCTTTATGCTCAATGCCCGACGACGGTTCGATGGACATATCACGATGGTGCATTTCATAAAGAATCACATCGGCAGGAGAGGCCAATGCCGGACGTTTATCATCTGCCATCCTTCGGGGTCCGTGGATTTCATGTCGATGATGGCGGCACGTTTTCCATTCACCCTACAGCTTTGGCATTGATACCCGGAGTATCCCCCAGCCACTTATCATTGATTTTCACATTGAATGTGTAGAATTTACCCATCAAGTCCTTTTCAACTTTAGTTTTCCAAGTTCCTTCTTCAGAGGGTTCCATTGAAATAGTTTCATAGGCATGCCCTCCATCTCCTGCTTCGAACAACATCAGGCGAACTTCATCTGCCGTAGGTGCCCACAATGTGAATTGCGTGGCAGCAGGTGTATATTCCATCTCTGTCAGACTACCCGAACGGACAGGGTAAAGTTCGTACGAAGCATACTCCGTCTTCGCGGGAGTGCAGCTTACAATCGTCGTTGCAGCCACTCCAATGATAGCAAGTTCATTCAATTTCATGATATTATTTTTAGATTCTACATTTCAATTCTTATCACTTCTTCACCTTATCCGGATTTTTGGCAATAAAGTCTTTCCAGCCATGATAGCCTTTCTCCACCGTGGGACGCCCCATCTGCAGAAAGTGACAATAGGCAGCAGCAAGCCCGTCCGTTGCATCCATAAAAGTAGGCATATCCTCTTTAGGAAAATGCAGCATACGCTGCAACATGTCCGCCACCTGTTCCTTGGATGCTTGTCCGTTTCCGGTGATAGCCATCTTTATTTTTAAAGGAGCATATTCCGTAATGGGAATATCCCTGCTCAAAGCAGCTGCCATTGCTACGCCTTGCGCACGCCCCAACTTCAACATGGACTGTACATTCTTTCCGAAGAAAGGGGCCTCAATAGCGAGCTCGTCAGGCAAATAACTCTCTATGATACTCAGTACCCGTTCATGAATATGGCGTAACTTCAGATAGTGGTCTCCAAATTTGCGGAGGTCGATAATTCCCATGGCTATCATTTCCGGCTTGACACCTACCACACGCAATACTCCATACCCCATAATGGTGTACCAGGTCTATACCCAATATTATTTTCTCTTTGACCGGTTGTATCACACTATTACCTCCATCAATGTAGGAAAGCCAATCACTTTATCTTTAAAGATATTCAGTAATTCCTCGTTCAGTTTCACTCCTTGCTCTTGATGCCAACGATGCAGTTTGGCAGAGTTTTCCACCTCAAACTGAACAGAATAGCAGATGCTTCCTTCTTCAATATGACTCAAGATACGGGCTATACGTGGAGCATACAATGTTCCGTTCTTTTCTACCTCGGGAAGATAGTGTTCCTGCATCCATATCAGGAAGTTTTTGTCTTCTCCTTCCTCTACATGATAAGTGGTATTATATATCAGCATAACTTATTTTTTCAAATTCTTTCGCAAACATAGCAATTATTTCAGAATAATGCATTATATTTGCACCATCAAAAACGAAAGCAAGCCTGCAAACGTTGGCAACGGGGCGTTAGCTCATCTGGCTAGAGCGCGACACTGGCAGTGTCGAGGTGATGAGTTCGAGTCTCATACGCTCCACAAAAATTAAAACGGTTAGATTAGTCTAATCGTTTTTTGTACGTATTAACGAGCTATAAATTTACATATAGTCCATTTTCATTCGACAACTCATGAAAGAAGCTTTTACACACAAGTCATTACTTATTTTAGGACGTGGCATAGGGCAAGTCATGTTCCAAAACAATGCATTGTCCGGATTATTGATGCTGATTGGAATCTTTTTGAATTCATGGCAAATGGGCCTATTGGCTGTAAGTGGCAACATAATAAGTACATCGACAGGCCGTATCTCAGGATATGACCGTGATGATATAAAAAATGGATTATATGGTTTTAACGGTACACTGGTAGGAATAGCCGTAGGGGTCTTTATGCATCTGACTGTAAATTCCTTGATACTAATGGCTATTGCCTCGTGTGCATCTACCTACATTGCACGGTTTTTCAACATGCAACGCATGTTGCCCGGATTCACTACCCTTTTTATCCTTTCTGTATGGATGCTGCTGGGATTGTGCAGTTGGCTGATGCCTGACATGCTACTCGTCTCTGATACAGAAACACCTGCTTCTTCCTCCATAAATTACTTACAATGTTTCAGTATGAGTATAGGCCAGGTGATGTTTCAAGGAAACATAATGACCGGACTATTTTTCCTTGCAGGCATTCTCGTGAATTCTCGGAATGCAGCAGTATATACCATATTGGGGGTACTTCTCCCCCTCCCCCTAGCCATATTATTGGGAGCAGATTCCGAAGCTTTGAATATAGGCCTGATGGGATATAATGGCGTATTGTGTGCCATTGCTTTAGGAGGTAAAAGCTGGATGAGCTTATATGGGCTGTATGTTCCGTTTTACTCTCTGTTGTATTGCAAATTGTGGGAATGAGTTGGGGAATTATTACATTGACCGCACCTTTCGTTCTTTCCGTATGGCTGACAATGGGAATAAAAAAACTTTATCTCCTCTTCAAATTAGGCAGAAAGCAAGCCACCAACCCCAACAAAGGCATAAAGGCACATACATTATAAACAGCCTCTATACCATATTTATCAGCCATGCCTCCCAATACAGCCGAAGCAATACCGGCAATTCCAAAAGCGAAACCAAAGAACAACCCGGAAATCAACCCCAGCTTATTGGGTAGCAATTCCTGGGCGTACAGCAATATGGCAGGAAAAGCGGAAGAAAGCATCAGACCGACACAGAAGCTCAGCACTACTGTCCATGCAAGCCCTACGTGAGGCATCATCATACTAAATGGAGCCGTTCCAAGAATGGAAGCCCAGATGACATATTTACGTCCTACCCTGTCACCTACGGGACCTCCCACCAATGTTCCGATGGCAGTGGCTACCAGGAAGACAAACAAGAAAAGCTGTGAAGCCTGAACAGTAACACCAAATTTATGGATCAGATAGAATGTATAGTAGCTCGTCAAACTTGCCATATAGATATATTTGGAGAAGATAAGTATCAGCAGAATACTTATGGCAAACACCGTCATCTTTGAGGAAAGAGGGCGTTCTATCTTTCCTGCCACAAGCATCGGGCGTTTCTTGATGTGGTTCAAGTAGGAACGGAACCAACGACATATAGGAATCATCACCACGATGGCAATCAAGGCAAAAACCGTGAACAAGGCAATGTGATGCCTCCCGTAAGGAGCTACCAGCAAAGCCACCAGTAACGGTCCAAGCGAGCCTCCCAAATTCCCACCCACTTGAAACAGAGACTGCGCCAGTCCGCGTTTTCCGCCGGAAGCCAGAAAAGTAATACGTGACGCCTCCGGATGGAGTACAGACGAACCGATACCCACAATGAATACCGAAGCCAGCAACCAATACAGATTAGTAGCAAAAGCCAGATTCATGATACCGACCAAAGTAAAGCCCATACCTATCGGCAATGACCAGGCAATGGGGCGCTTATCAAAGAACAATCCCATTAGAGGCTGAAACACGGACGCGACATCTGATACACTAACGTAATCAGACCAATCTGGGCAAAACTCAAGGATAAATCCTCCTTGAACAAAGGGTATACTGCCGAAATAACCGATTGCAGCATATCGTTCAAACAATGCGAAATACTCAATGCTATAAGAATAGGAAAAGCAATTCTACGGATAGGAGGTCTCTGATTCTGTATCATCTTATACTGTCTATCATTAGTGTCCACTAAAAATCATAGTCGTTCTTTGAAATTGTTGAAATTCAGTTTGTTGTAATGGTATTTGGTGCGCAACGATTTGAAATTACTTTTGCAGTCTGAATCAGACTGTTATGAATAAAGACAAATATGTTTTT
>ENA-OQCX01000066-OQCX01000066.1-human-gut-metagenome-genome-assembly--contig:-NODE-66-length-50241-cov-6.375304_pt1 | contig 50241 bp, 55 predicted proteins | sample MGYA00242762_ERZ504587 | MGnify/ENA primary metagenome ERZ504587 (study PRJEB26092, sample SAMD00036337) | human gut metagenome | host: Homo sapiens | study: EMG produced TPA metagenomics assembly of...
GTATCCAGCTTGGAAGGCTGGTGTTCTACCATTTGAACTACACCCGCAGATGAGGGCACTGATTTTTTTTCTCTGTCATGTTGACTGCCGTGCTCACTGACAAAACGTATTCTACAGGAAAGCTGAGAAAAAGTCACCCCTTTTTTGAAAAAAAAAATTTTACAACACTGAAAAAGGAGAAAATTCAGGGTGAAAGGGGCGTGAAAATGTCCGCAAAGATCAGCCTTGTTCCAGAACGGGAAATGTACTATAATAGAAAAACGGAAAAGCAAAAAAGGGGGAATTTCCCTATGCAGGAAAATGGAACAGAACTTCTGGTTTGCTGCACCGGTTGTCAGAGCTGTATGCCGTGCATGGTAAAAATCAACATCCCGGGTTTGTTTGCGCTTTACAACCGGACAACGACGGAAGGCGTCGAAGCGGTTCGTGCAGAGTATGAGCGTCAGGACAAACGTGCCGATGACTGCATCAACTGTTATCGCTGTGAAAAGCAGTGCCCGCAGCACCTCGGGATCGGCATTCTGATGCAGGATATTGCGGAAACCTTCGGAGAATAGGAAAAAAGGAGCATCTGTGCAATTTAAAGAAGCATTCTAATCTTTCTATAAAATATTTTGGGAAAAACTGGACTTATCTGAAAAATTTGATATAATAGAAAGGTAGTGACAGGGAAATTTTATGCTAAAATCTGGAAAGAAGAGCCTGTCAATTCTTATGGGAGGAAAAATACATGGATGCCATTGATTATAAGATTCTGAAGATATTGCAGAAAAATGCCCGCGAGACGGCTTCCAATATCAGCAAAGAGATTCATTTATCGGTTTCTGCAGTCATCGAGAGAATCCGTAAAATGGAAGAAACCGGAGTGATTAAAGAATACACCATTATTGTAGACGAAAAGAAAACGGGAAATGAGATGACCGCGCTGATGGAAGTCAGCCTGGAGCATCCGAAGTTCTTTGACAGTTTTGCAGATGCGATCCAGAAACTGGAGTACATCGTATCCTGCTATTATCAGACCGGAGATTTTGATTTGATTATCCGCATTTCCTGTCACTCATCCGACGAACTCGAAGAAATCCACCGCCAGGTGATGAGCCTTCCGGGCGTCGATGCGACAAGAACGCATGTAGTGCTGAAAAATGTAAAAAATATCTATTCCGCCATCCGCAGACCGGACAAATAAAAACCGGCACAGCCGGAATCTGATACGAGAGCGTGTCTGAAAATAATCCGAAAAGAGTTTTCAGCACGTTTTGGCGTCTCAGAAAAAGTACGGAAAGAAAAGAAGGAAAAAAGTGAACAGATACTTACGCTGTTATGTAGAGATTTCACTCGAAGCGATCGGGCATAACATCAGAGAAGTGAAAAAAAGACTACCGGAGGGCGTGAAACTTCTTGGCGTTGTAAAAGCGAACGCCTACGGCCACGGTGCCGTTCCGGTGAGCATCTTATCTGGAAAACCAGGTTGATTATTTTGCAACCGCAACCATCGAGGAGGCTGTCGAGCTCAGAGAAAACGGCATTTCCGCGCCGATCCTGATTCTCGGCTACGTGTCCCCGTCCCAGTACGGCGACCTTGTGGAATACGACATCACTCAGACGATCGACAGCTACGCACAGGCACTTGCCCTCGAAAAAGAGGCAGCACGCCAGAACCGGAAAGCAAAAGCACACCTTGCGGTCGATACCGGCATGACGCGGATCGGCTTCCAGGTGACGGAGCACGATGCGGATGAGGCGGCAAAAATCGCGGATCTTCCGCACATCGAGCTGGAAGGTATGTTTACGCATTTCTCCTGCGCCGATCAGGAAGACAAGACGTACTGTTCGATGCAGATGGAAAAATATGATAAGATGACGGCACTTTTAGCAGAGCGCGGCGTGACGATTCCGCTTCGCCATATCTGCAACTCCGCCGGAATCATGGAATTTGACGATCACCGCTTTGAGATGGTGCGTTCCGGTATCATCACCTACGGCATTTACCCATCCGAGGAGGTAAAAAAAGAGCGTCTCGATCTGATCCCGGCGCTTTCCTGGAAGAGCCATGTCATCCATGTGAAGGAAGTCGGCCCGGGCATCGGCGTCAGCTACGGTGCCACGTATGTGACCGAGAAACCGATGACACGGATCGCAACTGTTTCAGCCGGCTATGCAGACGGCTATCCGAGAGCTCTCTCGAACCAGGGCTGTGTGCTGATCCACGGGAAAAAAGCACCGATCATCGGAAGAATCTGTATGGATCAGATGATGGTGGACGTGACCGACATCCCGGATGTGCAGGTGGAGGACGTTGTAACGCTTGTCGGAACCGACGGGGATGAGACCATCACGATCGAAGAGATCGCCAATCCGGCGGCACGTTTCGATTACGAGATGCTCTGCGATATCAGCAGCCGTGTAACAAGGGTTTATAAATAGTTATCCAAAATAGAAAAATCAAAGTCTCCGAAGACGGAAAAAAGCAGAATCTGCTGACCGTTTCGGAGACTTTTTTGTGTTGGAACAGGTTTTCTGGATTATTTAACCGGTGCGGGTTGACAGGCGGTGCCGGAGTATGGTAGGATACCAATTAGTTTAGCGTAGTACAGTGATAGCATGATCACGTAGAAAAGGAGAAGATTATTATGAAAAAGAAAATGGTTAGCATTTTGACAGCAGCCTTTTGTGTATCTGCCCTGCTGGCTGGCTGCGGCTTTGCAGACACAGCAAAAACATCTGCCTCATCAGCAGGAGCAGCATCCTCTTCCGCAGACGGAACGACAACCTTTACCGTGGGCTTCGATGCAGAATACCCGCCGTATGGCTACATGGACGATGAGACCGGCGATTACACCGGATTTGACCTGGAGCTCGCCGAGGCAGTCTGCGAGATTTACGGCTGGAAGCTGGTAAAAACCCCGATCAACTGGGATGCGAAAGATACCGAGCTGAATTCTGGTGCGATTGACTGCATCTGGAACGGCTTTACCATGAACGGCAGAGAGGACGATTACACCTGGTCCGATCCGTACGTGGACAACAGCCAGGTGATGGTCGTATCCGAGAATTCCGGCATCAACAGCCTGTCCGATCTGGCAGGAAAGACGGTTGGTGTGCAGGCAGCATCCGCAGCACTCGATCTTTTACAGAGTGAGGAAGAAGGCGGTCAGAAAGAACTCGCCGATACTTTCGCCGCTCTGCAGCAGTTCCCGGATTACAACAATGCGTTTGTAGAGCTTCAGGCAGGTTCCATCGATGCGGTTGCCATGGATATCGGCGTTGCCAAATATCAGCTGGAAAGCCGCGGAGAAGGATACAAAATCCTCGACGAGCACCTGAACTCTGAGAAATATGCGATCGGATTCAAAAAAGGAAATACCGAGCTCTGCGATAAAGTAAACGAAGGCCTGCAGCAGGTTCTGGCCGACGGAACATTCGACAAGTTCGCAGAAAAATACGGAATCGCAGACATGGTGTGTCTGGAGAAAAAAGGAGAGTAAAGCAGCATGAAGTTGTCCATAATTCTATCACAGCTTAGTACCGGAATGGCGGGAACGATCTCGATATTTGTCCTGACGCTCGTATTTTCCCTGCCGCTCGGTCTGCTGATCGCCTTCGGGCGTATGTCGAAAAACCGGATTGTGAGCGGAATTTTCCGGCTCTATATCTCCCTGATGCGCGGCACGCCTCTGATGCTGCAGCTCATGGTGGTTTACTTCGGACCGTTCTATCTGTTCGGTATGAACATAGGAAAATGGCGCTTTCCGGCGATTATCACCGGATTTGCCTTAAACTACGGCGCCTATTTTGCAGAAATCTACCGCTCCGGCATCGTTTCGATGGATCGTGGACAGTACGAGGCAGCAAAGCTTCTTGGTTATTCGAAGGGACAGACGTTTGTCCGCATTATTCTGCCGCAGGTTGTGAAACGGATTCTGCCGGCGATCACCAATGAGGTGATTACGCTGGTCAAGGATACGTCGCTGGCCTTTTCCATTTCCTATGTGGAAATGTTCACGATCGCAAAACAGATCGCGGCGGCCAAGACCACGATGGTTCCGTTCGTCGCCGCCGGTATTTTCTACTACATCTTCAATTTTGTCGTGGCGTGGGTGATGGAACTTTTGGAAAAGAAATTTTCTTATTATCATTAACTATAGAAGAGAGCGGAAAACGATATGATTTATCTGGAAATGAACCATGTAAGAAAGAGCTTTGGGGATCTCGAAGTGTTAAAAGATATTTCCCTCAAAGTAGAAGAGGGCGAGGTGCTCTCGATCATCGGCCCGTCGGGATCGGGAAAATCGACGCTGCTGCGGTGTGCGGCGATGCTGGAGACGATGGAGGGCGGTGACCTGACATATCTTGGCGAGCAGGCAGTCACCATGCAAAATGGAAAATCCGTTTATGCAAAGCCGGCCGTGCTGCGGAAAATTCAGGAAAACTTTGGAATGGTATTCCAGAGCTTCCACCTGTTTCCACATTATGATGTGATGAAAAACCTCTGCGATGCGCCGATTCATGTGCAGAAACGCAATCGTGCGGAGGTGGAAGCACAGGCAGAAGAGCTGCTGCAGAAAATGGGACTCACAGGAAAAGAAAAGGCGTATCCGTGTCAGCTTTCCGGCGGCCAGTGTCAGAGAGTTGCGATTGCGCGCGCGCTGATGCTGAAACCGAAGGTGCTCTTTTTCGATGAGCCGACATCGGCACTCGATCCGGAGCTGACAGGCGAAGTTTTAAAGGTCATCAAATCTCTTGCGGAGATGAACATGACGATGGTGATCGTTACCCACGAGATGAATTTTGCCCGGGAAATTTCCGACCGCGTCATCTTTATGGACCAGGGTGTGATCGCGTGGAGGGAACACCGGACGAAGTCTTCGATTCCGAAAATGCCAGAATGCAGGGCTTTTTGGGAAAATTTCGTGAGAAGTAACGACGTTGCACTTGCCTAAAAAAACAACATGCGTTATACTAGAGCGTGGTTGAAACGTATTTCAAACACGCTCTTTATACGTCCCATTCTGTTTTTGGGGATGAAAAAGAGCGGGGATAAAAGAGAAACCGAATACACATTTTGACAAGAAAAGGAGAATCGTGTCTATGAGCGGAACTGACAGATATGTAAGCCCTCTTTCCGAACGTTATGCAAGCAAGGAGATGCAGTACATCTTCTCCCCGGATATGAAATTCCGTACCTGGAGAAAGTTATGGATTGCGCTGGCTGAGACAGAAAAAGAACTGGGACTTTCTATTACAGATGAGCAGATCGAAGAACTGAAAGCAAATGCCGAGAACATCAACTACGATGTGGCAAAAGAAAGAGAGAAGTCTGCCGTCATGACGTAATGTCCCATGTGTATGCCTACGGCGTACAGTGTCCGAAAGCAAAAGGAATCATCCATCTGGGAGCAACCAGCTGCTACGTAGGCGACAATACCGATATCATTGTCATGAACGAAGCCTTAAAGCTGGTGAAGAAAAAACTGGTGAACGTTATCGCTGAGCTGGCAAAATTTGCGGATACCTACAAAGACCAGCCGACCCTTGCCTTCACCCACTTCCAGCCGGCACAGCCGACCACCGTCGGAAAACGTGCAACCCTGTGGATGCAGGAGTTCTTAATGGATCTTGAAGATCTCGAGTACGTACAGAGCACCTTAAAGCTGCTCGGCTCCAAAGGAACAACAGGCACACAGGCAAGCTTTTTAGAGCTGTTCGACGGAGATCAGGAGACCATCGACAAGATCGATCCGATGATCGCTGAGAAAATGGGCTTCAAGAACTGCTATCCTGTTTCCGGACAGACGTATTCCAGAAAAGTCGATACGAGAGTATTAAACGTTCTGGCAGGCATTGCGGCAAGCGCAACAAAATTCTCCAACGACATCCGTCTTCTGCAGCACTTAAAAGAAGTTGAGGAGCCGTTCGAGAAAGGACAGATCGGATCTTCCGCCATGGCATACAAGAGAAATCCGATGAGAAGCGAGCGTATCGCATCCCTGTCCCGTTATGTGATCACCGATGCATTAAATCCGGCCATCACCTCTTCTGTACAGTGGTTTGAAAGAACCCTCGATGACTCTGCAAACAAGAGACTTTCCATTCCGGAAGGCTTCCTTGCCATCGACGGTATCCTGGATCTGTGCATGAACGTCGTAGACGGACTTGTGGTTTATCCAAAGGTTATCTTAAAACACATGATGGCAGAGCTTCCGTTTATGGCAACCGAGAATATCATGATGGATGCGGTGAAAGCAGGCGGCGACCGTCAGGAGCTGCATGAGAGAATCCGCGAGCTGTCCATGATCGCCGGAAAACATGTCAAAGAGGAAGGCCGCGACAATGATCTTCTGGATCTGATCGCAGCGGATGCGATGTTCCATCTGACCAAAGAAGAGCTGGAAAAGACGATGGATCCGTCCAAATACACAGGCCGCGCATCCGTACAGGTTGACGCATTCCTGAAGAACGTAGTCAATCCGGTGCTTGAGGCAAACAAAGAGGCACTTGGCATGACTGCGGAAATCAACGTCTGATGCGTTTGATAAACAGAAATAATAAAAAAACAGATTTTATAAGTAATCATAAGTTTTACTTATGAGAAAAACATGGTATACTATGCATGAACGGCCGAAGCAAAGAGGCCGCAAGTATACGTTGAATTAGGAGGATGTCACATGATTAAGGCAGTAGTAGGAGCAAACTGGGGAGACGAGGGAAAAGGTAAGATTACCGATATGCTCGCAAAAGAGGCAGACATTATTGTCCGTTTCCAGGGTGGTGCGAATGCAGGCCATACCATTGTAAACAACTATGGAAAGTTTGCACTTCATACCCTTCCATCCGGCGTATTTTACAGCCACACAACAAGCGTAATCGGAAACGGTGTTGCACTCAACATTCCGGTTCTGATCAAAGAGTTAAATGAGATCGTTTCGAAGGGAGTGCCGGCACCGAAAATCAAAATTTCCGACCGTGCACAGATGGTAATGCCGTACCACATCTTGTTCGATCAGTATGAGGAAGAGCGTCTGGGCGGAAAATCCTTTGGTTCCACCAAATCCGGTATCGCTCCGTTCTACTCAGATAAATATGCAAAAATCGGTTTCCAGGTAAACGAGCTGTTCGACGATGAGCACCTGAAAGAGAAACTGAAATCCGTATGCGAGACCAAGAACATTCTGCTCGAGCATCTGTATCACAAACCGCAGTTAAATCCGGATGAGATCTATGCAGAGCTGATGGAATACAAAAAAATGGTTGAGCCATACGTATGCGATACTTCCGCATTCCTGTGGAACGCGATTCAGGAAGGCAAGGAGATCCTGCTTGAGGGTCAGCTTGGTTCCTTAAAAGACCCGGATCACGGAATTTACCCGATGGTAACTTCTTCTTCCACACTGGCCGGCTACGGCGCAGTAGGAGCAGGTGTTCCGCCATATGAAATCAAGAAAATCGTAACCGTATGCAAAGCTTACTCCAGTGCAGTAGGAGCAGGTGCTTTCGTTTCCGAGATCTTCGGCGATGAGGCAGATGAGCTCAGAAGACGCGGCGGAGACGGCGGAGAGTTCGGTGCAACCACAGGCCGCCCGAGACGTATGGGATGGTTCGACTGTGTTGCTTCCCGTTACGGCTGCAGAATGCAGGGTACCACCGATGTAGCGTTCACCGTACTTGACGTACTTGGCTATCTGGATGAGATTCCGGTCTGCACAGCATACGAAGTAGACGGAAAAGAAATCCACGATTTCCCGAACACCAGCATTCTTGAGAAAGCAAAACCGGTTCTGAAAACTTCCGGGATGGAAATGCGATATCCGCGGCATCAAGAAATATGAGGATCTGCCGGAGAACTGCAGAAACTACATCGAGTTTGTAGAGAAAGAAATCGGATTCCCGATCACCATGATCTCCAACGGGCCGGGAAGAGACGATATCATTTACCGCAATAAATAATTCAGGCGGTTTTTAGAGGATTTTTATGAAAAAAGCAGGACAGCTTCTCGCAGTTCTGACGGCGGCTTCCGTGCTGCTGTCGGGCTGTGAGAAGTTAAAAGATGTGACAACGACATCTGTCTATGTGAGCAAAAATGGTGTTGTGACAGAAGCCATTGTGGAAGATTACAGCAAAGACGATGATTACACGGAAGACGAACTGAAGGTCTTTGTGGAGGATGACATCAAAAAATTCACAGAGGAGCGCGGCGATGCGGATTCCGTGAAGCTGGAAAAATGCCAGATCAAAGAGGACAAGGTGGAGATCCGGATGGAATACGGAGATTACCAGTCCTACGCGGATTATCACGGAGCAGAATTTTTCGCAGGCACGCTGGATGAGGCAGAAGAAGCGGGATATGATTTTTCCGCTTCCTTTGTCGATTCTAAAGGCAATGAGGTTTCAGTCGAAGATGCGGTCAAAGGCGTTAAGCATGTACGCGTGATTGTCTGCGAGGAGCCGCTGGAAATCGTAACGGAAGATCCGGTGCTCTGCGTTTCCGGTACAGCCGTGATCAAAGGAAAAAACACGGTGGATACGGCCGGCGAGTGGACCACAAAGTCCACAGAGAGTGCTTCTGCGTCATCATCAGAGCAGACTAAGACAGAAGAAACAGAGCAGGAATATGAGCAGGACGTTCTTCTTGCCAGTCCTGTTATTGTTGTTTATGGTAAGTAAACAAATAAAATAGAGGAGTAACTAACTATGGAAAAGACAATGGACAAAATTGTGGCAGTAGCAAAATCCAGAGGTTTTGTATATCCGGGTTCCGAAATCTACGGCGGCCTGGCAAATACCTGGGATTACGGCCCGCTCGGTGTTGAGCTGAAAAACAACGTGAAAAAAGCATGGTGGCAGAAATTCGTGATGGAGAGCCCGCACAACGTAGGTGTTGACTGCGCGATCCTGATGAACCCGCAGACATGGGTAGCTTCCGGTCATCTCGGCGGATTTTCCGATCCTCTGATGGACTGTAAAGAGTGCCACGAGCGTTTCCGTGCAGACAAGCTGATCGAAGACTTCTGCGAGGAAAAAGGCATTGAAATCGAAGGCGGCAGTGTAGACGCATGGTCCCAGGAAGAGATGAAGAACTTCATCGAGGAGCATCAGATTCCGTGTCCGTCCTGCGGAAAACATAACTTTACCGATATCCGTCAGTTCAACCTGATGTTCAAAACCTTCCAGGGTGTTACAGAGGATGCGAAGAACACCGTATATCTTCGTCCGGAGACTGCACAGGGTATCTTCGTAAACTTCAAAAACGTACAGCGTACTTCCAGAAAGAAAATTCCGTTCGGAATCGGTCAGATCGGTAAATCTTTCCGTAACGAGATTACACCGGGTAACTTCACCTTCCGTACCCGTGAGTTCGAGCAGATGGAGCTGGAGTTCTTCTGCGAGCCTGGCACTGACCTTGACTGGTTCCAGTACTGGAGAGGCTTCTGCATCAACTGGCTGAAGAGCCTCGGCATGAAAGACGAAGAGATGCGTGCAAGAGACCATTCTCCGGAAGAGCTGTGCTTCTACAGCAAGGGAACAACCGATATCGAGTTCCTGTTCCCGTTCGGATGGGGCGAGCTGTGGGGAATCGCAGACCGTACCGATTACGACCTGACCCAGCATCAGAATGTATCCGGACAGGATATGACCTATTTCGATCCAGAGAAGAACGAGAAATACATCCCGTATGTTATCGAGCCGTCTCTTGGTGCTGACCGTGTCGTTCTGGCATTTCTGTGCAGCGCTTATGACGAGGAAGTTCTCGACGCAGAGAAGAATGATGTTCGTACTGTGATGCATTTCCATCCGGCACTGGCACCGGTAAAAATCGGTGTGCTTCCGCTTTCCAAGAAGCTGAACGAGGGCGCTGAGAAGGTCTTTGCAGAGCTGTCCAAGAAATACAACTGCGAGTTTGATGACCGTGGAAATATCGGAAAACGGTATCGCCGTCAGGATGAGATCGGTACTCCGTACTGCATCACCTACGACTTCGATTCCGAGACCGATGGTGCTGTTACCGTCCGTGACCGTGACACCATGGAGCAGGAGAGAATTAAAATTGAGGATCTCGATGCTTACTTTGCAGATAAATTTACTTTCTAATCTGGCTTTTTAGTCCGAAAAAAGAGTAGAAAAAAGGATTCCCACTCGCGGGAATCCTTTTTTGTATACTTTGTATTACTCGATAATCGTACCTGTTTTTCCCTGGAATCCGGCGAGTGCGGAATCAATGGAAGTGATGACTGCGGTACGGCCGATGCCTTTCTCAAGGAAAGAAACAGCTGCTTCCATCTTCGGCAGCATGGAGTTTTCTCCGAACTGGCCTTCTGCGATGTATTTCTTCGCGTCAGCAACGGTGATGTGCTCCAGCGGTTTTTCGTCCGGGGTACCGTAGTTGATGGAACGTTTTCCACGCTGGTCAGGATCATCAGCATGTCTGCGTTCAGCATTTCTGCCATCAGGCCGCTGGTGAGGTCTTTTTCGATGACTGCGGATGCACCCTTTAACTCTTCATTCTGTGGGAGAACCGGGATTCCGCCGCCGCCTGCTGCGATGACAACCTGTCCGGCATCGAGAAGAAGACGGATGGAGTCGATCTCTACGATATCCTGCGGCTTCGGAGCAGCAACGATTCGGCGGTAGCCGTCCTCGGTTTTCGTTACGTAGTTTCCTTTTTCTTCCTCTGCGTCAGCCTCCTCCTTGGTAAGCGTACGGCCGATCAGTTTGACCGGATTGTTGAAGGCATCGTCGTACGGATCTACTTCAACCTGTGTAAGAATCGTGGATGTAGTTTTGAAGATTCCTCTGCGGAGAAGCTCAGCACGGATGGCGTTCTGCAGGTCGTAGCCGATGTAGCCTTCGCTCATAGCGGAGCAGACAGACATCGGGGCTGCGCTGTAGTCGGTGTGCATTTTGCCGAATTCATTCATCGCCATGTGGATCATGCCGACCTGCGGCGCATTGCTGTGGGTGATGACAACATCAGCACCGGCAGCAACGAGATCTGCGATTACTTTTGCGGAACGTTTTACGGCTGCTTTCTGTTCCGGCAGCGTCGTTCCAAGAGCTTTGTGTCCCAGTGCAACAACTATTTTTTTTCTTTTCATTGGAAGATACCTCTCTTTGCAGTTCATAGATTTTGATACGAAAAAACCAGGCATCAATATAGAACTATTATAAAGTTTATGGGAGCAAAAATCAAGAAGAAACCGACATTGCGCACATTGAAATGTTTTTCGGACTATGGTATTCTATAAAAGTATCTGAGTCGTAGGGATTTGAAACGTGAAAGGGAGGTCCCGGCATGAAAAACATGCGCACGTTACAAAAGCGGATCGCATATCAGCTCCAGCAGGGCAGTCTGGATGCGGAAGTTACAGGAATCACATGCGACAGCAGAAAAGTACAGCCGCAGAACGTGTTTGTCTGCATCCGCGGAAACAGGATGGACGGGCACGTATATGCAGAAGAAGCAGTCGAGAGGGGCGCTGCTGTTCTGGTTGCGGAGCGGGAACTGGAAGGGATTCCGGAAAAGGTAACCGTACTCGTAGTAAAGGACAGCAGAGAAGCACTCGCACAGCTTTCCTGTGCCTGGGAGGACGATCCGGCGCAGCACCTTGTGACAATCGGAGTGACCGGCACGAAGGGAAAGACGACGACTGCATATATGATTTACGAAATCCTGCGAAAAGCAGGGATCCGCGCAGGACTCATCGGAACGATCGAGACGAGGATCGGGGAAAAAAGCATTCTGTCAGAAAATACAACGCCGGAGCCTGTTGTGCTGCAGAAGCTGTTTTCTGAAATGATGCGGGAGGGCTGCACCCATGTTGTGATGGAGGTTTCCTCGCAGGCGGAAAAACAGCACCGGTGTGATGGATTTACGTTTGATTACGGTGTGTTCACCAACATTGGAAACGACCACATCGGCGCCGGGGAGCATGCATCGTTTGCAGAATATCTGTCCTGCAAAAAGAAGCTGCTTCGCACCTGCAGAACCGGAATTGTAAACCGGGATGACAAAAGGTTTCCGGAGATCATAAGGCAGAGCACCTGCCGTCTGGTGACATTCGGATGCAGGGAAAAAGCTGATTTTATGGCAGCAGATGCAGCACTCGATCAGGCGCCGGCGTGCTCGGTGTCTCATACCGGGTGCAGGGCGCAGCGGATTTTCCGGTACGGGTAGATCTGCCGGGTCTGTTTTCCGTTTCCAACTCGCTTGCCGCCATTGCGGTCTGCGCGCAGATGGGAATCCCGGAAAAGGCGATGCAGGAGGCACTTTCCGCAGTCCGCGTCCGTGGGCGGTGTGAGGCAGTTCCGGTGTATCCGGAAATGACGCTTCTCATTGACTACGCACACAATGCGATGAGCCTTGAAAGCCTGTTAAAGACACTGCGGAAATACCATCCGAAGCGCCTGATCTGTCTCTTCGGCTGCGGCGGAAACCGCGCGCGAGACCGGAGATTCCAGATGGGAGAGGTGTCGGGGCGTCTGGCGGATCTGACCGTTATCACCTCGGACAATCCGCGGGATGAGGAACCACAGGCGATTCTGGACGATATCCGGACGGGAATCGGGAAAACAGAAGGCGCTTTCGTTGAGATTGCAGACCGTAAGGAGGCGATCCGGTATGTGATCGAAAACCGGCAGCCGGGCGATCTCGTGGTGCTCGCGGGAAAAGGCCACGAAACGTATCAGATCCGGAAGGGGAGACGGTACGAGATGGATGAGCGCGTGCTGATCCGGGAAATACTGGAAGAAAGTAAGGGGAATGTATGAGCAGCGTTTACGCTGATGTAATCGTAGATATCACAAATGAAAAACTGGACCGGACCTTTCAGTACAAGGTTCCGCCGGAACTGACAGGGGAGATTGGTCCGGGAACGGCGGTACAGATTCCGTTTGGAAACGGAAACCGCACGATCACCGGCTATGTGCTTTCCGTCGGAAACGAGCCGAAATATCCGCAGGACCGGATGAAGGCCATCCTCGCGGTACAAAAGGATGCGGCGACCGTAGAGACGAAGCTCATCGCGCTCGCCGCGTGGATGCGTCATACGTACGGATCGACGATGATCCAGGCGTTAAAGACGGTGCTTCCGGTTAAAGTAAAGGCGCGCGGGAAAGAAACCCGCGAAATTGCGCTTCTTGCAGATCCTGCGAGATGTGAGGAGCTGCTGGAAAACTACAGAAAGAAAAATTATAAAGCGAGAATCCGTCTCTTAAACGCGCTGCTGGCCCAGCCGGTTCTTCCAGGGCCGGTTGTGAGCAAGAAACTGAAAATCACGGCAGATACGCTGCACGTGATGGAAGAGCAGGGCGTGTTGGAAATCCGCCGTACGAGCACCTGGAGAAATCCGGTATCTGATGTGGCAGGAAGAACAACTGCGGGAAAACCAAACGAACAGCAGCAGGCCGTGGTGGACGGCATTCGAAAGGAATGGGAAGGGCAGAACCGCCCCTGCCTGATCCGCGGTGTGACGGGAAGCGGCAAAACGCTCGTCTATATGGAGCTGATGGAGCAAGTGCTCTCAGAAGGAAAACAGGTGATCGTGCTGATCCCGGAGATTGCGCTGACGTATCAGAACGTGGAGCGGTTCTGCGCACGGTTTGGAACAAGGGTCACGGTGGTCAACTCGCGGATGACACCGTCCGAGCGCGCCGACCAGATGGAGCGCGCGCGGCGCGGGGAGTCAGTATTATGATCGGTCCGCGTTCCGCACTCTTTGCACCGTTTCCGGATCTGGGGCTGATCGTAATCGATGAGGAGCATGAAACCTCCTATAAAAGTGAAGTGACGCCGCGCTACCATGCAAGGGAGACCGCTGTGCGCCGTGCCGGGCTGGAGCATGCCCATGTGGTGATGGGTTCGGCAACGCCGTCGGTGGATGCTTCTTACGCCTGCGAGACGGGAGCGTACGCGCTGTTCCGGATGGATGCGCGGTACGGAAATGCAGCACTTCCGTCCGTATGGATCGCGGATATGCGGGAAGAATTACAGATGGGAAACCGTTCGATTCTGTCCGGAAAACTGCGGGAAGAGATCGAAAAACGGCTTGAAAAAAAGGAACAGGTTGTACTGTTTCTGAACCGCAGAGGCTATGCGGGCTTCGTCTCATGCCGTGCATGCGGCCATGTGATGAAATGCCCGCACTGCGATGTATCACTGACAGCACACAATAACGGAAAGCTCGTCTGCCATTACTGCGGTTATGAAACACCGCAGGTACATGCGTGCCCGTCGTGCGGTTCCCCGTACATCGGCGGCTTCCGTGCCGGCACACAGCAGATCGAGCAGAACGTGAAAAAGCTGTTTCCAAAGGCACGCGTTCTTAGGATGGACGGCGACACGACAAAAACGAAAAACAGTTATGAAGAAATCCTGTCCTCATTTGCGGCGGGGGAGGCCGATATCCTGATTGGAACCCAGATGATCGTAAAAGGCCACGATTTCCCGAATGTCACGCTGGTGGGAGCGCTGGCGGCGGATCTCTCCCTGAATGCAGTCGATTACCGTGCCGGGGAGCGTACGTTCCAGCTGCTGACGCAGGCAGTCGGCCGCGCCGGAAGAGGCGAAAAGCCGGGAATGGCAGTCATTCAGACGTACCATCCGAACATTACAGCATTCAGACGGCGGCAGAGCAGGATTACGGGACATTTTATGAGAAAGAAATGGACTACCGCCGTCTGATGGGATATCCACCGGCGGCGGAGCTTCTGGCGATCCACGGAGCCGGGGAGGATGAAGCGCATCTGACGCAGGCGATGGAATACATTCGCAGATATCTCATCCGCATCCGGGGAAACCGCGAAGTCCAGATCATCGGCCGGCAAGTGAGGCAGTGTCGAAAATCAATGACCTGTACCGCATGGCCGTGTATGTACGCGCGCCGCAGGAAGAGGTGCTGGCAGAGCTGCGGGAAAAACTGGAGCGGTATATCGAGATTAACAAAGGCTTCCGTACCGTTTATTTACAGTTTGACTTCAGCAGAAAGTATTAGTTTTTTCATACTATTTACACATAGATTATTTATAATAGAAGAGCAAAAGAAAGGAAAAGAATTATGGCAATCAGAGAAATCAGAGTCGTAGGCGACCGCGTATTAACGAAAAAATGCAGACCGGTGGAGAAGATGACACCAAGAATCAGCGAGCTGATCGACGACATGTTTGACACCATGTATGAGGCAAACGGTGTCGGCCTTGCCGCACCGCAGGTCGGCATCTTAAAGAGAATCGTAGTCATGGATGTGGATGGAACCCCACATCTTCTGATCAATCCGGAAATCCTGGAGACTTCCGGAAGCCAGACAGGAGCAGAAGGCTGCTTAAGCCTTCCGGGAAAATCCGGTACAGTAACCCGTCCGAATTACGTAAAGGTAAGAGCGCTGGACCGCGACATGCAGCCGTTTGAACTGGAGGGAACCGAACTTCTTGCTCGCTGCATCTGCCACGAGTGCGATCACCTCGATGGACATATGTATACAGAAAAAGTAGAAGGCGAACTCTGGGACAACACGTACGATGAGTATGAGGAGTACGAGGACGAAGAGTAAGTCTTAAAATAAAGGAGATGACTTCAGATGAAAGTGGTATTTATGGGAACCCCGGATTTCTCCGTGGGAACACTTGAGCACTCGTGGAGGCCGGTTATGAGATCACAGGCGTTGTGACCCAGCCGGACAAACCGAAGGGCCGCGGAAAACAGATGATGCCGACACCGGTGAAAGAGGCAGCCGAAAAACACGGCCTTCCGGTCTATCAGCCGCGCCGCGTGCGGGATGCAGAGGCGATCGAGGAGATTCGGAAAATGGAGCCGGATGTGATCGTTGTCGTTGCATTCGGCCAGATTATTCCAAAAGAGATTTTGGACATGCCGAAATACGGATGCATCAACGTTCATGCATCCCTGCTTCCGGCTTACCGCGGAGCAGCGCCGATCCAGTGGGCTGTCATGAACGGCGATGAAGTGAGCGGCGTAACCATTATGAAGATGGATGAAGGCCTCGACACAGGCGATATGCTGACGAAAGTGGAAGTTCCGCTTGCAGCAGATGAGACCGGCGGCAGTCTCTTTGACAAGCTCGCTGCAGCCGGAGCAAAACTTCTGGTGGAGACACTTCCAAAACTTGAAAAAGGCGAAGTGACACCGGAAAAACAGCCGGAGATAAGCACCACAGAGTATGCGCGGATGATCAAAAAAGAAGACGGAAAGATCGACTGGACGAAGAGTGCCGTTGAGATCGAACGTCAGATCCGTGCGATGAGCCGTGGCCGAGTGCTTTTACAAAAGTAAACGGAAAGAACCTGAAAATCTGGGATGCCAAAGTCATTGCCATGTTCGGCGGCGATCTGTTCTCGAAAATTCCGGGACAGAATCCGACGAAGAGTGCCGGAAAAGTCTGGGTGGCAGATGAGACAGGCCTCCATGTAAAGACGGGAGACGGCATTCTGGTGATCGAGGAGCTGCAGCTCGAAGGAAAGAAACGGATGAAAACCGCCGATTTCCTGCGCGGCTATGCGATCGAGCCGGGTACCAGACTTGGCGAATAAAAGAGAAAAAGCAACCTGAAGTTAAGGCGGGGAACTGCACAGCGGTGTGATGGCTGCTGTGCCTGAGAAAAAAGGAGAAAAACGATATGGGACTTTTTTATGACAGTACGTATCTGCTGGTGATTCTTGCCGCACTGATTTCCATGGCGGTATCCGCCCGCATGAACACGATTTTCAGCAAATATCAGACCGTCCGCTCGTACAGCGGCATGACGGGACGCGAGGCGGCGATGCGCATTCTGCATCAGGCCGGCATCTACGATGTGACCGTCCGCCACGTATCCGGTAAACTGACCGATCACTATGATCCGCGGACAAAAACCGTGAATTTATCGGATGCGGTTTACGATTCAACCTCGGTCGCAGCGATCGGCGTCGCAGCGCATGAGTGCGGCCATGCCGTACAGCATAATACGGATTACGTGCCGCTGAAAGTAAGAAGCGCCATTGTTCCGGCAGCGAACCTTGGATCCCAGCTTTTCTGGCCGCTGTTCCTGATCGGACTGATTTTCAGCCTTCCAATGCTGGTGAAAGCCGGTATCTGGCTGTTTGTGCTGGCACTGGCATTCCAGGTGGTAACACTTCCGGTCGAGTTCGATGCGTCGAGAAGAGCATTAAAAATGCTCAGTGAGGGCGGTATGGTGACAGAGACGGAACACGACGGAGTCAAGAAAGTACTCTGGGCTGCAGCCATGACATACGTGGCAGCGGTGATCGGTTCTCTGCTGCAGCTGCTCCGGCTGCTGATTTTATCCGGAGCATTTAGGAGAAATGATGACTGATACAATCAATACAAGAGAGCTGATTATGAACATTCTGCTTGAAATGGACAGGGAGAAAACGCCCTGCCATCTTGCTGTAAGGGACGCCCTCGATAAGTACCAGTTCCTGCCGCGGCAGGACCGTGCGTTTATCAAGCGGGTCTGCGAGGGAACCGTGGAATACGGCATCCAGAATGACTACATCATCAATCAGTATTCCAAAATCAAGATCAACAAATGCAAGCCGGTGATTCGTGCAATCTTACGGATGTCGGTGTACCAGATCCGTTTTCTTGACGCAGTACCGGATTCGGCAGTCGTCAATGAGGCGGTGAAACTGGCGGAAAAGAAGCATTTTTACAACTTAAAGGGCTTTGTCAACGGCGTTCTGCGCACGATCGTGCGGGAAAAAGATCATCTGCCGATGCCGAAGGAGAACAATACTACGCAGTATCTTTCCGTGAAATACTCCATGCCGGAATTTCTGGTTGAGGAGTTCGTATCCCAGTACGGAAAAGAAACGGCAGAAACGATGATGGCGGATTTCCTGAAAGAAAAACAGGTGACGATCCGTATCAACCGCTGGAACAATACGATCGAGGAGACGAAGAAAAGCCTGGAAAGCCAGGGGGCAGAGCTGGAAAAAGCGCCGTATCTTGGCGAGGCGTTCTATCTGAAAAACTTTGAGACGATCGCATCACTGAATGCCTTCCAGGAAGGCCGGTTCCAGATTCAGGATGTGAGTTCCATGATGGCGGCGCATCTGGCGGATCCAAAGCCGGGTGACCAGGTGCTGGATCTCTGCGCGGCACCGGGCGGAAAGAGCCTCCATGCAGCAGATAAAATGAGAAATCAGGGATGCGTGGAAGCGCGTGATCTCACTGAATACAAGGTCGATCTGATCCGGGAAAATGTGCAGAGAGCAGGTGTTTCCTGCGTCGTGCCGAAGGTAAAAGATGCGGAACAGCTCGATGCGGAATGGATCGGAAAAGCGGACGTTGTGATTGCGGACCTGCCGTGCACCGGATACGGCGTCATCGGCAGAAAGCCGGATATCAAATATTACGCTTCAAAAGAAAAAGAAGAGGAGCTGGTACGGATTCAGCGGGCAGTCCTTGCAAATGCCGCATCGTACGTAAAGCCGGGCGGCACACTGCTGTACAGCACATGTACCGTCAACAGAAAAGAAAACAGCGAGAATGCCGCATGGTTTCTGGAACAGTTCCCGTTTGAAGCAGTCAGTCTGGATGAACTGCTGCCGGATGAGCTGAAAGGCGGAGAAACGGCCAAAGGACAGCTGCAGCTGATCCCGGGGGTACACAAGACAGACGGATTTTTCCTTGCAAAATTCCGGAAAACAGAGGAAGGACGGGCGTAACAGATGGATATTAAATCAATGACCTTAGACGAATTAAAGGACGCCTGCCAGCAGATGGGAGAAAAGCCGTTCCGTGCCAAACAGTTATACGACTGGATGCATCATCGTCTGGCGGGCAGCTACGATGAGATGACGAATCTCTCGCTTGCCTTCCGGGAAAAATTAAAGGAACAGTATCCGCTTACCTGTCTCGAAAAAGTGCAGGTGCAGGAGTCCAAAATCGACGGAACGAGAAAATACCTGTTCCGCCTTAGCGACGGCAACGTGATCGAGAGTGTCTGGATGAAGTACCACCACGGAAATTCCGTCTGCATCTCATCCCAGGTCGGCTGCCGGATGGGCTGCCGCTTCTGCGCGTCCACAATCGGCGGACTCGTGCGGTGCCTGACTCCGTCGGAGATGCTCGACCAGATTTACCGGATTCAGGAGGACACCGGGGAGCGGGTCTCCAATCTGGTTGTCATGGGAACGGGTGAGCCGATGGACAACTACGACAATCTGGTGCGCTTCGTGCGGCTGCTTTCGAGCCAGGAAGGACTCAACATCAGCCAGAGAAACATCACCGTTTCCACCTGCGGAATCGTGCCGAATATGTACAAATTGGCAGATGAGGGACTCCAGATCACCCTGGCACTTTCCCTTCATGCGCCGAACGATGAAAAGCGCCGCGAGCTGATGCCGATTGCCAATAAATATTCTATTGATGAAATTCTCGATGCATGCCGCAATTACTTTGCAAAAACAGGCCGTCGGATTACATTTGAGTACTCTCTCGTTGGCGGGAAAAATGACAGCGAAGCCGATGCAAAAGAGCTTTCCGCGCGGATTTCGGATATCAACTGTCATGTAAATCTGATCCCGGTCAACCCGATCAAAGAGCGCGATTACGTGAAATCAACGAAAAAAGTCGTAGAGAATTTCAAAAATAAACTTGAAAAATACGGAATTAATGTTACTATTAGAAGGGAAATGGGCGCCGATATTGACGGAGCCTGTGGACAGTTAAGAAAAAGTTTTATCGATAAATCAAACGAACAGCCGTAAAAAGCGGCTGTCAATACAGGAGAAAAAAGCATGAAGGTATTTTCTGCAACCGATATCGGACAGAAACGGACGATGAACCAGGATTTTGTGTTTGCCTCCGCCTCTCCGGTCGGAAACCTTCCGAACCTCTTTGTCGTTGCAGACGGGCATGGGAGGCCATAACGCGGGTGATTTTGCTTCGCGTTACGGTGTTTCTGTACTGGTGGAATCTGTAAAAAGGGATACGAATTTCAACCCGGTGCGGATCATTCGGCATGGAATTGAAGCAGCAAACAGCCAGATTTTTGAGCAGGCAAAACGAGACATATCCATGGAAGGCATGGGTACGACAATGGTAGTAGCTACGGTTGTCGGCAACTATGCCTACGTTGCAAACGTAGGAGACAGCAGGCTGTATCTGGCAGCAGATGGCACGTTTGACCAGGTGACGCAGGACCATTCCCTGATCGCAGAGATGGTGCGCCTTGGAGAACTCACTCCCGAGCAGGCGCGGAATCACCCGGACAAAAACATTATTACCAGAGCAGTAGGCACACAGGATACCGTAAAGATTGATTTCTTTGACATTCAGCTTGAAGAGGGCAATCAATTGGTGATGTGCTCGGACGGCCTTTCCAACATGGTAACGGATGAGGAGATTTTCGAACTCATCTGCCGAGAAGACGGTGAGGACAAGGCGAAACGTTTAATTGATAAAGCAAATGCAAATGGCGGCAGAGACAATATCGCAGTCATTGTCGTTGAACCATTTACAAACGAGGTGAAAGAATGTTAAAAGAGGGCGTTATTTTAGGAGAACGATATGAGATCATAAGCCGGATCGGTTCCGGCGGTATGGCTGATGTCTACAAAGCAAAAGACCACAAGCTGAATCGCATGGTGGCCGTCAAGGTTTTAAAACCGGAATTCCGGGAGGATAAAACCTTTATCCGCAAGTTCCGCACGGAGGCACAGGCCGCAGCAGGACTGTCCCATCCGAATATTGTAAACGTGTACGATGTCGGGGAGGACCGCGGCGTTTACTATATCGTCATGGAGCTTGTCGAGGGAATTACTCTGAAAGATTACATTGACCGCAAAGGAAAACTGAGCGTAAAAGAGGCAACCAGCATCGCCATTCAGGTTTCCCTCGGTCTTGAAGCAGCACACAACCGCAATATTGTACACCGCGATGTCAAACCGCAGAACATCATCATTTCCACAGACGGAAAAGTAAAACTTTCCGACTTTGGTATTGCAAAGGCAACTTCTTCCAATACGATCAGTTCGAACGTTATGGGAAGCGTACATTACAGCTCTCCGGAGCAGGTGCGCGGCGGATATTCGGACTATAAGAGTGATATCTATTCCCTTGGTATCACCATGTACGAGATGGTAACCGGAAGAGTGCCGTTTGACGGCGATACCACCGTTGCCATCGCAATCAAGCATCTGCAGGAGGAGATTGAATCTCCATCCAAATATACCCCGAACCTTCCGTTCGCACTGGAGCAGATCATCTTAAAATGTACCCAGAAGAGCCCGGACCGCCGTTACAATAACATGGCGGAGCTGATCGACGACTTGAAGCATTCGCTGATGGAGCCGCAGGGCAATTTCGTAAAAGTAACTCCGTTAAGTTCTCACGCCGAAACTGTTATGGTATCCGCAGAGGAGTTAAGCCAGATCCGTTCCGGCGCAGCAGCAAAGGCAAATGCGCAGACGGCAGAGGAGCCTGCCCGCAAGCGCTACAGCAAGATCGAGGATGAGGAAGAGGACGAAGATTACAGCTACGAGGACGAAGAAGACGAGGATGAGGACGAAGAAGAGGATGACCGCGATTCCTACGATGAGGATGACGACGATTCCTACTACGACGATGAGGATGACGATGACAAAGCCGGAAACAAACTCGAGAAGATCATCACGATCGGCGGTTTTGCGATTGCAGCCATCATCATCTGCATGCTGATCTACTTTATCGCGCAGGCAGCCGGCATTGTCGGCGGAAAAGGACCGACCGCAGCTTCTTCCGGTTCCGCATCATCATCGAGCAGCACGGAAGTTGTTTCTTCCAGCAGCAAAGAAGAGGAAAAAGTAACCGTTCCGGATCTGACCAACAAAACCGAGGCAGATGCCGTCGATCTGGCAAACAGCCTGAACCTTGGTGTAGTCAACGGCGGAACCGAGGCATCGGATGTCATTGAGGCAGGAAAGATCTGCCGCCAGGATCTGAAACCGGGAACGAAAGTCGATAAAAATGCAACGATTACGTATTATGTAAGCTCCGGAAAAGAAACCGTAACGATTCCGACCGGTATTGTGGGAACACAGAAAGACGCTGCAAGCGCTGCTCTGACCCAGCTTGGACTTCAGGTTTCTACCACAGAGGATTTCAGCGATACCGTTGCAGAAGGCTTGGTTATTTCCGTTGACCCGTCAGAGGGAAGTCAGGTTGCGCCGGAATCTACCGTTACGCTGGTGATCAGCAAGGGATCCAAGGACGCGGAAGAAATTGCAATCCGTGATGTAATCGGCCTGGATGAGGAGACAGCAAAATCAATCCTGAGCGATTTCAATATTATTGTGAAAACAGGAACCAGCAGCAAGGTGGCCGAGGGCGAAGTCATGGAGGTTGACCCGGCAATCGGAACCAAAGTAAAGAAAGGTTCTGACGTTACGATTTATGTCAATAGCCCGAGTGCACAGCCAACGACGCCGGATGAGAATACACCGACCCCGACACCGGCAGAGCCGGGCGCAAATACCGCTACGGATGTTACCTGGTCCTGCAGCCAGACCTTAAGTGCGCCGGATCAGTATCAGGGTGGTATTGCAAAAATTGAGCTGATCCAGGATGATGGGAACGGAAACGAGACCTCCATCACCATCATGGACGGACAGGCCATTACGAGCTGGCCGTATTCTGTCAACACCAACTGGAGTGCTTCATCGTCTGCTTCTTCTACCGGAAGAATCGTCTTCTATGAGATGGATTCGAGCGGAAGTTATCAGGCAATTGCACAGTACCCATCGGTTCCGTTGAGTGAAGGTTGAGTATGACAGGAAAGATTATGAAAGGAATTGCCGGATTCTACTACGTAGACGTGGAAGAATCCGGCATTTATGAGTGCAAAGCAAAAGGAATTTTCCGGAAGGAAGGCCAGAAACCGCTCGTCGGAGACCTTGTGGAAATCGAGATTCTGGATGAAGCGGAAAAAACAGGAAATATGACCCGGATTCTGCCGCGAAAAAATGAACTGATCCGTCCGGCAGTAGCCAATATCGATCAGGCGCTTGTGATTTTGCGCTGGAAAATCCGACCCCGAACCTGACGCTTCTGGACCGTTTTCTTGTGATGATGGAACAGCAGAACGTTCCGACGGCAATCTGTTTCAATAAAAGAGATCTTGCGGGGGAAGATTACACAGACCATCTGCGAAGCGTCTATGAGAACTGCGGTTACCGTGTCTTTACGGTGAGTGCAGCGAAAGAGCAGGGCATGCAGGAAGTGGAAGCATACCTGAAAGGGAAAACAACGGTGGTAGCCGGTCCGTCCGGCGTCGGAAAATCTTCGATCACAAACCGGATGCAGAAAGAAATCCAGATGGAGACCGGAGAGATCAGCAAAAAGCTGAAAAAAGGAAAACACACGACGCGCCATTCCCAGATGATCCCGATCGACCATGAGACGTATCTGTGCGATACGCCGGGGTTCAGCTCGCTTTATACAACCGATATGGAAAAAGAGGAGCTGAAAAACTTTTTCCCGGAATTTCATCCGTACGAAGGAAAATGCCGTTTCCTCGGCTGCATCCACGGAAAAGAGCCGGGCTGTGCCGTTAAAGAGGCACTGGAACAGGGAAATATCAGCAAAGAAAGATTTGAAAATTATACCATGTTCTATGAAGAACTGAAAGAACAGGAAAAGAGGAGATACTAGCATGAGCCGAGTATATCAGTTGGCACCTTCTATTTTATCCGCAGACTTCAACCGTCTCGGAGAACAGATCCAAAGGGTAGAGAAAGCAGAGTGCCGGTGGCTTCATATCGATATTATGGATGGAATGTTTGTACCATCCATTTCGTTTGGAATGCCGGTGGTAAAGTCGATCCGAAAAGAAAGCAGTCTGTATTTTGATGTTCATATGATGGTAAAGGACCCGGAGCGGTACGTAGAAGAATTTCAAAGCTGCGGGGCGGATATGATCACGGTTCACGCGGAGGCATGCCGCGATCTGGCAGAAACCGTGAAAAAGATTCATGAAACAGGCGCAGATGCCGGAGTTGCCGTAAATCCGGATACGCCGTTTTCTGCGGTTACGGACGTGATGGATCAGGTAGAAATGATTCTGATTATGAGCGTTTATCCTGGCTTCGGCGGCCAGAAGTATATCCCGGAGTCGACGGAGAGGATCCGTACGCTCCGCAGAATGCTGGATGAAAAGGGACTGGAGCATGTGCACATTCAGGTCGATGGCGGCATCAACCGCGCGACCATCGATGAAGTCCTTGCGGCAGGTGCCAACATCATCGTGGCAGGCTCTGCTGTATTTGGCAGCAACATCGAGCAGAACGTGCGCGAGCTGCAGGAAAAAATTTCTTCATACAGCAAAAAGGCAGAATAAGATACAAAAAGACAGAAAAAAGAGGCAGGGAAACGTGAGAACATGTATTATTTCGGGAGGGATGATCGAACCGGATTTTGCCTTCCCATATCTTCAGAAACAGCAGTTTGATATTATCCTGGCAGCAGACCGGGGACTGGAGTTCTGCTACCATTACCAGATTATACCGACGTATATTCTGGGAGATTTTGACAGTTTATCTCCGGAGATTTTAAATTATTATAAGGAGAACCATGTCGCACCGATCCGGGAATTTAATCCCATGAAGGACAATACGGACACGGACATCGCATTTCAGCAGGCGATTGTTCTGGGAAGCAGTGAAATCACGATCCTCGGAGCAACAGGGGGAAGACTCGACCATTTCTTAAGTATTGTGCAGAACCTGAAAACGGCATGGGAGAAGAAAATTCCGGCTTACATCGTGGACAGCCGCAATCTGATTACGATTCCGGTGGAAACTTCGTTTGAAATCCGGAAAGAAGAGCAGTTCGGAAAGTACGTTTCGTTCTTCCCGCTGGAAAAGGAAGTCGCATCCATCACCCTGGAGGGCTTCGCTACCCGCTCGACCATCACTATCTGCCGAATACTTCGGGTGGTCTGTGCGTGAGCAATGAGATCGTCGAGGAGACCGCGCATGTATCGTACGAGGGCGGCATTCTTCTGATGGTACAGTCAAGAGATTAAAATCCATTGAAATCAAAGAGCCCGTGTGCTATAATTTATAGTTGCATTGGGCTCTTTTTGTGCATAAAAAGAACCCGAACAGAAAAAGAAGCGAAAAATAAAAACAAAGGAGATATAGATTACTATGAAATTAGGTATCGTGGGCCTTCCGAACGTCGGAAAAAGTACACTTTTCAATTCCCTGACCAAAGCAGGAGCAGAGAGCGCAAACTATCCGTTCTGTACCATTGACCCGAATGTCGGCATCGTGCCGGTTCCGGACAAGCGTCTGCAGCAGCTCGGAGATTTCTATCAGTCCAAGAAAGTAACACCGGCTGTCATCGAGTTCGTTGACATCGCAGGTCTTGTAAAAGGTGCATCCAAAGGAGAGGGACTTGGAAACCAGTTCCTTGCCAATATCCGTGAGGTAGACGCTATCGTTCACGTTGTCAGATGCTTCGAGGATCCGAACGTTATCCACGTAGACGGCAGCATTGATCCGCTCCGTGATATCGAGACCATCGACCTTGAGCTGATCTTCGCCGACCTTGAGGTACTCGAGCGCCGTATTTCCAAAACTGCAAAATCTGCAAGAATGGACAAAGAGGCAGCAAAAGAGCTCGAATTCCAGGAGCGTCTGAAAAAACTGCTCGAGGACGGAAAAGATGCCATCCTGATGGAGCTGCAGAACGAGGACGAGGAGAAATGGATCGCAGAGTACAACCTGCTGACCAGTAAACCGGTCATCTACGCAGCAAACGTAGCAGAGGATGATCTCGCTGACGACGGTGCAAACAACTCCTATGTGCAGTCCGTCCGCGAATATGCAAAAGAGCACAACAGCGAAGTATTCGTCATCTGCGCCGAGATCGAGGCAGAAATCTCCGAACTCGAAGAGGATGAGAAAAAAATGTTCCTCGAGGATCTTGGTCTTACCGAGTCCGGCCTGGAAAAACTGATCGCAGCAAGCTACCGTCTGCTTGGCCTCATGAGCTTCCTTACAGCAGGAGAGGATGAGACCCGTGCATGGACCATCAAAGTCGGAACAAAAGCACCGCAGGCAGCCGGAAAAATCCACACCGATTTCGAGCGCGGATTCATCAAAGCCGAGGTTGTCAATTATCAGGATCTGCTCGATTGCGGTTCCTACGCAGGAGCAAGAGAGAAAGGCCTTGTGCGTATGGAAGGAAAAGATTACATTGTCCGCGACGGCGATGTCATACTGTTCCGTTTCAACGTTTGATAAGTAATAATAAGAGAGAATATAAGTTATGGATATGGAAATTAATTTTCCCAATCTCGGGATCTATCTCGACCATGTGGGAAAAAACATCAGTATTTTCGGATTTTCCATCGCCTATTACGGCATCGTGATCGTAACCGGTATGATGATTGCGATCTGGATTGCCCAAAGAGAGGCAAAGCGGACAGGGCAGAACCCGGAGCAGTACCTCGATCTTGCGATGATCGGCATCGCAGCCGGTATTCTCGGGGCGCGGATTTACTACGTTATATTTGCCTGGGACTATTATAAGGATGATCTTTTGAGTATTTTCAACATCCGCCAAGGCGGACTTGCCATCTACGGCGGCATCATCGGTGCCTGCATTGCGGTGGTGATTTACAGCAGAAAGAAGAAACAGAACTTCAGCCTTCTGATGGATACCGCGAGCATGAGCATCGTGTTCGGTCAGATTATGGGACGGTGGGGAAACTTCTTTAACCGTGAGGCATTCGGTGACTACACTAACAACCTGTTTGCAATGCAGCTTCCGGTTTCCGCGGTTCGTGCCAATGAAATCACACAGAAAATGTGGGATCATGTGGTGACGGTAAACGGCGTCGAGTATATTCAGGTGCATCCCACCTTTTTATATGAAAGTTTATGGAATGTGGGTGTCCTGCTTTTTCTTTTCTGGTTTCGGAAAAGAAAAAAATTTAACGGCGAAGTGTTCCTGATGTATCTGATAGGATACGGCCTTGGAAGAATCTGGATCGAGGGACTCCGCACCGACCAGCTTCTGCTTCCGGTGGTGGGACTTCCGGTTTCCCAGCTCCTTTCGGGGTGCCTTGTGGTGGGATGTACCATCCTGGTGGTATGGAAACGAAAAAAATTATCATCCGGTGGGGAGACAGCCCATTCTTAAGGATAAAACCAGTGAAAAAAACAGAATAAAAATACAGAAAAGGGGAAAACCGGCAAAAAGGTTTTCTCTTTTTTTGATACAAAATTGGTATAAAAAAGGCGGAAAATGCGCATAAAAATGTTGCATTTTGGGGAAAATCGTAAAAATGAAATAGAAAAAAGACCTTGCTATTTTCCCTGAGTTGATATAGAATAAAAATATAAGTGGTAGAAAGTGGTGAAAAGTGGTGCGTTGTGGAGCGGATGTGGCAGTCCGGCTGCGGCGCGATACATGAAGTGGTGCGTGGGGAGACCGCCATTTCAGGTGATAAGAGGGTTTTCATTATGTTCATGGGAGAGTACAGTCATACGATTGACGCGAAGGGAAGATTGATCATACCGTCCAAGTTCAGAGAACAGCTGGGAGAAGAGTTTGTACTGACGAAGGGATTGGACGGATGCCTTTCCATTTACCCAAACGACGAATGGCTGCCTTTGAAGAGAAGCTGAGAGCCTTACCACTTACAAACAAAAACGCCAGAACTTTTTCCCGTTTCTTTGTAGCAGGTGCTACGTCATGTGAACTGGACAAGCAGGGGAGGATTCTCGTACCGGCAACGCTGCGGGAATTTGCTGGTCTGGAAAAAGATGTAGTCCTTACCGGAAATATCAACCGGATTGAAATCTGGAGCAAGGAAAAATGGAACGAAAACAGCAATTATGATGATATGGATGCCATCGCCGAATCAATGGAAGAGATGGGCATTGTGATCTGATCTGTTTCGTTGGGATACAGGAGATGACCATGGAATTTTCGCATACATCAGTATTACTGAATGAAACCATTGAAAACCTTAAGATAAAACCGGACGGAATCTACGTGGACGGGACGTTGGGAGGCGCTGGACATTCCAGTCATATATGTGAGCGCTTATCTGCCACGGGGAGATTAATAGGCATAGATCAGGACGAAGCTGCGATAGCTGCTGCGGGTAAACGCCTGGAACCATTTCAGAACCAGGTCACGATTATCCGCAGCAATTATTGCGATATGGTTCCGCGTCTTGCCGAAATCGGAGTCACCGGGGTAGACGGAATCCTGCTGGATCTTGGAGTTTCATCCTATCAGCTGGATAATGCAGAGCGTGGATTCACATACCGTGAGGATGTTCCGCTGGATATGCGGATGGATCAGAGAAATGCTCTTTCCGCGTACGAAGTCGTGAACGATTACAGTGAAGAGAATCTTTCGCGTATTCTCCATGAATATGGAGAAGAGCGTTTTGCAAGAAAAATTGCACACAATATATGCGTAAGCCGGCAGCAGGCGCCGATTCGAACAACTGGGGAGTTAATCGAAATCATCAAGCGCTCGATTCCGGCAAAAATAAGGGCGACGGGCGGCCATCCGGCCAAGAGAACCTTTCAGGCAATCCGTATCGAAGTGAATCAGGAACTTACCGTTCTGTCGGAGTCACTGGACGGCATGATTGATCTCTTAAATGACGGTGGAAGACTTTGTGTCATCACCTTTCATTCTCTGGAAGACCGTATCGTAAAAAACATTTTCAGAAAAAACGAGCATCCATGTACGTGTCCGCCGGAATTTCCGGTCTGCGTATGCGGAAAGAAGTCCAAGGGAACCGTAGTAACTCGGAAACCGATCTTGCCGGGAGAAGAGGAAATGGAAACAAATCCCCGTTCCAAGAGCGCAAAACTGCGCGTCTTTGAACGAAAAGTGTGACGGCTCGGCACGAAGGAGACAGAGAAGTTATGGCCAGACGGGCAGATGGAAGGGTAAATTCGACAGATAGAACGAAACGTTATACGCCAGATACGTTTGAGGACGGAAGTGCGGTACGGCGTCTTGCAGCACAGCCGCAGGAAGCACCAAAAGAAGCACGGCCTCTGAAATCGGGTGTGAGCAGCCAGACAAGAAGAAACCGGGCACGGGCGACACAGATCAGCGCGGGCTACGCTGTTTTTCTTGCCATTGTCTGCACACTGTGTATCGCGGCGTGTGTTGCGTATGTCAAGTTGCAGACCGTGGTTACCACGCAGGCGGAAGACATTACCAGCAAAGAAAAAGAATTGAGCGATCTGAAGGCGGACAATGACGCCTATTACAATACAACGGTTGCCTCCGAAGATCTTGAGGCAGTCAAAGAAGCAGCACAGAACCGGCTCGGCATGAAATATGCAGATGAGTCCCAGGTAATTTATTTCGATGATTCAGAAAACAGCTATGTGAGACAGTATCAGGATGTTCCGGATGCGAAATAGGTGAAAACGTGAGTAAACAGAAAAAAAATAAAAAACGAAGCGGGGCATTCCGGAGACGGAAGACAAGTGGGCGTATGAGCAGAAAACTGGTAGCACTCTTTTTGGGAGTGATGCTGGTTTTTGTTGCTTTAGCGATTGACATTACGTATGTGAATGCCACAAAGGGAGAAAAATACGAAAGACAGGTTTTAAGCCAGACGCAGCAGTCCTACGACAGCAGGACAATTCCATTCCAGCGGGGAAGTATCACCGACCGGAACGGAACGATTCTGGCAACGAGTGAGAAGGTTTACAACGTTATTCTCGACTGTAAACTTGCCAATACGACGGTAAAAGATGAAGAAAAGAACGATACCCATCCGTACGTCGATCCGACCGTAGCAGCACTGGTTGAATACTTCGGACTCGACGAGACGGATATCCGGGATCGTCTGACCGGCGAAACGACAAAAGAAAGCCAGTACCAGGTTCTCGCCAGAGAGGTCTCGATGGACGCGAAAAAAGCGTTTGAGGCCTATGTGGACGAGTACGCGGACAAAAAGAACAAGGAGCTCGATGAGAACGAGCAGGCGGAAAAAGCATACCGTGCCAACATCCGCGGCGTCTGGTTCGAGGAATCCTACCACAGAACGTATCCGTTAAATTCACTTGCCTGCGATCTGATCGGCTTTACGTATTCAGGAGACACGGCAGACTGGGGAATCGAAGGGTATTATTCCAGTATCTTAAATGGCGTGAATGGCCGCCAGTTCGGCTATTACAACGAAGATGCGGATATGGAACAGACGATCATCGAGCGCAGCCGGGCAAAAACGTGGTTACGACGATTGATGTAAATATTCAGAAGATCATCCGCACGGCGATCGAGAATTACAATGAGCGGATTCATGTCCAGAACGGCGCGGACGAATCGGACACTGAGACGAACCGTCAGACAAAAGCGGCAAAGAATATCGGCGTTGTGTGATGGATCCGAACAATGGAGAGATTCTTGGTATGGATTCTTCCGACTGGTATGACCTGAACAATCCAAGAGATCTGACACCGTTCTATTCGCAGGAAGAAATTGATGCGATGAACGATAACGAGACAATGGAGCTTTGAGTGCCATCTGGAAAAACTACTGTATTTCCGATGCATATGAGCCAGGTTCCACGGCAAAACCGATGAACGTGGCGGCGGCATATTCCCTCGATGTAATCGATGATGATACCCTGTTTGACTGTGAGGGGTTTGAGACGATTGCAGCAGATGATCCGCTGCGGAGCTTATCCGGGAACACATGGCGTACAGACACCGGCCGATGTACTGAAAAACTCCTGCAACGCTGGTATGATGCAGATCGGACAGAAGATGGGAGCAGCGGAATTTCTCCGCTATCAGGATATTTTCGGTTTCGGCAGTCTGACAGGAATTGACCTGCCGGGTGAGGCGTACGGCCTGGTTCACACGGAGGATACCATGGGACCGACCGAGCTTGCAACGAGTACATTCGGACAGGGCTATACCGTGACGATGGTACAGCAGGCAGCTGCGTTTTCCTCTCTGATCAACGGAGGCAATTATTACCAGCCGCATGTGATGAAGACGATCACGGACAGCACAGGAGCTGTTGTTGAGAGCAATGAGCCGAATCTGGTGCGTCAGACGGTTTCCGCGGAAATCAGCGATAAAATGAGAAGTTTCCTCCAGGGAGTCGTGACCGATGGAAGCGGCCAGAGTGCAAAGGTTGCCGGTTACACGATGGAGGAAAAACAGGTACTGCACAGAAGTATCCGCGAGGCAATGGAAAATATCTCGTTTCCTTTATCGGATTTGCACCGGTAGAAAACCCGAAAGCTGTTGTTTACGCGATTGTGGACGAGCCGGATGTAGAAAATCAGGCGAACAGTGTGCTGGCACAGGAGATCGTAAAAGAGATCTACACAGAACTGCTGCCGTATTTGAACGTATTCCCGGATGATACGGACGGTGTGACGGGCGAAGGCTCCGAGACCGGAACGGATGATCCAAACGTAGCGGCACCGGTACAGGAAGACGATACGGAAAACAGTGCTGAAAACAGCAATATCGAGAACGGTGGTCTGACAAACGCCGAGCTGGATCTCATCAATGAAGAGTAAAAAAACATAAAAAACAAAAGACATAACCCCATAGCAGTTTCCATATAGTGTTATCATAATGGATTCGGCTATGGGGTATTCTATGCGTAAAAACAAAACGTATCACGGAAAAAGACGGTTCTTCTGTGGGTACTCTGCATGGGAATGATGGTCGGACTTGCCGGGCGGCTGGTGTATCTGTGTGTGTTCCGGTCCGTCTATTATTCCGAGAAGGCGGATGATCTGCACGAGCGGGAGCGCGGGATCAAGGCGGCGCGCGGCCGGATTCTTGATGCAAACGGGGAAGTTCTCGCGGCAAACCGCACGGTCTGTACGATTTCCGTGATCCACAGCCAGATCGAGGAGCCGGAGGCGGTGATTGCGATGCTGGTAAAAGAGCTTGGAATTTCGGAGGAGACGGCGCGGAAACGCGTGGAGAAGCGGTCTTCAATCGAGCGTGTCAAGACGAATGTGGACAAGAAGACGGGTGATACCATCCGGTCGTACGGATACGCGGGGGTAAAAGTGGATGAGGATTTCAAGCGGTATTACCCCAAAGGGAAGCTGGCGTCGCGCGTTATCGGCTTCACCGGAGGCGATAATCAGGGCATCATCGGACTGGAGGTGGAATATGAGGAAATTTTAAAAGGAATCAACGGAAAAATCCTGACGACAACGGATGCGCGCGGGATTGAGCAGAACGGCATCGGGGAGAGCCGCCAGGAGCCGGTGGCGGGAAGGGACTTAAAGGTCAGCCTGGATGTCAATATCCAGGCGTACTGCCAGCAGGCAGCGGAAAAGGCGATGGCAGAAAAACAGGCGGACAGCGTCTCGATTCTTCTTATGAATCCGCAGAACGGAGAAATCTATGCCTGTGTCAATGTGCCGGAGTTCGACCTCAACGATCCGTTCACGCTGCAGCAGGATACAACGGGACTTTCGGAGGGCGTTGTGTCGCCGAACGATTCGTTTTTCTGTCCCGGCTACAAAATCGTGGAGGACCGCCGGATCACTGCCACAAGCGGACGGGACACGGAGCCGAAAACTTCGTGCAGGGCGCGCAGAACTCGTGCAACCCGGTGTTCATTGAAGTGGGGCTGCGGCTCGGTGTGGAAAAGTTCTGTGATTACTTCCGGAATTTCGGCCTGATGGAAAAGACGGGGATCGATCTGCCGGGCGAGGCATCGACGATTATGCACAAGGAGGAAAACATCGGAGAGGTTGAGCTTGCGACGATGGCATTCGGCCAGTCCTTCCAGATCACGCCGATCCGCCTGGCGGCGACGGTCTCTGCGCTCGTCAACGGCGGAAAAATGGTGACGCCGCATGTCGCAACGGATGTGCTCGATGAAGAAGGAAATGTTGTAAAGCATCTGAATTTTCCGGAAAAAGAAGGGGTTCTTTCGGAAGAAACTTCCAGGACGGTGCGCGAAATTCTGGAAAGCGTCGTTTCAGAAGGGTCTGGAAAGAATGCGTACCTCGAGGGATATTCCATCGGCGGAAAGACGGCAACTTCGCAGACACTTCCGCGGAGCGCCAACCGCTATATTTCCTCATTCCTCGGCTTCACCCCGGCGGAGCATCCGACGGTGCTGGGGCTTTGCATTATCCGCAATCCGCAGGGCGTCTACTACGGCGGAACGATCTGCGCGCCGGTGATCCGCGATATCTTTTCCAATGTACTTCCGTATCTCGGTATTGGACACAATTCTCAGGAAACCTGAGAATTGTGTCCTTCGCAGCCCTCATTTAAAGTTTTGCTTCGCAAAAGGAGGGCTGCTCACACCTGAATCACTTTCTTACGCAGCGAAACAGCAAGTGTTTCACTGCTGAGCGAACCGTAACTTGGATTATAAAAGAAGGTTGCGAAACAGAACAAAAAGCTATATACTGAATAGGCTGGAGAAAATATTTTGACATGCCTGTTCCGTACACAATCCGTACAAAAAGGAAGAGGTGCGTCTATGAAAAGAGAAATGATCCTGCCGGTTCTTCTTTCCTTTGGCATCAGCCTGGCGCTGGGGCCGGTTCTGATCCCGTTTCTGCGAAAAGTCAAAGCGGGGCAGAAGGAGCGGGAAGAGGGTGTGCCGAGCCACCAGAAAAAAGCAGGAACCCCGACGATGGGCGGCGTGATGTTTCTGGCGGCGTTTACCGCAGTTTCCCTCCTTTTCCGGAAAGAGGGAGCGGAAGTGGTTCCGGTGCTGTTTCTGACGCTTGGTTTTGGCTGATCGGCTTTCTCGATGACTATCTGAAAGTCGTGCTGCACCGCAGCGACGGGCTGTACCCGAAGCAGAAAATGGCACTGCAGGCAGTGATTACAGCAGTCTTTCTGTGGTATTTGGCGCGTTTTTCCGGAATTTCCCTCCGGATGCGCATTCCGTTCCTTCCAGGCAAAGAGCTGGACGCAGGGATTTTTACGATTCCGTTTTTCGCCTTTGTGATTCTTGGAACGGTCAACGGTGTCAACTTTACCGACGGCCTTGACGGACTGGCGGCGAGTGTGACGATTTTAAATGCTGTTTTCTTTTCCGTGGCATCGATCGGCCTCGGAAACGGTGTTTCCCCGTCCCCGCTTGCGGTTATCGGGAGTCTGCTGGGGTTTCTGGTATTCAATGTATTTCCTGCCCGCGTCTTTATGGGCGATACCGGAAGTCTGGCACTCGGCGGTTTCGTCTCGGGAATGGCGTGTTTCTTACGTCTCCCCTTATTTCTGCCGCTTGTGGGATTCATTTATATGATGGAGATTCTCTCTGTGATCCTGCAGGTGTCATTCTTCAAACTGACGAAGGGAAAACGGATCTTCAAGATGACGCCGATCCATCACCATTTCGAGCTGATGGGCTGGTCGGAGACACAGATTGTGACGGTGTTTGCTACAATCACAGCGATACTATGCCTGATCGCATTGATGGGGCTTTAAAATATGGAGGTAATCAAACATGATTTTCGCAGGAAAAAAAGTACTGGTTTTCGGAACCGGAAAGAGTGGAATTGCAGCGGAGGAGCTGCTGCACAAGAAAGGTGCTTCTGTCGTTCTTTACGATGGAAATGACAAACTCGAAAAAGAAGAAATCTTAAAAAAATTAGAGAGCCGTGACAGCGTGGAAGTTGTCTTAGGCGAGCTCCCGGAGGAGATGCTCGACAGCCTTGATCTTGTCGTTTTAAGCCCGGGCGTTCCGACGGATCTGCCGGTTGTCCTTAAAATGAAAGAAAAAGAGATCCCGGTCATCGGTGAAGTGGAGCTGGCGTATCAGGTAAGCCGCGGAAAAGTGCTTGCGATTACCGGTACTAACGGAAAGACCACCACAACATCGCTGCTCGGCGAGATCATGAAAGCATATCAGCCGGAAGTAAAAGTGGTCGGAAACATCGGAACCCCGTACACATCCGCGGCACTCGACACGACAGATGATACCGTAACGGTTGCCGAGATCAGCAGCTTCCAGCTGGAAACCATCAAAGAGTTCCATCCGGCGGCAAGTGCGATCACAAACATTACCGAGGATCATCTGAACCGCCATCACACGATGGAAGAGTATATCCGCGTGAAAGAGTGTATCACCGAAAATCAGACGATGGATGATCTCTGTGTGCTGAATTATGAGGACGAAATCCTGCGCCCGTTCGGCGAGAAACTGATGGCAGAGAAGAAAGTACAGGTGATGTACTTCTCGAGTCTGCGTGCGTTAAAGGACGGCATCTATTATCAGGACGGCGAAATCCGCATTGCAAAGAACGGCGAGACGGAGCTTCTGACCAGAACCGACGACTTAAAACTGCTCGGCTACATAATTTTGAAAACGTCATGGTTGCTTCTGCGATGGCACTTCATGCAGGCGTGCCGATGGAAACTGTCCGCAAAGTCATTCAGGAGTTTGCAGGGGTAGAGCACCGCATCGAGTATGTCTGCGAGAAGGACGGCGTGGCATATTACAACGATTCCAAGGGAACGAATCCGGATGCGGCCATCAAAGGCATCCAGGCGATGAACCGCCCGACTCTGCTGATCGGCGGCGGCTACGACAAGCAGTCCACCTACGAAGAGTGGATTCAGGCATTCGATGGAAAGGTACGTTTCCTGGTTTTGATCGGAGATACGAAAGAGAAGATCGCAAAAGCGGCAAGAAACGTCGGATTCAACGACATTATCATGGCAGACAACTTAAAAGAAGCCGTACAGATCTGCCACGACAAGGCAAATGCAGGGGATGCGGTTCTTCTTTCCCCGGCCTGCGCAAGCTGGGATCAGTTTAAGAGCTATGAGCAGCGCGGTGAGCTGTTTAAGGAGTACGTAAGAGCACTGTAAAAAGTCATATCAGGAAACTATCCCGCATAAGCTGAAAAAGAGCGAACGGCGGGTGTGGCGCGGATGCGGAAGGAAAAAGAGAAAAAAATAGATGGGACGCTGCTGGTGACGGTATGGATTCTGCTTGGCCTTGGCCTTGTGATTCTGTACAGCGCCAGCGCGTATAACGGCCGGGTCAGATTCCATGACCCGGCTTATTATTTCAAGAAGCAGCTCTTTGCAAGTGCGCTCGGTGTGATCGGTATGTATGCGGTTGCAAAAATAGATTACCGGCGGCTGTTTGCACTGGCACCGTGGTTTTATGCGGCTTCCCTTGCGCTCTCGACGGCGGTGCTCTTTTTCGGAAGTGAGTACAACGGCTCGAAGCGGTGGTTAAAGCTTGGCCCCTTATCGTTCCAGCCTCGGAATTTGCCAAGATGGCGGTGATTCTCTTCCTGCCCTGGGTGATGGAGCACACGAAAGGCCGGTCCGACAGTCTCTGGTTTATGACAAAGGCGGTGCTGTGCACTCTGCCGATTGCAGCGCTTGTCGGAAGCAATAACTTAAGTACGGCGATTATTTTGCTCGGAATCTGTGCGTTTCTGATCTTTATTTCACATCCGGGCTACCTGCCGTTTCTCGGAATCGGAGGCGCCGGCATCGGTTTATTGCTGTTTTTCTGATGATGGAGAGCTACCGCCTCGAACGCCTTGCCATCTGGCGCAACCCGGAGGCGTACGAGAAGGGGTTCCAGACCATTCAGGGACTCTATGCGATCGGCAGCGGGAGAATCTTTGGCTGCGGGCTTGGAAAAGGCCTGCAGAAGCTTGGCTTTGTGCCGGAAGCGCAGAATGATATGATCTTTTCGATTATCTGTGAGGAGGGCGGACTGTTCGGCGCCTGCCTGGTGATCGCCGTGTTTGCGGTGCTGATCTGGCGCTTGATGGTCATTTCGATCCATGCGCGGGATCTTGGCGGAGCACTGATTGCGGGCGGAATTATGGGGCATATTGCGCTTCAGGTGATCCTGAACATCGCGGTTGTGACAAATACGATTCCGAATACCGGCATTACGCTGCCTTTTATCAGTTACGGCGGCACCTCCGTGCTGTTTCTGCTCGGCGAGATGGGGCTTGCCCTGTCGGTCTCGAGGGACACCGATTAAAAAGGCGGAAAAGCGCTGCAGAACGGGAACAAAACGGGAGTGTAATGCATACCGTAAAAAGAGAGGCCGGATGGGAGAGAACAGGTGGGAGTATATCAGATTCTCGGCGGAAGGCGGCTTTGCGGAACGGTAACAGTCCAGGGTTCCAAAAATGCCGTTCTTCCCATGATGCGGCGGCGGTTCTGACAAAAGAGGAGGTCGTGCTGGAAGGCTGCCCGAAGATTTCCGATGTGGAGGATATGGCGGAGATTGTAAGAAGCTTGGCGGAACAGTCTGGTGGGAGAGGAATGCGCTCCACCTGAACTGTGAAAAGATCGAAAAAAGCCGTGTGGAGGGAGCGCTTTCGAAGAGACTGCGCGCCTCTCTTTTGTTTCTGGGAAGTCTTCTTGCAAGGACAGGGGAGGCATACCTTGCAGGGGCCGGCGGCTGCCGGATCGGAAAGCGGCCGACGGACCTGCATCAGAGGGCAATGGAGCTTCTGGGAGCCGAGGTCTTCGAGGAGGACGGCACCATTCGGGCAAAGGCAGATCATCCGAAAGGAGCCGTGCTCTGCTTTCCGAAAAAGAGCGTCGGGGCGACGGAAAATGCGGTTCTTTTTGCTGTCGGAGCGGAAGGTGCAACAAGGCTGGAGCACTGTGCGCGGGAGCCGGAAGTGGTTCATCTCTGCCGGTTTCTTAAGGCCATGGGAGCGGAGATTACCGGCGAGGGGACGGAGCAGATTACCGTTTACGGAAGGCGGGGAAAGAGACTGCTGTCCGGCTGCCGGTATCGTGTTCCGGGTGACCGGATCGCGGCAGGGACGTATCTTCTGATGGGCGCGGCGACGCGGGGGCACCTGACGCTTTCCGGCGTGCCGCTGGACGAAATGGGGGCGGTTCTGTCCCTCTATCAGAAAATAGGTGGACAATATACAAGGAAGAGTGGTACACTGGTAGCAGACAGCAAAAACGTGCAGCATGCTGTTCCGTACGTGGAGACAGAGGAATATCCCGGTTTTCCGACGGATCTGCAGTCGCTGTATCTGGCGGCAGCGATGACGCTGGAAGGAAAGAGCTGTATCTGTGAAAATGTATTTGAGGACCGCCTCCGGACGGCAGAGGAGCTGCAGAAAATGGGCGGTACGCTGCAGATCTGCGGAAAATGGCTGACGGCCGAAAAAAGCCGTCTGCACGGTGCAGAAGTTGTTTCCCAGGATCTTCGGGGCGGCGCGGCACTCGTATCGGCGGCGCTTGCCGCAGAAGGATTTTCCACAATCCGGCAGACAGAACTGATTGAGCGGGGGTATGAACGGTTTCCAGAAACGCTCCGGGAACTCGGAGCCAAGATTATCGTAGAAAAAGAAATATGAGACAGAAAAAAAACAGAAAAAAGAAGAAAAACAGAAAAATACGGATTCTGACCGGGGTGGTGCTTGGCGTCGGCCTTGCAGGTGCCTTGTTTTTTAATGTGTTCAAAATCCGCAATATCCAGGTGGCGGGGAACACCCGGTATACAAAAGATGAAATCAAAGAGATGGTCGCGGGCGACAAGTGGATGAAAAACACGGTGCTTCTTACGACGTTTCATTCGAAGGTTGATATGAGCGATATTCCTTTTATGAACTCCGTGGAGTTTACGTTTGTAAGCTATGACACCATCTGCATCCAGGTAAATGAGAAAAAAGTGGTCGGTTATGTCGAGTACGAAGGCCAGAAGGTCTATTTTGACAAGAACGGCATCGTGCTGGAGTGCGTGGACGAGGAGCAGGAAACACCTGCGGAGGGTGAGTCTTCCGACGGAACCGCCTCCGATGGAACGAGTGCGGATGGATCCCTTACGAGTGAGCCGCTTGCATCCGAAAGCAGTACGTCCGACGGTGCGCTCTCGGCGGATACGATTAAAAGTGCACGTGTGACAACGACAGACTTTCAGCCTACCCTTTCCGATGTTCCGCTTGTAACAGGACTTACGTTTGACTATGTGACCGTGAACGAGCAGTTCCCGGTTGAAAAACCGGCAGTTTTCCGCACCATGCTCGCACTTACGAGAATGACGGAGAAATACAATATCACGCCGGACAGTGTGGAATTTAATGAGAACAGCGAAATTATTCTGCATTACTATGATACCGTGCGGATTCTGCTTGGAACCGATACGGCGTTAGAAGAAAAGATGACGCGCGTAGCAGCAATCCTGTCGAGCCTTTCCGGTCTTTCCGGAGAACTCCATATGGAGGATTACAAGGACGGCGACAGCAGCTTTGTCTTCTCGAAAGATGTATAAGAGGAAAGGAAAGCCGTCAAAAAAACGCAATAATCCTGAATTTTTTATGAAATACGAAAAAAACAGTTGATTATTTTCCGAAGAAATTATATTATATCTTTATGTATGACCATCAGAATATCAGACTATTTTGAGATAGACAGCAGTTCATAATCAAAAGGAGGAAGTTGAAATTGTTAGAGATCATGACAAATGAGGCAGAATCATCTGCAAAGATTATCGTAATCGGTGTAGGTGGTGCAGGAAATAATGCTGTAAATAGAATGGTGGAGGAATCCATCGGCGGCGTTGAATTCGTTGGAATCAACACCGATAAACAGGCGCTGACCCTCTGTAAGGCACCTACCATTCTCCAGATCGGCGAGAAGCTGACCAAGGGACTGGGCGCAGGAGCAAAACCTGAGGTTGGAGAGAAAGCAGCCGAGGAGAGCATCGAAGAGCTCAAACAGATCATGGAAGGCGCTGATATGGTATTCGTCACCTGCGGTATGGGCGGCGGAACCGGAACAGGTGCAGCACCGGTTGTAGCAGGCGTTGCAAAAGAAATGGGCATTCTGACTGTCGGCGTTGTAACAAAACCGTTCAAATTCGAGGCAAGAACCCGTATGAGCAATGCGCTGATGGGAATCGAAAAACTCGAGGAAAACGTAGATACCCTGATCGTGATCCCGAACGACAAACTTCTTGAAATCGTAGACCGCCGGACAACCATGCCGGAGGCATTAAAGAAAGCAGACGAGGTTCTGCAGCAGGCCGTACAGGGCATCACAGACCTGATCAACCTGCCGGCACTCATCAACCTCGACTTCGCAGATGTTCAGACCGTTATGACCGACAAGGGTATCGCCCACATCGGTATCGGCGAGGCAAAGGGCGACGACAAAGCGCTCGAGGCTGTACAGCAGGCTGTTTCCAGTCCGCTGCTTGAGACCACCATCGAGGTGCAAGCCACGTTATCATCAACATTTCCGGAGATATCTCCTTATGGATGCAAACGATGCTGCAAGTTACGTACAGAATCTGGCTGGAGAGGATGCAAACATCATCTTCGGTGCTATGTATGATGATTCTGTTACCGATACAGCGAAGATCACCGTTATCGCAACAGGCCTCAACGATGCAACGGCGAAACAGGCAAGCGTATCCCGCAAAGAGCCGGCAGATGCAAGAAAGAGCGCATTTTCCAGTAGCAGCTTCTCTGCACAGGCAGCCGCTCCGGTACACACTGCTCCGAAAGCTTCCGCTCCGGTACAGCCGCAGCCACAGGTTCAGGTGCAGCCGCAGGTACAGGCTCAGCAGACCATGACAAGCAATGTTCCGAAAAAGGACATCCAGATCCCGGATTTCTTAAGAAACCGCAGATAAGCAAAGAATAATAAGCAAATAACGAATTTGCATCGACACGCCGCAGACCGAAAATGTTGCGGCGTGTCGAAGTTTGTTGATCAAAAAAGAAGGTCATTCTTCCGAAAACGACAAAAAATTCACCCCCTTCCGTCTATAATAGGGTCTGTTAGAAATTCAGACCATGCAAAAGGCGCAGGGGGTGTTTTTTTGCACTATGAGATCTTTCTGGATCTTCTCTTTGCAGAGAATCTTCTGCTGAATTATACTATTCTGCGTCTTTCCTCCTTTCTTCTGAAACGATCTGCCACGCGAAGAAGGAGTTTTGCGGCAGCCGCGCTCGGCGCCGGCTATGCGGTGCTGTATGCCGTGTTTGCACGGTATCTGCCGGGTGCGCTGCTCGCCCTGGTCGGAATCGGAATTACAACAGGGATGGTGAAATCTGGCTGCAGAATCACGACAGTACGGGATCTTGCGGTGGGAATGGCAGGCTATATACTGTCCGGTTTTCTGATCGGCAGTGCATACCGCCTGTTCCGGGAGCTGATGCCGGGAAGGGGAATTCTTCTTTTTCTTCTTTCCGGGAGTGCCGCATATGCGGGAACGCTCCTCCTGCTGAAGATCCGAAAGGAGATGCTCCTGGAACACGCCAGGCAGGTTACGGTACAGCTTGTGCAGAATGGGAAATGGAAAAAAGTAAAAGGACTGTACGACACGGGCAATACTTTGCGGGATGCCACAACCAAAAAGCCGGTCTCGGTCGTACCGTACACTGTGATACTCGAATTGTTCCCGGACGAAATGCGGACAGGGATTGCGGCGCTTGCAAGGCACGAGACGGTGCCGGAGCCGGAACAGCTTCTTGCGCTGCAGCCCCGTTACATACCGTTTCGCGGACTGGAAGGCCGGGGCTTTCTGCCGGTGATCCGGATCTCGGAAATGATTCTTGTGACAGAACATACAGCCAGGCACATAAGCGGACCGCTGATTGCGCTTGGCGGAGAAAATAGTTCATCTCCCAGGGGCTATGAAATAATTTTGCATCCAGATCTCATGGAAGGACAGGAGGAATGAAGTATGCTGCAGGCTGCACTGCCAAACGGATTCCGGCTTCGTATGCTGCCGCGGTCCGTACAGGCTGTATTTCGTCAGACAGGGGAGATTTTCTATATCGGAGGCGCAGATGTTCTCCCGGCGCCTCTGGAGGGCCAGGCGGAGGCGGACGCGATCGCCGGGCTTTCTGATCCGGAAAACGAGACGGCAAGGAGCGAGCTGATCGAACACAATCTGCGCCTTGTCGTCTACATTGCACAGAAATTTGACAACACGGGAGTCGGTGTGGAGGATCTGATCTCGATTGGGACGATCGGCCTCATCAAGCGATCAACACGTTCAATCCGGAGAAAAAGATCAAGCTCGCCACGTACGCGTCCCGGTGCATCGAGAACGAGATTCTGATGTATCTGCGGAGAAACAACAAGACGCGCATGGAAGTTTCGATTGATGAGCCGCTCAATGTGGACTGGGATGGAAATGAACTGCTCTTGTCCGATATCCTCGGAACGGAGGAGGATGTGATCTACCAGGGTCTCGAGCAGGAGGCGGAACACCGCGTGCTCGGAAGTGCAATCAGCAAGCTCTCGGAGCGGGAGCAGGTGATTGTGAAGCTCCGGTTCGGCATCAATATGCCGGAGGGGCGGGAGAAAACGCAGAAAGAAGTCGCGGATCTTCTTGGAATTTCACAGTCGTATATTTCACGGCTGGAAAAACGGATTATGAAACGGCTGCGGAAAGAGATTGCGCGGTATGAATAGAGCATAAAAATGCCCTGCCCGGAGGAAAAACCATTGTTTTGGTCCCGGGCAGGACATGATTTGCTGCTTGTTTTAAGAAATGATCGTTTTATCGTGTTTCAAAACGGCATACGCTGCAGGCGTGCGGAGCAAGAGAAGCAGAAAAACCGCCGTTTAAAGAAAGTGCTTTACCGCTCCAGAGTTCTTTCGCCGCAACAGACTCCAGTGGGCAGTCTGCATCGGCAAGTGTGGAAGAAACCGTCTGCGGTGCATCCGAAAGATTAAAAAGTGCAACGTAGGTTGTTCCGGTTGTGTCATCCTTTGCATACCACACAGCTTCATTGTCTGTACGCGTGATCTGATGCGGACGAACGGACGGAGGCAGCATCGCGAGAATATCCGTGTTCGTAAGAAGTGCCAGTGTATCGTCATCGAGAAGCGTCATTTCGGCACCGAGCATCAGTGGAGAGCCGAAGAGACACCAGAGTGTCATCATCGTTTTCTGCTCATCCGGGGTAAAATACGTATGATGTTCTGTAGCAAAACCTTTTCCGAGTTCGCCAAGCGGCAGCATATCACAGTCCGGATAACAGCCGGCAGAGACGTGGCTCTGCCAGAGCTCGCAACGCTGGAACATATCCTTTAACTGTGCCCAGTTGTCCCAGAAATCATCGGTGATGCGCCAGAGATTCGCGTGCTTTTCATAGAACCATGCTTTCTCTATGAGCGCAGGTCCCGGAGACAGAGAGAGGACGATCGGCCGTCCGCATTTTTGGATGGCATTCGAGAGCATCTCGATCTCATGCGCAGCTGCAAACGGATTTTTGTGCATGTTGGTATTACAGATATCATCGCATTTAATGTAATCAACACCCCAGGAAGCGTAGAGCTCCAGCAGGGAATCATAGTAAAGCTGTCCTTCCGGAAGATCGCGTACACCGTACATATCCGGATTCCAGCCGCAGATGACCGTAGGATCGACAACGTGTTCAGCACCAAGAGAACTGTTCTTGATCTTTCCGTGATGATGTGCAGCGATTCGCGGAATACCGCGCATGATGTGAATTCCGAATTTCAGCCCCAGACTGTGTACATAGTCGGCAAGTGGTTTAAAGCCGGAACCGTCTGCAGAAGATGGAAAACGTTCGGGATCCGGCAGCAGACGGGAGTATTCGTCCATTTCCAGTTCAGAGAATGGAATATACTGATACCGGTCGCGCATGGAACCGGCCTTTTTTGCATACCACTGGATATCCACTACAATATACTCCCAGCCATATGCTTTTAAGTGCTTTGCCATATAGTCGGCATTTGCCTTTACCGCAGCCTCGTCCACGGTTGTATCATAGTAATCGTAGCTGTTCCAGCCCATCGGTGGGGTTGGTGCACATGTATTTTTGTTTGTCAGATGCATAAGAAAAAACTCCTTTCTAAAGCAATGCTTGTTTTTTCTGATAAGAAAAGTATAATAAAGGACATAGTGCAAAACAAGAAGACAAACCGGATAAAAGAGGTAATTTTTTGATGGAAGATCTGATCGGAGTATATGGAATCCTGGATCTGGATCACTGGCCGAACGCTCCGTTTTTGCTGCTGGACGGCGGGGTGGAAAAGAGATGGAAGGAACCGTATGCATTTCATAATACAGACCGCGGAACATATTCCGGATGGCTGATGCAGTATACGCTTTCGGGAACAGGATGGTTTGAAAAAAACGGAAAAACGTATGAAATGCGTCCCGGGAGAGGATTTTTGTGTCAGATTCCGGAGAATAGCAGATATTATCTGCATCCGGAATCCGAAGAACCATGGATTTTTCTGTATTTTCATTTTCGTGGAAGTGCAGTGTCCTATGCGGCAGAACGACTGTTTGAAAAAACAGGAGATGTTTTTTATGCGGATGCAGATAGCGAGCCAATTCGGACTGCACTGCAGATGCATCGAAAACTGAAAAACGGTTACCGGTCGGAACCGTATGAATGCGGTGTGTTTTTGTATCAGTTTTTTTGTTCTCTTCTGCGGGAGGTACAGCGTCCGGAGCGGAAGCAGACACATTTTTTTGTTCGGGAAGCGATACGGCAGATGGATACCGACTGCGCATCTGTGCAGGGGATTGAACAGCTGGCAGAACAGAGCCGGGTTTCCTTTGCCCATTTTACGAGATGCTTCCGGGAGGAAACAGGCGTTTCTCCCATGCAGTATCTTCAGGAAGCGAGAATTCGCAAAGCGATGACGCTGCTCTTGAATACCGGAAAGAGTGTGGAAGAGATTGCAGCAGAAACCGGATTTTCCAGTGGAAACTATTTTGGAAAAGTATTCCGTCACCATATGGGAATCTCGCCGTCGGCATACCGGAAAGAACGGCAGAACGGTGCTGTCTGAAGTCTTGGTTTTGTACGAAGATGTACTTGCGGAGAAATTCCGGGAGTATGGAAGAAAAAAGGGAGGAACAAAAAGAAATGGAACGAGAAACATTCCAATCGCGCCTTGGCTTTCTTCTGCTTTCGGCAGGATGTGCCATCGGCATCGGAAATGTATGGAAATTTCCGTATATGGTAGGAAACAACGGAGGCGGCATTTTCGTGCTGTTTTACCTGCTGTTCCTTGCCATCATGGGAGTTCCGATTCTGTCGATGGAGCTTGCCATCGGAAGAGGAAGCAAAAAGAGTACCGTGCGCGCGTATGGGGAACTGGAAAAGAAAGGGCAGAAGTGGCATATCCACGGATACGTTGCCCTCATCGGAAACTATCTGCTGATGATGTTCTACACCGTCGTTGCAGGCTGGATGCTGTACTATTTCTACAGCTTTTTAATCGGAAAATTCAGCGGCCTGACAGGCGACGCCGTAACCGGAAAATTCAACGAGATGCTTTCATCTCCGTCGATTCTTGTCATTACCATGCTGATTATTACAATTGCAGGCTTTCTGATCTGTTCGGTGGGTCTGCAGAACGGCGTGGAGCGTGTTACAAAGGTGATGATGATCGTGTTGATGGTCATCATGATTTTCCTTGCGGTTTACAGCTTTACGATGCCGGGTGCCAAAGAGGGACTGAAATTCTATCTGGTGCCGGATATGCAGCAGATCGAACAGGTGGGACTGTTCCACATTATCACAAACGCGATGAGCCAGGCGTTCTTTACGTTAAGCCTTGGTATCGGTGCGATGCTGATTTTCGGCAGTTACTTAAACGGCGGAAAATCCCTGCTCGGCGAGGCAGTCAGCATTGCAGCGCTCGATACGTTTGTAGCGATTACCGCAGGCTCATCATTTTCCCGGCGTGCTTCTCCTACAACGTACAGCCGGACAGCGGCCCGAAGCTGATCTTTATGACGCTGCCGCACATTTTCACCTCGATGAAGGGCGGACGGATTTTCGGAAGCTTCTTCTTCCTGTTCCTGTTCTTTGCGGCGCTGTCCACCATCATCGCTGTATTTGAGAATATCATGTGCTGCTTTTCCGAGATTTTCGGCGTTTCCAGAAAACAGTCAGCCATCATCAACTGCATTCTGGTGATCTTAGGATCTCTGCCGTGTGCACTCGGCTACAACGTGTGGTCCGGATTCCAGCCGCTCGGCGCAGGAAGCACCGTTCTTGATCTTGAGGACTTTATCGTCAGCAACCTTCTGCTGCCGGTCGGCTCTCTGATTTACCTTCTGTTCTGTACTTCAAAATGGGGCTGGGGCTTCAAAAACTACCAGGCAGAGGCAAATAAGGCGGGGGCCTGAAAGTGCCGGACTGGGTACGGTTTATCTTTCCTACATTCTGCCGCTGCTCCTTCTTGTATTGATTGTTCAGGGACTGATCGGATAAGACAGGAACAAAAAAGGTCAATATCAGACGAAAAAAAGATAAGAAAAGAACTGGAAAAAAAGCCAGGAATACGAGATAATAAAAGACAAGAGACCAGAACAGGTGCCGGGACCCGGAAGTATCAGGTGTCCCGGCACTTGTCGGATCAGAAAGGATACAGGAGAAAGGGGAACAAAATGGGAAAATTTACACCACTGGATTTCGAAAAATACGCAGCGCTTGCCCGTCAGGCAGCAGCAGAGGGATGTGTCCTTCTGAAAAATGACAACGAGGCGCTTCCGCTTCACAAGGGGGATAAAGTAGCCGTTTTCGGAAGAATTGCATTCCATTATTATAAGAGCGGACTGGCTCCGGCGGACTCGTCAACACCAAATATGTGGTTGGCGTTCTGGATGCCTTAAAAGAAGAAAAAGACATCACGCTCGATGAGAATCTTCTTGGAACATATGAGAAATGGATCGAGGAAATCCATACGACGAAGGTCAGGGCTGGGGAAAAGTGCCGTGGTCCCAGAAAGAGATGGAGCTCACCGACGAGATTGTGGAGAGCGCAAAAGGCGCCGATGCAGCTATTGTTGTTGTAGGCCGTACCGCAGGTGAGGACCAGGACAACAAAAACGAGGCGGGCAGTTATCTCTTGACAGATACCGAGCGTGAGATGGTAGAGAAAGTCAGCAAAGCGTTTGCAAGAACGATCGTTGTGCTGAATGTCGGAAATATCATCGACATGAAATGGGTGAAAGAGTGCAATCCTGCAGCCGTTCTCTACGTATGGCAGGGCGGTCAGGAAGGTGGAAACGGCGTTGCCGATGTGCTGATGGGAAGAGTCAGCCCGTGCGGTAAACTGACGGATACCATCGCAGAAAATATTGAGGATTATCCGTCGACCAGCTGCTTTGGCGATCTGGTAAGAAACGAATACAAAGAGGATATCTATGTAGGATACCGCTACTTTGAGACTTTTGCAAAAGACAAAGTATTATATCCGTTCGGATTTGGTCTTTCCTACACAACCTTTGCAGTAACCGCAGAGGCGAAAGAGAAAGACGTCGATCAGGTAACCGTAACGGCAACCGTAGAGAATACCGGAAAAACGGCCGGTAAAGAAGTTGTTCAGGTATACGTAAAAGCTCCACAGGGCGTTCTTGGAAAACCAGCCCGCGCACTCGTCGGCTTTGCAAAGACCGGTATTTTAGCTCCTGGAGCAAAAGAGACCGTGACCATCAATGTGGCAAAAGAAAGCTTCGCATCCTATGATGACAGCGGTGCAACGGGACACAAATCCTGCTACGTACTCGAAGAGGGCAGCTATGAGTTTTATGTCGGAAGCGATGTCAGAAGTGCAGCTTTCGCAGGCGCTTACGAGCAGCCGTTTAAAGTTGTTGAGACGCTGACCGAGGCAATGGCGCCGGTCGAAGCGTTTGAGCGTATGAAAGCCGTTGCAGGTGAGGACGGCACATTAAAACCGGGATACGAGGCAGCTCCGTTGCGCACCGTAGATCCGGCAAAACGTATGAAAGAGAACCGTATGGAGCCGATTCCGTACACCGGAGACAAAGGTTATAAGCTGGGCGATGTGCTGGATAAGAAAGTAACCATGGAAGAATTCGTGGCACAGCTTTCCGATGATGATCTGATCTGCATGTTCCGCGGCGAGGGTATGTGCAGCCCGAAAGTAACGCCTGGAACCGCAGCTGCTTTTGGCGGTCTGACACCGGAATTACAGGAGTTTGGCATTCCGGCATCCTGCTGTACCGACGGTCCTTCCGGACTTCGTTTTGACTGCGGAACAAAAGCCTTCTCCATGCCAAACGGTACGCTGCTTGGCTGTACGTTCGATCTTCCGCTGGTAGAAGACCTGTACGAGATGGCAGGACGCGAAATGAGACAGAACCGTGTCGATGCGCTTCTTGGACCTGGTATGAATATTCACAGAAATCCGTTAAACGGACGTAACTTTGAGTATATTTCCGAGGATCCGTACCTGACCGGATGGATCAGTGCTGTACAGATTCTTGGTATGGAAAATCCGATGTAACCGGAACCATCAAACACTTCTGCGGTAATAACCAGGAGTCGAAGCGCCACACCGTAAATGCGGTTGTTTCCGAGCGTGCACTGCGTGAGATCTATCTGAAAGGATATGAAATTGCAGTCAAAGAAGGCGGCGCAAGATCCATTATGAGTACATACGGACCGGTCAATGGTATCTGGACTGCAGGAAATTACGACTTGCTGACGACTATCCTGCGCGGGGAGTGGAACTACGACGGCTTTGTAATGACCGACTGGTGGGCAATGTCGAACCGAGAGGGTTATGAGGCAACAAGAACCACACATGCACCGATGGTATCCGCCGGAAATGATGTCTTCATGGTATGCAATGACTGCACTGATATGAGCCAGGATGATGTGAAAGAAGCACTGGAAAAAGGTGAGATCACAAGAGGTGATCTGCAGAGAAATGCCATGAATGTCCTTCACTTCATTCTTGGAACACCATGTATTTTACGTTTCCTTGACCGCATCAGCGAGGAAGAAAAAGAAGCACAGGAGCAGCAGGGAGATAACGATTTTGTTGCAGCAGACCTGGTAACGTATGAGGCAGATCCGGAAACAGGTGATGTTGTCATTGACGCTTCCGCATGGGAAAATAAAAAAGGAACAAGCGAAGTCTGCGGTGTTTCCATTCTGGCAGATAAAATGGGAACTTATGATATCGAGATGGAAATGAAAGCAGACCTCGAAGACCTGGCACAGCTTTCCGTTACAGTATATATCGACAATATTGTAAAAACCGTTATCAGCATCCGTGGAACAAAAGGCGAGTGGATCAAAGAGACCAGAGATCTTGGCTTCTTCTTTGGATCCAATCACTATCTGAAACTGTATTTCGGTGCAAACGGCATGCAGCTTGGCAAGATTCGTCTGAAATTAAGAGAAGGCATGGAAGCGCTGAGCAAACACGAGGAATAAATAAAAAAAGAAATACAGAGAAAAACCGGAACCCGGGAGCCGCTGTTTGAAAGCGGTGCCGGGTTCCGGTTTTTCGTATGAAAGAAGATTTTTATGGAAGAAGCTGTTTTTTAGTGAAGTTCGTCCTCATCCACATCAATCACATTGTCATCGTGCAGGATTTTCTGCTGGTTGATCTCGGTCTGGATGACATTTTTGATCCGGCGTTTTGCGCGGCCCATGTAGTAGGTGGTGACAAGATCGGAAATGCCGCTGTAGACAAGGCAGATACCGATGAAAATGTTTGTGGTTGCAACGGCATCAAACGGATTGGTACAGATGATGATGCCGAGAACGCTGGTTAAAAGAGCCAGCAGGAACTCAAGCCACCATTTTTCCAGCCCTGTTTTTTTGAGGTTGAACGCCTTCTGAATGCTGAGCAGTCCGTTTGCCAGAAGGATGATACCGATGACAACCGGGATGAATGCGATTACAAGGTCACTTTCAAAGATAACGAAGCAGCCGAACAGAATCAGTACCAGGGCAACGAACAGATCGTAGCGGAAGAAAAACGGCTCGCCGCGGCTTGCAATGTAGCGGATCAACGCAACAACGCCGCCAAACAGGAGCAGTGCTCCGGCGATATAACAGATCAGCAAACTCGTTTTTACGGGGTAGACGATCAGCACGATACCTAGTATAATAGAGACAGCGGCTGAAAGCAGGAAACTGTTTTTCACATCCTGAAAAAATTGTTTCATAAGGATTCTCCTTTCCACTTGAATGTGGTTTTCGTTTGCTTTTATAGTAGCTTTTCAAAGCAGAAAAAGCAATGGACAAATTGAAAAAAATGTACGAAGAAATGGAATCGTGAAACGGAAGAAAGAGAGGGTAAAAAAGATGCAGGACGAACAGAAAAAGTTCCAGGAGAAGCTCTCCGAATTGCTGTCCTACGCCAGAGACCATGAAAATAAAGTAACGATGAAAGAAGTCAGAGACTTTTTTGAAGACTTTGCACTGGATGAGCAGAAAGTCACTTTTGTCTGCGAATATCTGACGATGGAGCAGGTCGATGTGGCAGATTATGAGCCGGGCGTCGTGCCGGAGGAGACCGAAAAAG
>ENA-OQCX01000067-OQCX01000067.1-human-gut-metagenome-genome-assembly--contig:-NODE-67-length-50194-cov-7.568858_pt1 | contig 50194 bp, 53 predicted proteins | sample MGYA00242762_ERZ504587 | MGnify/ENA primary metagenome ERZ504587 (study PRJEB26092, sample SAMD00036337) | human gut metagenome | host: Homo sapiens | study: EMG produced TPA metagenomics assembly of...
ACCTGATTGGTAGTAAGAGTGAAGAAAAAACAGTTTTTCATCTTCACGATAAAGCTTTCGTTTTGAAGTCATAATAGTAACACATTTATTAGTTTGTAAATGTGTCTACCTATATCAGGATAAGACATAATGATAATCAAGTCCATTCGTATGTCCCACAAGGAAACGGTCATAACTAAATTCGGCGATTACGTCCCGCATCAATCCGCAGAAAGATAAACAGCAGGATTGTGAATCCCCAGAGAGAAGAACCTCCGTAACTGAAGAAAGGCAACGGGATACCGATGACGGGGGTCAGCCCCAGCACCATGCCTATATTGATGAATAGATGGAACAAGAATATACTAAGCACAGAATAACCATACACCCGGCCAAAGGGAGATTGCTGCCGCTCGGCCACGACAATCAGCCGTAAAATAAGAATAAGGAACAGTAATAGTACAGCCGTAGACCCTACGAATCCTTCCTCCTCACCCACGGTGCAAAAAATGAAGTCCGTATCTTGCTCCGGCACATACTTCAGCTTTGTCTGCGTACCATTCAAGAAACCTTTGCCGGTCAGCCCCCCGGAGCCGATGGCTATCTTCGACTGGTTCACGTTATAGCCGGCACCAGCAAGGTCCTCTTCCATACCGAGCACCACCTTGATACGTATCTGTTGATGGGGCTCCAGCACTTTATTGAAGAAGTAGTCGCTGGAGTAGAGGAAACCTATCGAACCCAAAGCAAACAGCCCAATCAGAAAATAAGATAAATGGCGCTCGCTTAAAGAAAGAAAGACAAGATACCCGACAACAAGTGCACAAAGCCCCCACTGCACCCACACCAAGTTGAAGGTACCACATATTCCGAAATCAGATAAGCCACGAGCAGCACTCCCAGCGAACCGCCGATAATATTCCGTGTGGGTTCCCAGCGCTTTTTATAAACCCACACCATACCTCCGGCAAAGAGCAGTACCATCAGCAGTACGGCAAATTCTCCGATAGGCGTCGGTGTATCGGCAATCATCACCGCATCAAAACGGATGCCCACCACAAAGTAGGCCACTGCACATATACCCGAGAACAGTACCACGCCCGGCATTCCCTCCCGATAAAGCATCAGGAAAAATGCAGAGTACACCAATGCCGAACCCGTCTCCCGCTGTAGGATAATCAGCAACATGGGGAAGAGAATCAGGAAAGCCAACATAAGGGAGCTTTTCCAATTCTTCATCGTAAACGAGTAGGCACTCATATACTTGGCAAGCGCCAGCGCCGTGGCAAACTTGGCAAACTCCGCCGGCTGCAAACTGACCGGCCCCAGGATGAGCCACGACCGCGACCCTTTCGTGTCGGGCGCAATGAATATCGTGACAATCAGCAACAGCATCAGCCTATATATATAAGGTAGGAGAACATGTCATAGAGGGAATCATCCAGCATCAGCAGCACAAACCCCAGCCCGAAGGAACATATAATCCAGACAAACTGCTTGCCGGCACGCGTAGAGAAGTCAGAAAGTCACGGTCACCATAATCATAACTCGCCCCACAGACACTGAACCAGCCGAATACAATCAGCAGCAGGTAAACGACAATCGTCACCCAGTCCAATGATTTCCATATGCTATCTCTCCTTGTCACCAATTTATTTACGATTTTACGATTTACTATTTACTATTGAAGTCACTCACCGTTCATCCCTAACCCCTAATCCTTAATCCCTAATCATCATCTCTCCTCATCTCCGTAAAGTATCACCCGGTTACTGAATTCTTCCGCCCGTATCTCATTCTCGGGCGACAGCTTTCCATGCAGATACTGGTCCATCATCATGGCACCGATAGGTACGCCATACGTGGCACCGAAACCACCGTTCTCCACATAGACGGCAATGGCTATCTTAGGGTTGTCCATCGGGCAAAGCCCATAAAGACAGAATGGTCCTTGCCGCGGTTCTGTGCCGTGCCCGTCTTTCCGCAGACCTCCACACCCGGCAGGATGGCTCCCGCCATGCGGCAAGTGGCGCTACCCGTACTTCCGTCTACAGCGGCACGCATGCCTTTCACCACCATTTCATAATATTCGCGGTCGATGGTGGGATAACGGGGATTGCGATAGATGCTGTCCAGTTCATTGTCTTCTATCTCCTTCACGATGTGCGGAGTAATGAAATGCCCCCGGTTGGCAATGGTGGCACCCAGATTGGCTATCTGCAACGGGGTGGCGAGAATCTCTCCCTGCCCGATGGAGATACTAATCACCGTCAGACCGTTCCACGAACCCGATAGGGCTTGTCGTAGAACTTTGCATTCGGTATCAGTCCACGCTGTTCGCCGGGGAGGTCGGTACCGAGCCGATAGCCGAAGCCCTGCGATACCATGTGGTCTTTCCATACGGTAATGGCATTCTGCGGCGAACCGTATTTTTTATCACCGAACATGCGATACAATCCCCAACAGAAATAGGAATTACAAGAGGTAGCGATGGCAGGAATCAGCGACAGAGGCGAACCATGTCCGTGACATCCCACATGAAGGCCTTTATGATTGAAACCATGCGCACAAGGGAAAGTCGGATAATCTTCGTGGATAATCTCTTCCTGAAGGAAAGTCAGTGCCTGCGCCGTCTTGAAGGTGGAGCCCGGCGGATAAGCTCCCATGATGGCACGGTTCAACAAAGGCTTCCGCTTGTCCATCTGCAGCAGGCGGTGGTTCTTTCCCCGCTGGCGCCCTATCATCAGATGAGGGTCAAAGGTAGGCGAGGAAACCATGCACAGAATCTCACCCGTAGCCGGTTCGATGGCCACAATGGCACCGATTTTGTGTTGAAGCAGCCGTTCGCCCAACATCTGGAGGTCAATGTCGATGCCTAGTGTCAGGTTCTTGCCGGGTACGGAGGAACGGTCCAACTGTCCGTCCATGTAGTGTCCCTGGATGCGCCCGTGAGCGTCACGAAGCAGAATCTCCACCCCCTTCTCTCCACGCAGATACTTTTCATAGGATTTCTCGATGCCTTGCTTGCCTATATAGTCTCCGCGAATATAATAGTCATCGTTCTCAATGTCTTTCTTGGACACTTCGCCGATGTCTCCCAGCAAATGGCCGGCAGAGTTATAGGTATATTGGCGGATAGTACGCCGCTGAATATAGAAACCTGGAAATTTGAACAGCTTCTCCTGAAACACACCGCACTCTTCGGCAGAAAGCTGCGTCATGAACACCTGATGGGTGTATTTGGAATAACCGGGGTTCATCCAGCGGTTCTTGACGTCCTTCATCCGTTTGTCAAACTGCTCACGGGTAATGTTCAAGGCACTGCAAAGGTCGAGTGTATCCAGCTGCGTCACCTCCCGAGGCACAAACGTAATATCATAGGCAGGCTGGTTAAACACGAGCAACTTACCGTTACGGTCGTAGATAGCCCCCCGTGATGGATATTGTATCTTGTTCAGAAAAGCGTTACTGTCCGCGTTCTTCTTGTAGTCATCAGTCATGATTTGCAGGTCGAACAGCCGGAACACGTAAATAAGAACGATGACAATAGCCGCCGCTCCAATTACATATTTCCGCTTTTCCAGTGTATAGTCTTTCATCAATTCCTAATCCTTAATCCCTTTATCCTTTCTTTCTTATTCCCTCAACAGCCATAATGCAGGTCACAGTAAGCAGGTACTTGCCGCAATTCTCAACAACAGCGTACCAATATGGGCAAAAGAGAAGAATTCGAGGGTAAGCAACAAGCCGTGATGTATCAGCACACTCACAACCAGATATTTCAGGAAAGGAAGAATCCCCATTGTACGGATGGCCGGAACCAGTGTATCCAGCGTGTCACGAGGCACGAACAGCCGCAGGAAAGTGGGGCGCAAGAAAGCCAGCAACACCGTAGCGGCAGCGTTCATCCCGGTGTGTCGGAAAAGACGTCGACAGCCAGCCCTAAAAAGAATGCCCACAACATCAACGCATTGCGGGGAGTGTCCGACTCAAACTTCAGTATCAAGTAGATATACAGAAATGGAGTGGCATATCCTGCAATATGCACATTGTTCAATATCAGCACCTGCAACAGTACCAAGCCTATGAACCATCCTATTTTATGCAGATAATTAATTAACAACGCTAATGAGTTATAAGTTACGAGTTACAAGTTATTGAGTGTATAAGTTATAAGATATAAAGATGATTAATCCCTAATCCTTAACCCCTAATCCCTAATTTCTTAGTCACTTCTCGTCTGCCCTCGACTCCAATGCCTTTTGTTCATCCTGCCCGTTGCGGGAAATGACGCGCACATTGCTCACCTTTCCAAAGTCCGTAGCCAGCTTTATCTTCAACAGATACGAAAGCCCGTCGTGCGAGTCAGACATGTCATCCACCGTCCCCACCATGACACCTTCTGGAAACACGGTGGAATAGCCGCTGGTCACTACTGTATCTCCCAGATTGAATTCGGCATGCGGGGCAAATCCTTCAGATAGGCAAAACGGGAATTACCTCCCTCCCACTTCAAATAACCGAAATAATCACTGCCCACAATCTTACAGCTGATGCTTGACTTGCTGTTCAGCAACGGAATGACCAACGAGTAATGGGGAGAGGTCTTATACACAATACCCACCACGCCATTGGCATCTACAACTCCCATCTCAGGACGGATACCTTCTGTTGTTCCACGGTCTAAAGTGATATAATTGTCAGCCTTGTTCAAGCTGTTCTTTATGACATTCGCCTTGAATATCTGATACTCCGTAGGAGCAAGCCGTTCCATGCTGTACAACCTGGCGGAGTCCAATCCTTTCTCCTTCAAGACATTTTCCAGAAACGAAAGCCGCTGCTCCAGCCACATGTTGCGGTCGAGCAGGTCTTCGTTGGCCGTCTTCAAGTGGAAATAGGAAGTGATGCCACCCGATATTTCATAAACCTTCCCCGCCACGCCATTGGCAGAGGTGAAATACACACTCTGCTGGTAATGATTAAGCGAAATAATAAATAAAACTGGCAACCTCTAACAGAAGAAAGAGGAACCAGTAATTATATTTAATGAGAAAGTTTAATAAATTTCGCATTACCGCATCAAGAATGAGAAGCGGTCAACGTTCTTCAATGCCACGCCCGTACCTTTGGCAACGGCATGCAAGGGGTCTTCCGCAATGTGGAACGGTATGTTTATTTTATCAGTCAGACGCTTATCCAGTCCACGAAGCAATGCACCGCCACCGGCAAGATAGATACCGTTGTGAACGATGTCGGCATACAATTCGGGAGGCGTATTTTCCAATGCGCTCAAGATGGCTGTCTCAATCTTAGAGATAGACTTCTCCAAGCAATGCGCCACTTCCTGATAGCATACCGGCACTTCCATGGGCAATGCGTGATGCGGTTCGGACCATGAACGATATAGTCTTCAGGAGCATCCTCACCGAGTTCCGTCAAGGCAGCACCCACATTAATCTTAATACGCTCAGCCATACGCTCGCTGACCTTCACGTTGTGCTGGCGGCTCATGTATTCCTGAATATCGGCAGTCAAGTCGTCACCGGCAATGCGGATGGAGTTGTTACTTACGATACCTCCCAAAGAGATAACGGCAATTTCCGTAGAACCACCACCTATGTCAACAATCATGTTGCCTTCGGGAGCCTCTACATCGATACCGATACCGATGGCAGCAGCCATCGGCTCGAAAATCAAATAAACGTCGCGCCCGCCGGCATGCTCGGCAGAGTCGCGCACGGCACGCAGCTCCACTTCGGTACTGCCCGAAGGAACCCCGATTACCATGCGGAGTGACGGAGAGAAGAGACGGTTACGGTTGTTCACCATCTTGATAAGTCCGCGTATCATCTGCTCGCAGGCATAGAAGTCGGCAATCACACCGTCGCGCAACGGACGATGGTACGTATGTTTTCGTGGGTCTTTTCGTGCATCATCTTTGCCTTGTCACCCACGGCAATCATCTTATCGGTACGACGGTCCAAAGCCACCACCGAAGGCTCATCCACCACAATCTTGCCATTCGTGGTGATGATGGTATTGGCTGTGCCAAGTCCATCGCTATTTCTTGTGTAAAGGAGAATAATCCCATTAATATTTACGATTTAACTATTTACGATTTACGATTGATATTCCTCTTGTTTACAATTTGAGATTCAGACTTACGATGTAACTTCAATCGTAAATCGTAAATCGTCAAATCGTAAATCCGAATTAGTGTTTAAAGTGACGGAATCCCGTAGTTACCATGCAATGCCATGCTCGTTGCAATATTCAAACGAGAGTTCATCCTTGATACTTCCACCCGGCTGGATGACGCTGTTACGCCTTCATTGCCGGCAATTTCCACGCAGTCGGGGAAAGGGAAGAATGCGTCACTTGCCATTACAGCGCCATTCAAGTCGAAACCGAAGTTTTTGGCTTTCTCGATAGCCTGCTTCAAAGCATCCACACGGCTGGTCTGACCTACACCACTTGCCAACAACTGCTTTCCTTTTGCCAGCACAATGGCATTCGACTTACTGTTCTTCACAATCTTGTTTGCAAAGAGCATATCCTCAATTTCCTGTGCAGTGGGAGCCTTCGTAGTTACAGTCTTCAATTCTTCAGGAGTTTCCACCTTAAGGTCGCGGTCCTGAACCAATACGCCATTCAGCAAAGAGCGGAACTGCTTCTTAGGCAGAGCTGCCGGCTTGCGGACCAGGATAATACGGTTCTTCTTCTGACCGAGGATTTCCAACGCATCCACATCATAATCGGGAGCGATAATCACCTCAAAGAAAATTTTATTGATTTCTTCGGCAGCAGCTTGTCAATCACGGCATTAGTGATGAGCACACCACCAAAAGCGGATACCGGGTCACCGGCAAGCGCATCGTTCCATGCTTCGAGCACAGTGGGACGTGAAGCCAGTCCACAAGCATTATTATGCTTCAGGATAGCGAAAGTCGTATCCTTGAATTCGTCAATCAAGTCAACGGCAGCATTGATGTCGAGCAGGTTGTTATAAGAGATTTCCTTACCGTGAATCTGGTCGAACATAGCATCAATATTGCCATAGAAATAACCTTTCTGATGCGGATTCTCGCCATAGCGTAAAGTCTTCTGGCTGTTGGCAGAACAACGGAAAGCGGAACCTTCCTCGCCATCGAAATAGTTGAAGATGGCAGAATCATAGTGTGAAGACACTCCGAAAGCCTCTTTGGCAAACCAACGGCGTTCTTCGATGGTAGTAGTGGCTCCGTGTTCCATCAGCATGTCGCGGAACGGCTGATATTGTGCTTGCGAAGCGATGATAACCACGTCGTTATAGTTCTTGGCTGCGGCACGAATCAGAGAGATACCGCCTATGTCAATCTTTTCGATGATGGCAGGTTCTTCGGCACCACTGGCAACGGTAGCCTCAAACGGATAGAGGTCAACAATGACGAGGTCTATTTCGGGGATTTCATATTTTTCAATCTGTTGCATGTCTTGCTCCAATCCGCGGCGGCAAAGAATACCTCCAAAAACCTTCGGATGCAAAGTCTTCACGCGTCCGCCCAGGATGGAAGGGTATGTAGTGAGGTCTTCCACTGCCTTGCAGGGATAACCCAGGGATTCTATAAACTGACGGGTTCCACCGGTTGAGAGGAACTCTACACCTTCTTCATGCAGTTTGGTAATGATTTCGTCCAAACCTTCCTTATGGTAAACAGATACCAGAGCTGTTTTGATTCTTTTTGTTTCAGACATGGATTTGCGTATTAAAGTATGCGTATATTAGTATTTGATGCGCAAAGTTACAAATTTTGTTTATTCATACATACATTCATACACAATAAATTAGGTATAATTAAAAAAGGCGGCATCTGTTTCCAGTCTGCCGCCTTTTTTTAAGGGTTATTTTGTTGGTTTACCAAATAGATACACGTTTTTCTACCGGCAAGAACATCGGGTCTTTTTCTGTCACGTTGAATGCCTCATACCAAGCACCGATTTGCGGCAATGCACCGTTTACGCGCCATTCACCCAATGAGTGCACATCACTCTTCGTGCGGTTCAACACTTCTTCGGGACGGATATCATTGGCCCATACACCTGCGTATGCCAGGAAGAAACGTTGTTCGGGAGTAAGACCATCCAGCACCGGCAGCGGATTGGCAGCCGTAGCTTTCTTGAATGCCTGATAAGAAACCTGCAGACCACCGTGGTCGGCAATATTCTCACCCAATGTCATGCGTCCGTTGGCATATACGCCCGGAGCAACCTCGATGCTATCGAAGAAGTTCACCATCACCTGAGCACGCTCGTCAAAGTTCTTGGCATCTTCAGCAGTCCACCAGTCTTTCAGGTTACCGTCCTTGTCGTACTGGCGACCCTGGTCGTCGAATCCGTGAGTCATCTCATGACCGATTACCACACCGATGGCACCATAGTTGAAGGCATCATCCGCATTCATATCGAAGAAAGGATATTGCAGGATACCGGCGGGGAAACAGATTTCGTTCGTAGTCGGGTTATAGTAAGCGTTGACGGTCTGCGGAGTCATCAGCCATTCGTCCTTATCCACCGGCTTGCCGGCCTTGGCTATCATTTCGGCATGGCTCCACTCGTTGGCACGTTCCATGTTTGCCCAGTAAGAGTCGTTTTTGATTTCCAGTGTGGAGTAGTCTTTCCAAGTGTCGGGATAACCAATCTTCACATGGAAGGTAGCCAGTTTCTCCAGAGCTTTCACCTTAGTGGAATCACCCATCCAAGCAAGATTCTGGATACGTTCGCCCAGGCTTTCCTGCAAGTTCTTCACCAAAGTCACCATACGCTCCTTGGCAGCAGCAGGGAAATATTTCTCCACGTACATCTGACCTACAGCTTCGCCCAGCGCGCCGCTTACAGTGCTTACCGCTCTCTTCCAGCGGGGCTGCATTTCTTGTGTACCGCTCATGGTGCGGCTGTAGAAGTCGAAGTTCTGTTCTGCCATAGCATCGTTCAACAAGCTTGCGGCAGAATCAATCAATTTCCATTGCAGATAAAGGCTCTGCTGTTCAATGGGCAGCGTATCCAGAATATCGGCAGCAGCTTTCAGTGAAGCGGGCTGGCCTACGATGATTTCCTTCACATCCTTCAAGCCCATGGCAGACAAATAAGCATCCCAATCGAAAGTAGGATAATTCTTCTTCAACTCTTCCATGCTCATCTTGTTATAATTGGCATGCGGGTCACGCAACTCCGTACGAGAGCGGAAAGCTTGGCAAGACGTGTTTCCACATCCATCACCACCTCCATACCTTTCTTGGCAGTAGCCTCGTCGAAACCAGCCAACTGATACATCTTCTGTACATGTGTACGGAAAGCATCACGAATTTTGGCAGTAGCTCATCATTCTCCAGATAGTATTCACGTTCGCCCATGCTCAGCCCGGTCTGATAGGTCTGTACAGCATTCATGCTACTGTTCATTTCGTCAGCGCCAACATACAGCACGTTGTAGGCGATAATACCCTTCTTCTGCATATCGCCCAGCAAGGCATAAAGCTCCTTCTTGTCCTTCAAAGCAGCCAGCTGGTCGAGTTCAGCCTTGATGGGGGCTACACCGTCCTTGTTCAGCTTCACGCTGTCCATTACGATTTTGTACAAGTCACCGATTTTTTGTGCCACGCTGCCGACTTCGTGCTGGGTGGCGGCAAGCTCTTCAATCAGTCCTTGAATCTGCTTGCGGTTGTTTTCTGCAAGGATAGTAAAAGAACCGTACTGTGAGTATTCAGCAGGAATCGGATTGTTCTTCATCCAACCGCCACATGCGTATTGGTAAAAGTCAGTTCCGGGTAGAGCCGTTGTGTCAAGATTGGCGAGCTGGATGCCTGCTGTAAGTTCAGCCTGCTGCTTGCCGGTGTTGCAGGAAGCCGTCATCAGACAGAATGCTGCAATGGGTAACAAATGATTTGCTTTCATAAACATATAAAATATAATAGTTAGTGATTCTCCAACTCTACAGTAGCCGCGTCCCACTCTTCCATCACGCGGTCAAGCTGCTCTTTCAGTTTTTGGTGCTGCTCATAAAGCGACATGTCCGAAGCACCTTCCGGTGTGGCCATCCTGGCCTCAAGAATGGCAATGGCAGCCTCCGTCTGCTCTATCTCCGCTTCACAATCGGCAACGCGACGTTCCAGTTTCTTGAGCTTCTTATTAAGCTCCTTCTGCTCCTCATAAGAGAGTTTGGCTGCCGAGGGTTGAACCGGTTCTGCACCAGCATTTCCCGATGCCGCCTTACCGGCAGTGGGCGAAGCGGAAAGTGAAGGGGATTTCTGTAACTCATTCAGGCTCTCTATCTGCTTCTTTTGCAGGAAATCATAAATTCCTCAGATGTTCCTTCACCAGTCCGCCACCAAACTCGTACACTTTAGTCGCAAGTCCGTCCAGAAAATCACGGTCATGGCTGACTATTATCACCGTTCCGTCAAAATCGCGGATAGCCTCCTTCAACACATCTTTGGAACGCATGTCAAGATGATTCGTAGGTTCGTCGAGAATCAGGAAATTCACCGGCTCCAACAGCAGTTTTATCATGCAAGCCGGGTACGCTCTCCACCGCTGAGCACCTTCACCTTTTTATCCGAAGCCTCACCGCCGAACATGAAAGCACCTAGAATATCACGGATTTTGAGGCGGATATCCCCTACGGCCACGCGGTCAATCGTATCGAATACAGTCAGGCTCTCATCCAAAAGCTGTGCCTGGTTCTGGGCAAAATATCCAATCTGCACATTATGTCCCAGTGTAAGCTTACCGGTATAATCCGTAATCTCACCCATAATACACTTTACAAGCGTAGACTTACCTTCGCCGTTCTTACCGACAAAAGCAACCTTCTCTCCTCGGTTGATAGTCAAATTCACATCGTGGAAAACAACGTGCCCACCGTAGGATTTCTCCATATCCTCGCAGATAACGGGATAATTACCGCTACGGCTACTGCAAACAAACTTCAGGCGCAAAGAGGAGTTGTCTTCCTCATCCACTTCGATGCGCTCTATCTTTTCGAGCTGCTTGATGCGGCTCTGCACTTGCACAGCCTTGGTAGCTTTGTACCGGAAACGTTCGATGAAATCTTCCGTATCTTGTATCTGCTTCTGCTGATTCTCGTAAGCACGTAGTTGCTGCTCCCGGCGCTCCTTGCGAAGCACCACGAACTCATCGTATTTCACTTTATAGTCGTAAATGCGTCCACAAGTTATTTCGATGGTACGCGTAGTGACATTGTTCAAAAAGGCGCGGTCGTGGCTGACAAGCACCACCGCATTGGCACGGGTGGAAAGGAAGTTCTCCAACCACTGGATACTCTCGATGTCAAGGTGGTTGGTAGGCTCGTCGAGCAGCAACACATCCGGACGGCGAAGCAACAGCTTGGCAAGCTCTATACGCATACGCCAACCACCGGAAAACTCGCTTGTAGAGCGGTCAAAGTCCTCGCGGCTGAAGCCCAGCCCTTGGAGCGTGCGCTCTATTTCGGCACGGTAGTTGGTGCCGCCCATCATCAGAAAACGTTCGTTTTCGTGAGTGAAGCGGTCAATCAGTTTCTGGTAATCCTCGCTGTCGTAATCGGTACGTTCGGCAAGTTGCCGATTCATGCGTTCGATGCCCGCCTGCATCTCAAAAATATGCTCGAAGGCAAGTTCAGCCTCCTGCATTACGGTGCGCTTGTCACTGAGTATCATCACTTGGGGCAAATACCCGATAGTACATTCGCGAGGAACGGCAACAATGCCGGCAGTGGGCTGCTGAATGCCAGCCAATATCTTGAGCATGGTGGACTTACCGGCACCATTCTTGCCGACAAGAGCTATACGGTCTTTCTTATTGATAACATAAGAGACGTCTTCGAACAGAGGAGTGGCATTAAATTCTACCTTCAGTCCTTCTACAGATATCATAGTGTCAATGAATTTAGCGTTCAAGACTGCAAAGGTAGCGATTTTCAACGTTATACAATATCATACGCTCACATAATTACATCAAATATCCAAGAAAGAGAACACTACTCCCGCATTTCCTGCGGAAGGACAATTGCAAAGCGGCTCCCCTTGCCAAGAGTTGAAGCCACTTCTATTTTTCCATGAAACCTTTCAACGATAGTCCTGCAAATGGCCAATCCCAATCCCGTGCCCTGCACAAAAGCATCTCCCTTATAGAAACGTTCAAAAATGTGCGCCAGAACTTCTTCCGACATGCCAGTTCCCGTATCTTCCACAAAGACTTCCAATGTAGCAAAGTCCTTCAGCCTATACCCTATGGTTATGCGTCCTTCAGCAGTGAACTTCACCGCATTATTGATAAGATTGTTGACAACTTGCCCCAAACGCGTAGGATCTGTATAGATAACTGCCGCCCGGTCCGGAAGGTCTAGCAGTAACTCCACTCCTTTCCGAAGATTCATCTTCTGCGCACTGTAAATGCTTTCCAATATGCCATTTAAAGAAACCTTCTCAAAATGGAATTCCATCGTGTTCGATTCTATCTTGGACAAATCCAGAATATCTGAAATCAACACCATTAACAACTGGCTGTTCTTTTCAATCAAAGACGTAAATTCCATAATCTCCTGCCGCGACAAGTCGGCATCCCCACAAGCCAGCAGTGTAGAGAAGCCCACAATGGCATTTAGTGGCGTACGTATCTCGTGGCTCATATTAGCAAGAAATACGCTCTTCAACTCATCGCTACGTTGCGCTTTCTGCAAAGCCTCGTTCAATTTATTCTCCGTATCCTTGTATTTCTGCGTACTCATGCAAATACCGATGATACGGAACGGCAAATCCGTCAATTGCCCCACATAGGTAGATTGCGCCTCAAACCACTCCCACTTGCCGTCTCCCCTCCGTAGACGGTATTCCACTGGGCGTTCGTACAAATTACCATGCAACTGTAAAGCCAAAGCATCAAACACTCCCTTCCGGTCGTCCGGATGAATCAGAAATGCGAATTCCTCAGGCGTCAGCGTATAGTCACGCGTAGGAATCCCCAAATATTCAAAATAACGCGGTTCTATAATCATCAGATTATGTTCCATGTCGAAAGACCATTGAAATATCTGGGTGCGGCTCAGCGCAATATTCAGCAAATGCTTCTGTGTCCGTTCTTCCAACACATTCCTGAAATAGAGTACAATCCTCACCAATTGTCCATCTTCATGAATTCCCACCATAGCACCTTGTATCAGAAAACTGATACCACTCTTCAATTCACGTATAAAGCAATTGATATCTAAGGGAATAATCCGCACATCCCTCTCCCGAAGTTGCAGCAAAAGGTCTTCTAACACATTCTTTTTATCACATACCACTTCCAATAAGTCAGTGATACGCCGCCCTATCACATACTCATTCAAATGGAGTTCATTCATCACCTGCTGATTCAGACGCCAGATACAATCTTCCAAATCAATCATAATAATGCTGACGGGCCATGAGTTGAACAACTGCTCGGAGATGGCATTTATTATACGTACTTCTTGAGGAACATTCGGATTCATCAGAATTGTTTTATCATACAAGGAGCAAAGTTCGGGCTAAAATGCTTATGCCACAAACAAACCCTTATAAATCAATATTCCGTTTTAGCATGTATATATTCTATTATTCACAACTTTACCTTATTTAACAGAGACAAATTGAGCGTAATATTGATTTTAACTGTTATCTCTGTCATTTATACATTATTATCCCCCATTTTTGTGTCTTAAAATCTCCAACATGAATATATCCGAATTCAATATAAATGCCGAGTTCATTGCCTGCAATCATATCACAACCAATGAACTGAATCCGCTAGTGGAAAAGCCATACCACACCAAGGCCAGTATCTTCGCTCTATGCACCAAAGGAGTTCTGAAAACCATCATAAACCATACTCAATTCAGGGTTGAAGCTAACACCCTCCTAGTTATTCCTCCCGAGACCTTCGTACAATTGCTACACACGTCAGACGATGCTGAAATATATGTCGTCATATTTTCCCAACAACTTATCCAGAGTTCAGGGGCCGGCAAGGTCATGATGGATAAGTTTCACATTATAGGCAAACACTATATTTTTCCTCTATCGAAAACGGACTTCCAGCTTTATGCCGAGTTCATGACCTATTTGTCACACCTCTACCAAAGAACAGAAAGCCCCTCAAGTCTAGTTTCATTGCAAACTCTACTGACCTATCTGTTACAAGGTATATCCGAACTCTGTCCGGAACGCCCTAGAATAAAAGAGACTCCGGGCAGCAGGCATTTCAACCAATACCGCATTTTTATCCGATTGGTACACACAGACTATGTCCGGGAGCATCAAGTGTCCTATTATGCATTGAAAATGAATATGAGACCGGCAGCTCTTTGCCGCCTTGTCAAAAAGGAATCAGGACATACAGCCATGGAAATCATCAACAATACTATCATCATGGATGCCAAAGCACAACTTTGTACCGCCAACACTCCGATAAAGGATATAGCCGTGAGTCTAGGTTTTAATAATGCGGCCTTCTTCAACAAATTCTTTAAACGTCATACGGGAATACCTCCTCAGAAGTTCCGCACATCCTCAAAACAATAAAATCCACTCAAAACACAAAATGCGGATATTCTGCCATGAGAATACCCGCATTCCTCAATAAGAGAAGTCTGCCATCAATCTACCTTCTTAGCAATAAAAAACACATAACCGTAGAATTCCTTATATTTGCCGTATAGTTCATCCTCAATCATTTGGAGTGAGCTGAACTCTTCGGCAATTTTATTACCGGCATATTTCTTACGGAAAATCTCCTGGGCCGCAACCTTTGAAGCAAAGTAATGCTCTGTCCAGCAATTCTCCGGCAGAATGAATGTAGCAACGGGGAGATAACCCGCCTTGTACAACTTGGTCACCTGATTGGGAAGTGTATCCATTTCAGAGTAAGCGTCCATCCAGAAGTCATTGATTTCCGCAGGGCGTTCGTCCGTAAACCATGAACTCTCGGAGACGGCAATATACCCTCCCGGTTTCAGATACTTACGCCACTCCTTCAAGCCACGTTCAAAGCCAATGTTATAGATAGCACCTTCACACCAAATCATATCCAGCTCCTCCTCACCGAAAGGAAGGGCATCCATTGAACCGACAATTCCTTTTACTCTGTCCTGCAAGCCTAACTGCCTTGCATTACGGTTGAAGATATCAATAAAGCCGGGAAAAAGGTCAATTCCTGTAATCCGCCCCGGCACATGGCCAGCTACTACCATTGTCTGGCCACCCGTTCCACAGCCGATATCGGCAATAAAGGATTCATCGGTAAGACCGTCTACAAAGCTCAATGCCTTCAACGTCGCTTCAGGACTGCCAGGGCCTTGTCGTTCCATATTGGAGAAAAAGTCACAGATTAAATTAAGTTCGAAATCGTGGATAGTTTTATTTTCGTTACTCATTTTCTTACTATATTTTGCATATACGGAAAGTATCACAATACCTTCAGCATAATATGCGGATTAAACTTGAATTATAACAATAAAAAACACTCTCGAAAGAAGTTATCCGAGAGTAAACGAAGGGGGGACAATCTGTGCAGGGAACACAGATTGTTTACAAAACCAAATCCGATTTAAATGTCTTTGTCATACTGCAAAGATACGCAATATTTTATTTAATCAAAGATTTTACGGTTAATAAAGATTTTCCCTTGCACCGGGCGCATGCTGAAGAACCGCACCTACCACCTGGCAAGTATCCAGTTCCTTACAGTCGCCACAAGTATTGAAACCTTTTTCGTACACACATTTGCGGATAGCACAATAATCGCTGCAATAGGCAAACTTCACCCCGTCTGCACGGCACCCCATACAATGGATGGTTTCCGGCGTAATTTCTGGCGTATTGTTCAGCACACTCCACTCTTTGGCAGTTTTCTCTCTCAGCTCATCGTCATTATTGACAGTGGCTATACGGGCGGCGCAATTTTCGCAATCCAACCCGCAACATGCAATTAATTGTTTCATCACTTGGTTATAACGATTTATGTTTGAGGATATAATGCCCTTTTTCCCGCACATCGATTCAGTAAGCCCAAAACTCACCCCATACCTTGGAACAGACACTCATTTACCGACAGTCCTCAGCGCTTTCTTAACGATATACTTGGTCTCTTTCGTTTCACTTTCCCAACGCCTGCAAAGCTTCCTTACAAATCCGGATTGCGTCTTACTTGCATCATTTAACCAATTCCCTACGCTGTTCCGGACATACTTGGAGTAATCTGATTTCAAAGGTTCCAATATCGGTGAGCCCAATGCAGGGTTCTGTTCCAACATTTCAGTATGCTTGCACCAGACACCTCGTGAACAGAAAACAGAAGAACAAATATAGCTCTGGCAAACGCCTTCCCCATATTTGTCCTTTTGTTCTTTTACCCAAATAAATTAATGCGAATCAAGTTATCCTTCCGTCTTACTTTAGAACAGCTTCGCAGGATACTCGCCCGCATCCACCAAAGCCTGAATCTTGTCGACTACACTCTGACGGTCTTCGGGATAAGTCACACCGAACACTTGCTGGTTGTATCGAGCACTTCGCAGGTAGCAGTGCCATTGTTAATCAGCTTATCCACCATCAGCGGGATGAAGAATTCGCTTTTCAGATTCTCCATATTCTTCGGGTCGCTCAGGAAGCTCTTGAAAAACTCTGCACTGTAAGCAAAGTAATCGGGAGTAAAGCCCCAGAAGTTCATGCTGACCGGAGTCGTCTCGGGAGTGGCAGTCCATTCACCGTTATCATCGATGTACTTCACCTCGCCGTCCATACGCTGAATCTTGGTACGCTCTACTACAGAAGTCAACAAGTTGTTTGCATCCGTTCCGCACAAACCACGGGATACGGTACCGCTTTCGCTCAATGTATTACCGATGCGGAAGCCTACCATGGAATATACATTTTTGGAACCTTCGGGAAGGGCTGCAAGAAATTTGCCCATTACCTGGAAGGAATCACGACCGTAGAAATCGTCGCAGTTGATAACAGCAAACGGTTCCTTTATTACATCGGCACCCATCATTACAGCATGGTTGGTTCCCCAAGGTTTGGTACGGCCTTCGGGGCAGGTGAAGCCTTCGGAAGGTCATCGATGGACTGGAATACCAGTTCGCAGGGATATGGCCTTCGTATTTGGAAATAATCTTGTCGCGGAAATCCTGCTCAAAATCTTTACGAATTACGAAAACGAGCTTTCCAAAACCGGCATTGATGGCATCGTAAATAGAATAATCCATGATAGTTTCGCCATTCGGGCCTAGTCCGTCCAATTGTTTCAAGCCACCATAACGGCTGCCCATGCCGGCTGCCAATAAGAATAAAGTTGGTTTCATATTTAGTTATTATTTAAAAAGGTTAGTATATCACAGTTGATAACGGCTGCAAATGTACAAAAATTTATGGCTGACAGAAGGGAGTTTTAGTTCATTCTTTACCACTATCGTTCAAAAAGGTACATTTAGAACGGATAACCGATGGCAAAATGCAACGCCATGCTGTCCTTGAACTTGGGAATATTATAATACCCCGACTTCCCGGTATCATACGGATCATGCAGCCCGATACCCAAGTCCAGACGAAAAACAAGAAAGTCCAAATCGTAACGCAAGCCAAATCCCGTGCCCAAAGCAATCTGTTTCGGGAAATTCTTCAACGTAAATTCACCATTCGGGCGGTTTTCATCTTTACGCATCAGCCATACATTGCCGGCATCCAGAAACACCGCTCCATGCAAGTCGGCAATCATACGGAAGCGATACTCGATATTGGCTTCTATGCGAATATCACCCACGTGGTTGATATAGGTATATTTCCTATCCGTCTCGGGAGGATAGCCGCCCGGACCTATACTGCGTGCAGAAAAGGCGCGCACACTGTTGCACCGCCGATATAGAACTGTTCCGTATAAGGTGCGGTCGTAGCGTTGCCATACGACCATATCACCCCTCCGGCAATACGCGAGGCTATCATCTGGTTCTTGTCTATCCGGTAATGGTACCTGAATTCCGAGTTCAGCTTCAAGAACTGTGCAAAAGGTACCCCGAAAAGCTTCTTTCCTTCCTCACTGAACGGCTTGCCGAAAATACGGTAGACGGCAGAAGTCAGGTTACCGGCCGACGCAACGGTGGTCTGCCACCAGATGGGGTTACGCTTGCCGCGCACGGAAGCGTTGTCATAAGTATAGGTGTACTCCATGGCAGGAATGAACTGGTCGCGCAAACTAACGTAGAGTGCCGGATTCTCGGCACGCAACGTATCGAAAGCGGCAGTAGGATTGCGCAGTACATTGAATGTCAACCGGAAAGGAGTTATACTGTGCCTGGAAGTCGATTTGGGCTGGAAGTCATAAGTGACATTACCGCCAAAAGCCAACAGCTTATAATACTTGGCACGGTTCATCTGGTCGGCATATAAACGGAAAGTCGTTGTAGCCGGGAAGTCATACTCACGGTCGCCCATCCTAGGAAACACCACGCGCGGAAAGATAAGCGAAGTGGAGATACCCAGTTCATAACTGTTCATCAAGGAAGAACTTGCCTTGCCCGTCTGCCATTCGTACGAACCGTTCAACTTCACATTCCAGCTTTCACCGCCACCGAAGACATTGTTCTTCGTCACCGTAAAAGCGGCACCCGGTCCCGTCTGGTTATTGCTCTTCATGGTGACATTAAAATCCAACTCCGCATCGTAGGGTTTATCGAGCGCGGCAATGACCCTCACATCCAATGTATCAGACACAAACGCCGTATCACGCGGTATATACTGCATCTCCGCATAACGGAAAATACCGACGCTTGCCAGACGCTCCTGAATACGGGTCTGACGGTACAAACTATACAAACTCTGCATAGAACGCTGGCGGGCAATACCTGCGCTGTCCTGTATCTGACGTTTCCGCCGATAACCTTGATAGTTCAACCAACGGTAAAGCATGTTGGGACGTACCGGAGGTTTGTTGTAGTAATGTATGGTCAAGCCTTTGTAATCCATGCTGTCATTGGGTTCCTGCCCCTGCTTTCCAAGAAGATAGACGGATTTACGCCCCACACGGAACTGCTTCTCGGCTACCTTTGGCATACCGGGAACGGGAATCAAGCGCATCTGGACATGCCCATTGGGAACCATCATGGTATCGGCCTGATAGGTTAGGTAGTCGGGACGGAAATAATAACAGCCCACATTACGCAGCAGGGTACTGATACGGGTACGCTCCCCATCCAAATCAGCCACATTGAATTGTTCTCCCGAACTGATAAGGGAACGTCGCGTCCCAGCTCCATAATGCGAGTGGTACGCTCGCTGAAACCACGATAATATACCGTATCTATAAAGTAGGGGTTACGCATGTTCACCGTATATTGCAACTTTGCCTTCAGCGAGTCCTTCGGGTCGATAAATGTCTTGTAGCTGACGCTTCCGTTGAAATAGCCATAATCGCGCAGCAAGTTAACCGCCGCCTTCTGGCGTATATCGGGATTCACCGTAGACATAAGCACCGGAGTGGCGGCAAATTTATTGAATATCCACTTTCCGAATCCCTTCTCATACTTCTGGAAACCATTGTAAATCCACAGTCCGAAAGGAAAGGGATAGCGGATAGTAGAGCTTCCCAGCAACGAATTGTTCGGTGCCGTAGCAAGGGCGGCTTCCACCTCTTCCATAGCAATCTCACCAACAGACGTTTCACTGCGGTTCAATACAATCATCGGCTTTTGGCCGGTATAGAGTATCTCCCCCTCGGCAAGTGCTTCGTGGTGGAGCAACCTGCCAGAAATATCAATCCTGCAATATATAATATCAGTCGTTTCATATCACATTCCTACTTTTTCATATCGCTATTTTCAGCCTCCGGTTTTATCTTTTTCTTCCTGAAGATGAAGAGTTCACTCAATCGGTCCATCTTCCGGCGCAGCACAAGGCCGACACCCGTTTCGGTTATCTCACCGTCGAGTATGCTTTCGTAGTTTTTATTATGGAATACACGGACATATCGAGTACCCGACGCATCAAGACGGTATTCCAGCGATATATTGTCAATGAATGATTCCGCATCGTTCGTGGCATTGGCCCCGGTGGACACTTTTCCACCGATGACTATCTGTACGCGGTCGTTGAAGAAACGCTGGGAATAACGAAAACTGAAGTCTTTCTGCGTGTCACCCGTTTCAGCAGAGGTACGGTCTTCCACACCTACACTGATATTGGCCCCTTTTATACCTCCCGCCAAGGAGTTTATCTGGCTCTGAAGCACTGAGTTCAAGGCGGCTCCCATTGACAAACCTCCTCCTTTGGCACCACTGTTCAGGTAAATACCCGTGGCAAGCATGGCAATGGCCTGCTTGCTACGCTCTTCTGCACCCATTGCCTGCAGCTCATTCTCTACTGCGGCATCTTCGGGCGCCGAAATATCGAATATCAAATCGGGAGCGTCAAGCCTGTTCTTGATGGAAATGGAAACATCGAAGTTCACCATGCGCGAACCGTCCCCGTCACCATCGGCCACAGAAGCACGCATACGTTCCGTAGCCTTCAGACTCAGCGTAGGATTCATAATATTCCCCCGCCAATCCACATAACTGCCGGGATTGAACTGGAACTCCTTCAACGGGATGATAGGCAGCGAATATTTCATGACGCCACCCGAAAGGGTATAGCGTCCGGTAAGGCTCATATCCCCTTGGGGAGTATACTGCATATTCAAATCACCGCCACCTTCCAGTTCGATGTATTTGCTGCGGTCGGGACTCAAGTCAGCACGAAGACGGACAGCATCGTCAATATGGACGGACATATACATTTCCAATCCTCCAAAGACATGGCAGGAACCTCATCTGCTTTTACCGACGTCGTATCGGTGAACGAGGTAAAGGTAACCAGCCCACTGAGACGGTCTTCCACCGTTAAAGGGGAATCGGTCAACACGTAGGTTACGTTGGTATTGCCCAGCAAATTCATGTTTCCACGCATCGTGAGCCCGTCAAGCGGCCCCTTCACCGTGGCATGCAAGTCGACGAACACCTTTCCATACACCAGACTTTCGCGGGTACGCGGTGCATCCAGCAACGTATAGTTCTCTGCCAGCAGATTGAGGTTGGCAGTAGGACGCTCCATATTCCGGAAATCAACCTTACCGTCAATCGTAAACGGATTCTTGCTGGTGGTATAAATGGCAAACTTATCAAATATCAACTGATTGTCCTTTATCTGTACCGGACGGTTGTCGAACCAGTAACGTGCTCCCGCCTGGCGTGCATAGACAGACACACTGTCCAAAACAATATCACCATGCATTTGAGGCTTGTCCAGCGAACCGTAAATATAAAGCCCTCCATCAATATCTCCGGTAAAGGCCACCGTTTGGTCAGGGATGAATGCATTGGCCATCTTCAATGGAAAATGCTCGAAACGGGTGGACACTTCCAGGGTATCCTTTCCGTTCTTCTGCGTCAAGATACCGTCGGCGGTCATCACTTCTTCATTATCATATGTAAAATAGGTATTCAGATAGTGCGTATTCTTGTCGCCCGGCAACCAGGTAGCCCCCAGGCCGATGTCTCCAACCGGTTGCGTTCGTAGGTCAGTTTCTCTACATTGGCTTCGGCAGACACCTGCAGGGAAGTGGCAGTCTGTATATAATTTGCTTCGGCAGAGAACAATCCCGTAAGCCGGGGCATATAAGGAAGTACCTCCGTAAGTTCATCCAGGCGCAATCGGCTCAGTTCTACGTTTATATTCTGCAAGGAAAGGGTATCATTCTTGTCGGATTGCATACGGAAACACAGACCATCGTCGCTGTCCATATCAATATTGGCATAGACGCGCATATTCTTATGCAGATAAATCCAGTTACTATTGTCCGCAAAGTGGAATTTACGGAAAGCGATAATCGGCTCGGCAGGAATAAGGTTCAGCAGCACACCATTACCGCGACCGTGTCCTTCGGTCAACGGACGGGCATTAATACCGAATAGAACACCGGTCTGCCCTTTTCCATTCACATAATCCACAGTCAGTTCCGCATCTTCATTACGGACTTCACCCGTCAGTGTGCTACGGAACACAAACTGCGGGTTCTTAGGACCGTTTATGACACCACCTTGCAACTTCATGCGGGCAGTATCCTGCTTCACTGTAAAAAATATCGTATCGAGCTGCAAGGAGTCCATGCGCAATCCGTGAACAGCTGTACGTCCATTGATGCCGACTTGCGGAGTAAATCCGAAGCTCAGTTTGAAATCATTATAGGAAATACCCTTTGCAGCCAGGAAATAGCTGACGGGATTCTGGTTACCGGCTTCCAGATGCATGCCCGCTGAAGGAAGGACTTGGCGCAAAGCGGCATGGTCCAAACGCCGTTCATCAATCTGCTTTGTCAGGATAGAGACAAATTTATCCGACTGTTCCATCAACTTCTTCAACGTGCTGTGAGCGCGGAAACGCAGATTCAAGTCACCGGCATCAAGCCTCAACTTGAGAGAATCATGACGTGCCTCCGCTCCCATTGTAAAGGCAAACGGGTTTTTCAATGGTCGGGGCACCAAACCCAGCTTATGCAGATTCACCTCTTCCACATTTAAATCCAAAGCGCCATCCAGATAGTTGCGGTCAAGACGCATATCCGCATTTCCCTGCATCTTGAGAAGGACATTATCGCTGGCAAGACGGACGGTAGCAACGGATGACTTGAGTCCGGCATGCACATCTACACCGGAAATGTCCCAATGGCCATACTGTAGTTTTTCCAAGGAGGCATTCAAAGCGGCCACAGTTTTTCGTGATGCCACATCCACCCCTTGCCCCTTAGCGGACATCTTTGCCGTAAGAGTATAGATAGAGTCCTTGGGCAGGAAGTGATGCACCTGCAAGTTGTTGATGGCAAGGTCGGCATGGTAGGCTTCCGTAGCAAGATTATAGGCGGCGTCCAAATTCAAGGCGCCTTCCTTCTCCTTCAGTTTCAGGGCGGCAGTGCACTGCGCCCCCTCCATACCGAGACGTGCCGCAAGGTGCATACTGTCCGGCACAATGATGGAGCCATCGGGAGCAATGTCAGCTAGTCCGGTCAGGAAGTTCAAGTTCTGCGTATGCATTTCGAAGTCCATGCTTCCATTGCGTTTCACACTGTCGGTCAGGCTCCAGAATTCTCCTCCCCCACTCAACGAAAAGGCTCCGGGCAGCTCAGCCGTAAAACGGGAAATCTGCATCTGCTTCAGGTTTCCTTCCGTACCGGCATGAATCACCAACGGACGGAACGGATAGGCTTCCTTGAAAGCTTCCGGCAAGCCACCGGCAAAAAGCAGTACATCCTGTTTGCCGATACGGGCATTGAAACGGGCTGTCAGACGGCCGGTGGTAGGTATATTTATCAGTTCCCAGTAAGTCTGTGCCGTAAGGTTCATCTCACTATGAGGTGTCAGCAACTTCAAAGAAGGGATACGGATAACGGTAGAATCGGCAAACAACCGCCCGGTCAGGGAAGTTACACTCAAACCGGAACGCTCATACATGGAAAATTCCCGGATAACGGCATTCATATCTCTGCCGTAGTACATCACAGAATCAATGCCCATACGAATGTCGCGAAGAGCAATGTGCGAGGGGTCGAAGCCTATCGCACTCCCCGGGCCACCGGTATCATAATTGACAGAAGTTCCAGTCAGCAGGAATTTTCTCCAGCCATAGAACTGGTGTTTCAGGTCGGCAGCAGCGTCCGCAATCTCAGCATCTCCTATATGGCTTTCAGCCCCATGGAGTCCAATGGCATCTGTAAATCGACCGAGACGTTCTTCAACTTCAGAGTATGGAGTGTGACTTTCCAGTTTAACGCAGTGTCAGTAGTGTCCTTGGGAGTCTCAGTGGTATCTGCAAGCATCACCTGCACATGGGTATCGCTCAATTCTATATTATTGAGGATGGCATCTTCTTTTGTAAGGTCTATGCCATGGCTCTCGAAAAAGAAATGCCCCAGTACCCCTTTGATGCACATACCTTCCATTAAATTGGAGGAGTTGACAGCAACTTGTTTCAAGGTAATGTCATCCACCTCCACTTTCCCTTTGAGTAAAGGCCATGCCTGTACCCGTACGTTCAAACTTCCAAGATTCAGCAAGGTATCGGGATGCTGCACATCAACAGCACTGTCGGCAGGCTGTACCACCAATACACCGCGGACCAACAAATTCAAAGGAAAGCGAAGGTCAATCCGCTCCACGGATATGTCCATACCCGTAGCACCTGATGCAATTGCCGTAGCCTGCTTCCGTATCAAATTCTGTACGGGAGGCACATAAAGCAATATCATCAATATTATAAACAGTATAATAGGAGTAAGCAACACCCACAGTGCTGTTCTCAACCATTTTCTTCTCATCGGAACGTCAATCTTTCATCGTATTTAAAAGTCCTACAAAGTAAACAATTTCTTTCGACATTTGGTTCCCGACAGAGAAAAATCACGTATTCTTCTCTGTTCCCCCATTACGGAAAAGCTGTTGCCTGAGTAATGACATCCTCTATCAAAACGAGGGCGGCAAGGGCGTGTTCTTTCAACTCTCCGGTAAAAGGCACTCCATGAGAAGTTTCCAACAGTTTCAGCAATGCAACCAGTTCCGCTGCTCCAATTAAAGTAAAGAGGGGAATCATTTTGTGGGAGACAGCAGCCATCTCGTCCACATCCTCATTCTCCACAGCCTTCTGCAAACGCTCCGCATTGAGGCGGGTTTCAGCCACAAAACTTTCCAGAATGGACTTTGCCGCCTCGGGGTCATCGACCGAAAAAGCAGTGAGCGAAGAGAATTTATACCCCGGGCAAGCCGAAGTTTCCGAAACTTCCGTAACCTCCATCCCTTTGTCCTCCATATTCAATTCATGTAGCAATTCACTGACGGTAAACGGCTTATGCAGGCATCCGGCAAATCCATGCACCGTAAATTCCTCACGCTGCATGTCACTGCGGGCAGTGACAGCAATCACCGGAACAGACTGTGCCTGCGGTATGTTCGAAGCACGAAGCAGTTTCAGTAAATCAAAACCATTAATAGCAGGCATCTGCACATCAGTAAGCAGAACATCAAAGGTTGCAGTGCGCAAGGCATCCAGCAGTTCATCCAGTTGTAAACAAGAGACAGAATTTATACCACTCTGCTGAAGCATGGCGGCAGTAAGGGTAAGCTGAATACGGTCATCATCGATAAGGAGGACATTCTTCAGTGAAGAATGAGGAACGGGGAATGAAGAATTGCCATTCGGCGTGGCAGCACATCCCGATTCTTCATCCTTCATTCTCCGTCCTTCACTCCTTACGGGATAGATAGGAATATATATGGTGAAAGTGCTTCCCTTGCCTGGCACACTGTCTACATCAATCGTGCCTTCAAGCAACTGTACCAGCATACGGACAATGGAAAGTCCAAGTCCAAACCCCTCTTTACCCTGAGCACCCGGTAAGCGGGTAAACTCCTGGAAGATACGTTCCCGGTCGGCAGGTTCCATACCTTTACCGGTATCAGCAATGGCAACTACCAGTCGACGGTCCTCGTAACGGGCAGTCATGGTAACACTGCCTTGGTCCGTAAACTTCACGGCATTGGACAGCAAATTGTTGATAATCTGGCGCAGACGCAAGGGGTCGCAAATATAGGTACCGCCCAGCTCCGGGGCAATGTCGCAATGAAGCGCCAGTCCTTTGGCAGCCGTAAGTGGTTCAAAACTGACGTGTATCTCTTCAAGCAGGCGGGAAGGATGAAAGGTGACCCGGTTGATTTCGGCCTTGTTCAAATCAAGACGATGGAAGTCGAGCAAATCAACGACCAGCTTCAGCAGATGTTCCGATGAGGTTTTCATATTGTCCAGATAGAACCGCTGACGCTCATCCACCGTCAGACGGGAAAGCAAGTCGGCATAGCCCATAATAGAACCGAGCGGGGCTTTGAAATCATGGGTAATGGCAAGCATCAGTTTTTCACGGACAGCGAGTAAATCCTCGGCACGACGACGGGCCTCTTCCAACTCACGACGGTAACGGTTGCTTCGGGTTATGTCGCGGCCGATGATAATAAGAAAAAAAGCGGAAAGCAACACCGCACCTACGGCAATGCCACTGATAATCTTGGCCGAACGGCGTCGGACCGCTTGTTGATACTCGGCTTCCGTCCGTGCACGCAGCAGAGTTTCCGTCTCGTAATCTTTCAGCAAGCTGTCAATACGAGCGGTCAGCATATGGTCCAAGCGTTGCAGATAGCGTTTACGTCGCTGTATAACAGTGTTTACAGCTTTTTTCTGCTGGGCCACGGCACGCAGTTTCTCATGCAAAGAATCGGCCGGATTATAGGGTTCAATCACCGTATCCGTTGCAAATTCAAGAGAGGTCTTTACCTGGATAGCTGTATCTTTCTTTGGGGGGACAAACACTTCACCCAAACGACGGAAGAACCCCTTCTTCCGAGGACGTGTCACGACGGTATCCCGATGTGTAATGATACGGTGCTGCACACGCTGCTGGGTCACTACCGAGTCCTGCTGGGCAATTATCTGCTCAATGTCACTGGTGGATACCATGCTGTCATTCGCCTCACTCAGCGTGCGCAGCATTTTTATCGTATTGGTATCCTTCTCGCGTATCAAGGCAAGCACGCTGTCTGTCCATTGTACATCGCGGTCATCAGTAAGAATAAGGTTCTCCATTTCCCGGTGTACGAAAAACAAGGAAAAAAACAATACCGCCAGCAACAAAGTGTAGCCTACGGCAATCTTTACTTTGGAGACATTATTCATACTATCAAATCCTTTCCCTGGTCTGTTTACGGAACCTCAACCACAGCATCACTCCCGCACTGGTCAGTCCGAACGGGAAAGCCATCCAGACTCCCGTCAGCCCCCAACCGAAAACGAAACCGCAAAGGTACCCTACGGGCAAAGATATAATAAAATAGGATATAAATGCAATAATCATCATCGGTTTCACATCCGAGATGCCGCGCAGGGCATTGGCAAAGTTAATCTGCAACCCATCGCCGAACTGGTAAATCAAGAACGGGAAGAAGAGAGCGGCAACCATGCCAGACACTTCCGCATTGTCCGTAAACCATCCCCCTACCTGACCGCGAAGTGCAAAGACGATACCCAGCAACACCACCTCCATACACAGGATGATGTGAAGGCCGGCATACGCCGAGCGGCGCACATTCTGCCGTCTCCCTGCCCCTTGAAGTTGCTGACACGCACGGCAACCGCAGCGCCCATGCCATAATACATCATGAAGGTGAACTGAGAGATAGTAAGCATTATCTGATGCGATGCTAGGGCAAGTGTCCCCAGCCAGCCCACCATGACGACGCTCAGACTGAAGGAAGCGGTCTCCATACCATCTGCATACCCACGGGCCAGCCCAGTGCATTGAGCTTCCTGAACATCGGCATCGACCACCCCAGCCGCATGAAGCCGAGCCTGTAACGGATAAACCGGCGGCCGCGAAGCACAATCGCCGCAAAGACCACCACCATCACAATGCGGGAGAACAAGGTGCTGATACCCGCACCAAGCAGTCCCATCTCCGGAAAGCCCAGCTTTCCATTGATAAGTATATAGTTTCCTACGATGTTAAGCGCATTCCCTCCGAGCAGAATCCACATGGCCGTCTTGGTATCGGTGATGCCGTCCGTAACTGTTTGAAACCGTTGAACAGCATGACAAAGACCAGTGAAGCAAGCAACACCAGATAGTAAGGCTTGATTAGAGGCAGCAATTCTCCGGCTGTCCCAGCCGCTCCACATTGAAATAGAGAACAGCCATGACAAGAGTCAGCAACAAAGCCACCAGCACATTGGCAACCAGGCTACACCGCAACGCCTGCCCTGCCTCGGCAAAGCGGCGGTTACCGTAGAAGCCCCCTACAACCGGTGTCAGCCCGTAGCTGAAGCCCGTACTGAAAATAATGCAAAGAGTAAACAGATTGTTTACGAAAGAAGCGGCACCCAGTTCCTCCGTGCTGTGATGCCCAATCATCAGCGTATCGGCAAAACCAAGCACAATGACTCCCAACTGCCCCACCACAATGGGTAGCCCCAGGAGAAGCAATGCTTTATAGTGCTGCTTATACGTATCAAATAATTTTTTCATACTAAAGGTTTTCTTTTTGGTAATAAAGCACAATCCCGTTTTCATCGCGGAAGGTCTGTTGGGCGACCCTATGAAGCTGTTCTGCCGTCACAGAGCGGTAATTGTCCACTTCACGGTCTATGTCTTCTGCCTGTCCGGTCAGTTCAAACCAGGCAAGATTCGTGGCAACATTCAGATAATTGATGTTGCCGAATATCTGTGTAGACTCAAACTTGTTCTTTACTTTCTCCAATTCTTGTTCTCCAACAAACCCGGATTTCAACTCTTCCAACTCTTTCCGGACAGCAGCCTCGGCTTGCTCCAAAGATACGCCTGCAGATGGTTTTCCACTGATATGCAGCAGGCCGGCATCCCGTGTACCGGAGATATAGGCATCGAGACTGGAAAAGAACTTCTGCTCCTGCACTAGCCTGCGGGTCAAGCGACTGGAACGTCCATTGCTCAGAATATCCGACAGAATATCGAAGGCATAATAATCGGCATCCTCACGGCTGCACATGTGATAAGCATGAACAAAGCATCCAGAGGAACATTCCGTTCCACCGTCTGCCGGCGTTCTGCCGTCTGTACAACTTCTTGCGGTAATTGCCTTACGGGCACATTCCTACGGGGAATGGGAGCAAACCATTTTTCTGTCAGCCTAACCGTTTCTTCCCACGAAATATTTCCGGTAACGGCCAGCACTGCATTATTAGGTGCATAAAAACGAAAAAAGAATTCCTTTACCTCGTCCAGCGTGGCATTGGCAATGTGAGAGAGGTCTTTCCCGATAGTAGGCCAGCGATAAGGATGCGTTTGATAAGCCAAAGGACGAAGCAGATGTCCCACATCACCATACGGCTGGTTCAAGCAACGTTGTTTAAATTCCTCCATCACTACCGCACGCTGCACTTCAAGACTTTGCTCACTGAATGCCAGTTCCAGCATGCGGTCGGACTCCAGCCAGAAGCCGATTTCCACATTCGATTTTGGAACCGTCAGGTAGTAATTGGTTATATCATTATTGGTCCATGCATTATTCTCCCCGCCTGCTAATTGCAAAGGAGCGTCATAATCAGGAATATGCACCGAACCTCCGAACATCAGATGCTCGAACAGATGGGCAAAGCCCGTATGCTCGGGATGTTCGTCACGGGCACCCACGTCATAAACAATATTCAAGGCAACCATCTGCGTGCTGGTGTCCTCATTGTGCACCAACCGCAGACCGTTGTCAAATATCTTTTTGTTTATCTTCATAAAATGGAATGACAGAATCTATCATCAATCTATCACTGTCACTTTTTTAATAACCACATCCTCTTCGGGACGGTCGTTACGGTCAGTCTTGACCTTCTGTATTTTATCAACAATATCCATACCTTCCAGCACTTCACCGAACACGGTATATGCACCGTCCAAATGTGGAGTACCGCCCACGGTAGTATAAGCCTTCACCTGCTCGGGGGTAAACTTGAACTCCGGTTCCTTGGCAACCTGAGCCTCTGCCTGCGCAATCAAGGAATCTTGCAAATCCATCAGACCGTCCTGGTCATTATTCTTGCGCATCTTGTAGATTTCCTTCATGTGTTTCTGCGCCAACGCGTTGAAAGCATTGTTCAAGCGCATCTGATTCATCTGCTGTTCCATCCCCAGCAAGGTAGAGTCATTATACACTTTTCCGGTCACAATGTAGAACTGGCAGCCGATGATGCCTTGTCAGGGTTCACCTCATCACCCTGGCGTGCAGCGACAAAGCACCTTTTTTGTGAAAATACTCCGGATAAACAAATTCGGCAGGAACGGTATAACCCACGTCGCCTGCCCCCAGCATCTTGCCTTTCGGAGCCTTCTTCGATTCCGGGTCACCTGCTTGTATCATAAAGTCCTTGATGACACGGTGGAACAGCGTACCTTCATACGTGCCGTCTTCCACCAGCTTGATAAAGTTATCACGATGTTTCGGGGTTTCATTATACAGTTTCACGGTGATGTCACCCGCACTTGTTTCAATCTTCAGCTTCGTTTCTTTTTCCATATCTTCCTCTTTCTTTTGTCCCGGCTTGCAAGCAGTCAGACTGCAAACCAGTATAGTTAATAATACAATAAGATTTCTTTTCATTTTGTTTTTTATTTAATTTAAGTTTGCAAATATACTAAAATCAGACAAAAGCACTTACCTTTGCCTACATAAAAGAGATAAAAGGCTAAAGCAATGACATCCATATTAATTGTAGAAGATGATATTACTTACGGCATGATGCTAAAAACATGGCTCGGCAAAAAAGGTTTCCAAGTAACCTCTGCCAGCAACATTGCCCGTGCTCAAAAACATATTGAGTCGGAAACCGTAGACTTGATATTGTCTGACCTGCGCCTGCCCGACAAGGATGGCATTGACTTATTGAAATGGCTGGGCGAACACGGCCTGCAAATACCGCTTATCATCATGACAGGATACGCTGACATACAGTCGGCCGTCCAAACCATGAAACTGGGAGCCTGCGATTACATTGCCAAGCCTGTGAACCCGGACGAATTACTGAAAAAAATAGGCGAAGCCTTGAATGCATCATCCTCCGCTTTGAAACAGATGATGCATTCGTCCCGAACAGATGATGCGTTTACCCCAAACAGACCATCCGTTTCACCCAAACAGACGATGCATTCCGACAAGATGAAAAATCAGCCTCTGAAGGGTGCAGAAGCTCATTGTCCTCCTCCGACTTCCTTGAGGGAGAGAGCGACGCAGCCAAACAACTCTACAATTATGTGAAACTGGTTTCACCTACCAATATGTCTGTACTCATCAATGGTGCCAGCGGAACGGGCAAAGAATACGTAGCTCACCGCATCCACCAGCTCAGCAAGCGTGCCGACCAGCCGTTTGTAGCCATCGATTGCGGTTCTATTCCCAAAGAATTGGCCGCTTCGGAGTTCTTCGGGCACATAAAGGGCGCCTTTACCGGCGCACTGACCGACAAAACGGGCGCTTTCGTCGAAGCCAACGGCGGTACCATCTTCCTGGATGAGATAGGCAATCTGAGCTATGAAGTGCAAATACAGTTGCTGCGTGCTTTGCAAGAGCGCAAGATACGTCCGGTAGGTTCAAACAAAGAGATAAGCGTGGATGTACGTCTGGTATCCGCCACCAACGAAAATCTGGAGCAAGCCATCGAAAAAGGGGCGTTCCGTGAAGATTTATATCACCGTATCAATGAATTCACCCTACGTATGCCGCAACTCAAAGACCGCCGTGAAGACATCCTGCTCTTTGCCAATTTCTTTCTGGACCAGGCCAACCGCGAAATGGACAAGCAACTGACCGGCTTTGATGACAAGGCATCCCGCGCCCTATTGGAATATCCCTGGCCCGGCAATCTACGCCAAATGAAGAATATGGTACGCCGTGCAACCTTGCTGGCACAAGGCAAATTCATTACTATCAACGAACTGAATGAACTGAAAGGACCCGCACCGGGCATCATCGGTATCCCTCTCCGCAATGAGGAGGCAGAGAAGCATCAAATCATCGAAGCCTTGCGGCAGACGGGAAACAACAAGAGCCGCGCTGCACAACTGTTGGGCATTGACCGCAAAACGCTGTACAACAAGTTGAAGCTTTATAACATATCCGACTAAAGGGTGTGGAATTATTCCACACTCCCCTCCACACATTCCACACTTTTCCACACTATGCCACACTTTGCACAGAAACATATATCACTAACTATCAGAACATTATCCAACACACACTCTTTCTGGCACACCATTTGACCTATATTAGACGTAAGCAACAAGCGCTACAACAAGCAAGCACTTAGACTTAACAATAAGATATACCAACCTAAAAGCAAATGAATTATGAAAAAATTAGTATTAGTAGCAGCCCTGTTTATGTTTGTTTGTGGCGGAACGTTCTTGGCTCAAGCTAAGGCTCCGGTAGAACAGCCGAGTAAGACAACAACCTTGTCTAACGACACTGTGGTAACGGATACTTTGCAGAAAGCCGAGAACGTCCAAGACACAGCAAAAGTGGCCCAATAACAGTAAGCACACTACAACAAAAAGCCGTTTCCTCCTTGTCTATTCTGGGAAACGGCTTTTTTTATTATCAATTGTTAATTAAAACATCACCAATGTCTTTCCGGATAAAGGTCATTCCACCATGCCGGACTATCCTGCAGCCAGCGGGCAAACCAAGCCATAATTGAATTGTGCCACAATTCACGTTTTGCATAATCAAGTACAAAATGGTTTTCACCATCTACGGTAATAAATTCCACCGGCTTACCCAATATCTTCAGCGCATTATACAATTGGATACTTTCACCGATAGGCACGTTTGTATCTACCGTGCCATGCAGCAACAACAGAGGGGTATTAATCTTGTCCGCATTGAACAATGCTCCATGCTTCGTAAACAAATCGGGATTATTCCAAGGATAGCTATCGGCTGCCGCAACAGAGTTATAGGAATATCCCCAATAACCCTCGCCCCAATAGCTCGTTACATTGCTGATGCCAGCATGCGAGGCAGCGGCAGCAAACATATCCGTCTTAGTCTGCAGATACATCGTCATGAATCCTCCATAAGAGGCACCCAGGCATCCGATACGTTTATCGTTGACAAACGGATGGGCTGCACAGAATTTCTTCGTACCTTCAATGATCTCATCGGCCGTACGCTCACCCCATGCATTGACATGCGTGCAGAGAACTCCTGGCCGTACCCGATGGCACCACTGGCTGGATAACATAAACCACATAGTCACGTGACGCAAACAACTGTGCACAGTACGGGGAAGTTATACCGCGGGTTGTAGGAGTCGTTCCTCCATAATAGTATACGATAAGCGGATACTTCTTGTTCGGGTCAAAAGACGGCGGCAGACAAACCATTCCCTTTATCTCCGTACCGTCCGAAGCTGTAAAGTTCCACTCTTCCATCTGTCCCAGCTCAATCTTATCGAGGATGGGCTTCATGGGATTGGCAAGCAGGGTAGAAACTTTTTTCTTCGTGTCGTACGTATAAGCTACGCCCGTGCTGGTGTTTCCTCCGCCCACATAGGCAGCCACAACCGGATTGTCATTGGCCAGCGTGAAGGAAGTAATCACATCTTCTTCAAGCGGAAGCATTTCAAAGCCGCCCGTCTTCGGAACATAACGGTAGATATGCCTGCAATCCCCATCAGTCGTATCGAAATAGATACATCCGTCCACACGGTTCCACTGCACGAGAGACACCGTAGGATTGAAATCGCGCGTGATAGCCTGCACTTTCTTTGTAGCCAAATCCATAATGAATGCTTGGGTATCAAAGTCATTGGCTATGGGATGTTCACCGCAATTCTTGCCAATGCCTCCGAAAGCAGACGGACTGCCCGTCACCAGAAGCTGCTTCCCGTCCGGAGAGTAAGAAGCACTTCCCAGATAAGCATCCCAGGCGACCAGCGTATCTGCCTGCAAGGTGGTCAAATCAATCTCGAAAAGAGAAGAGAGGGAGAAAGGGCATCGAGTGATGTCCGGCTTGGAAGTGCTGCACAACAGTTTCTTGCCATCCGGGGAAATATCATTCAGATAGACGTTGTGACTACCGTAGGTCAGGCGCTCGGAAAGTCCCGTCGCCACATCGTATTTCATGAGATAATAGCGGTCACGAGAATTGGGGATACGGTCGTCCGGATGCAAGAGACGTTTCAACGGGCCACTCACCTTTTCGCCCTCGTCCGTGAGCATATAGATAAGATAGTCTTCTGTAGGAGACCAGCTGAAATATCCTTCGGGAACATTCTTCAGCAGCACTTCCTCACGCATCGTGGCGGGATCGAACACAACCAGGTCATTCTGCTCCTCGCCCATAACCGTATAATAGAGCTTGTTGCTGTTGGGCATCCAGTTCATCTTTTCATTGGCATTGGGCAATATCACCCGGCCGGTCTTTACCTCGGTCAGCTCACAACGGGTCCTGGAACGCTTCACGTCGTAATTGTCCGAATAGCGGGTCAGCAGATACTTGCCGTTGGGCGAAAGAGAAACCCTGCTCGCTCGGGAGCCGAAATTGGTGTTGAACAAAGAGAAACGTCTCTTCATGTCCGGTGCCATCCGGCAGGCTACATCGGCAAAGTCCTTTTCCTTTTCAAATTCGCATTTCAGCATCGGCTGCATCTTGTCGTCCGCGCTTGAAAGCAACTTGATGACAATCTCATAATCCGCTTCGGGGTCCATACGCAGACTGACAGCCGTAGGACGGACCTGCGACAAGCTGTCCTCCGCTGTCTCCTTGACTTGCTTGGATTCACCGTTTACAAACACCTCAAAACGGGCAGGAGAATATACATTCAGCTTGCCCTTCATGAAACGCTCCGCACGCAGATTGGTAGCAAACAGATAGAACAGATTGTCCTTGTCTGCCTTTGCCACAGTTACATATCCAGCCGTATCAGCAACCATACGTTCGTACCGACCTCCGTCGAAGTCGAGACTGACCTTCGTCTTCAGAAGATTGCCGGTAGTAAACTTGTCTCCCTTGAAGTTGATACTATCGCCCTGGAGGGGAGTGCGCACCGTAACGGCAGGACGCACATTATACTCAGCAACTCTTTCCTGAGCTTGGGCAGCCAATCCCGCAAGGAGCAGCAAACCCGACAAAACTGTGATTTTCTTCATTACTGTAAGATTAAATCGTTTCAAAACCATTCCATAAATTTCCAGGAGGGACGGGAGCCTCCACTTCTATCGGTTCTTTGGACACCGGATGCACAAAACGGATATACCGCGCATGCAGACAGATGCTGCCGTCGGGATTGGAGCGGGGCGAACCATACTTCAAATCTCCCTTGATGGGACAGCCCATCTTTGCCAACTGACAACGTATCTGGTGATGGCGTCCGGTTTTCAAATCTATTTCCAACAGATAATAGTTCTGCGACCGCCCGATGAGCCGGTAATGCAAAATCGCTTTCTTGCTGCCCGGCACCTCCTTGTCGTATGCATAACTCTTGTTCTGTTTCTCATTTCGCACCAGATAGTTCACCAATTCCCCCTCTTCCTCGCGGGGTAAGTTCTTCACTACTGCCCAGTAAGTCTTCTTCACCTCGCTATTCTTGAACATCTCGTTCAGACGCGACAGTGCCTTACTGGTCTTGGCAAAAACAACAAGACCGCTCACGGGGCGGTCCAGCCGGTGGGCGACACCGATAAAGACATTTCCAGGCTTGCTGTACTTCTCTTTCAGGTACTGCTTTACAGTTTCCGAAAGCGGTGTATCACCCGTTTTGTCTCCCTGAACTATCTCGGAAGCGGTCTTGTTGACTATAATGATATGATTGTCTTCGTATACGACAGTCATCGGTTGTTAATGTTTAATGATTAGTGATTAATGATTAATGACTAACACCCAACTTCTCATTAAACATTAATCACTAATCATTAATCATTAAATTACATATTCATCCCACCATCTACCTGAATAACCTGACCGGATACATAAGAAGACATATCAGAAGCCAGGAAAGTAGCGATATTTGCCACGTCTTCGGGTGTGCCGCCACGACGCAAAGGAATCTTCTTGCACCATTCAGCCTTCACCTCTTCAGACAAGGCGTCGGTCATGGCTGTCATGATGAAGCCCGGAGCAATGGCATTGGCACGGATTCCACGAGAACCCAGCTCCTGAGCGATAGACTTGGCCAAAGCAATCATACCGGCTTTGGAAGCAGAATAGTTGGCCTGGCCGGCATTGCCGTGAACACCTACCACAGATGCCATATTGATAATGCTACCCGCCTTCTGGCGCATCATGATGGGTGTGCAGGCATGGATAAAGTTAAATGCCGATTTCAGGTTGACATTGATAACCATATCCCATTGCTGTTCGCTCATACGCATCATCAGACCGTCACGTGTGATACCGGCATTGTTTACCAGAATATCAATACGTCCAAAGTCCTTATGGATTTCTGCCACTACATTGGCAGTGTCTTCAAAGTTTGCTGCATTGGAGGCATAAGCTTTTGCCTTTACTCCCAAAGCTTCCAATTCTTTTGCCGTAGCCTCGGCATTTTCATCAATCACCAAGTCAGTGAATGCAATATTTGCTCCTTCTTGAGCGAACTTCAAAGCGATAGCCTTGCCGATGCCGCGTGCAGCACCTGTCACAATGGCTGTTTTTCCATCTAATAATCCCATATTATTTTAAAATTATTTATAAAATGTATTCTTACTTCTTTCCCAATGCACCAAGTACCAGACGGGTCACGTAAGTATCGCGTACCGCATCGTCCAGATTGGCCCCTATATGGCCGCGGATATAAGGTGTTTCAATACCTTTGACACTGTAATGCACAATCTCGCAGTCATATCCAAGTCATCTATCTGGAAAACACCCTTCTCCATACCTTCACGCAGAACCTCCTTGAAAAGCTGGGTCTCTGTAGCATCGAAACGTTTGCGCACTTTCTCCACTCTCCAAATATCCCGAAAGAAATTGGCACGAAGAGTACCATTCCGAAAGACAACCTCTTTTACCGCATCCAGATGAGTGTAAATCATTTCCATCAGTTTCTCGTCCGGCTGAATATCTTTCTCTACCACGTGCTTCATCATATCCGAAAGAATATCCAGCTCCGACTCAACAACAGCCAAGTAGATATCTTCCTTGCTCTTAAAATAGGTATAGAGCGTTCTCCTACCTTTCTTTGAAGCGAGGGCAATATCATTCATCGTGGTATTTTCAACACCCATCTTTGCAAACAGCTGACGGGCAACGTCCACTAATTTAGCTTTTGTCTTCGATACGGTCATAGATTAATTGCACATTGCTTTATTATTTGAGCAAAAGTAAGACATTTCCGCATATCTTACAAGAAAACATTCATTTTATTAATGAACAGCCCTAAAAAGGAAGAAAAAAAGTAGGCTTATTATCGTTCTATTTATCAACATATTACTCATTAAAATCCACTTAACCTCAAAAATATCATGCATTTTATTTGCATATTAAATAAAAAGCCGTACCTTTGCACCCACAAAACAATAACATCGCGGAGTGGAGCAGTTGGTAGCTCGTTGGGCTCATAACCCAAAGGTCATTCGTTCGAGTCGGATCTCGCAACTACAATGAGGATAAAAGGTTTTATAAACCGTTTTATCCTCATTTTTTTAATTCCCATCAAGGACAGAAAAAATGTTTGCGCAAATAATGTTTGTGCAAATTGCTTCCACACTTCCACCTCCTCTCCACATCCCTTTATTCATCGGCATTACAGATGCGGTGGAAGCAACTCAAAAGTGTGGAAGCAAAATTTGCTTCCACACCGTTTCACAAACAGAAATACTGACACACAAGAAGCTAACATGAAGTAACACAAGTTATTAATTTCTTGTATCACATCTTATTTATATCGTACCTGCACGAAATCAATATCCTGCAAACACGGTATTAATTCCATCTCCTCCCCCTTCAAATGCAATCAGAACAAATGCGTACAGCCACACAAAGCCAAGACTTCAATACTGTTTTCCTCTGTGCTTTATTCAGAGAATGAAGGTATTTATTACGTCGGACATAAGGAATCAACAGTATGCAACGGCCATGATGCAATCGCCTAACGGCCATCAACAACCCGCTTAACAGCCGTCAGCAGATCGCCGCACGACCATTAGGCGCTGATAAGGCAATGAGTAAAAGGGAACACTCCCCTATACACAAGTAAACAAAGCCCTATATACAACGGATTGAAAGCAGCGGTTTCCCTTAGAATATCCTGATGAAAAGCAACCCCAGCCCGATGGCAACGCCAGTCGAAACAAGTCCGGGAAGCATGAACGAGTGATTCAGCACATACTTGCCGATACGGGTAGTTCCGGTACGGTCGAAATTAATGGCCGCTACTACGGTGGGATAGTTGGGAATAAAGAAGTAACCGTTTACGGCCGGGAACAGAGCAACCAGTATCATAGGCGAAATGCCCAAAGCGATGCCCAAAGGCATCAGTGCGCGCACAGTGGCGGCCTGGCTATAAAGCAGAATCGACATGGCAAACAAGGCTATCCCGAACAGCCACGGCATTTGCCTCACCACTCCCTCGATGGACTGGGTCAACTGAAGCATGTTTCCCTGAAGAAAAGTATCTCCCATCCAGGCAATGCCGAATATGGCAATCACCGCCTGCATGCCTGCCGGGAAGACGGAACCTTGCGTTGCCTTCATGCCGTCGGTGCGAGTCAGCAGCAAGATGAGGGCGGCGGCAGAGAGCATCACGATTTCGATAATGGCGGACATGCCGAGTCTCACCGTCTCGCCGTCTATCACGAAGGCAGGACGCAAACTGTCGAACGAACCAAAGAACACGATAAAAACAGTGGCAAGGATAAAGATAAGCACGGACAAGACGGCATGCCGTTTATTGTGTATATCCTTTATCTCCACCTTCTTGACATCAAGATAGCCTTCGGTCAACCTCTTTCTGTACTCCGGGTCGTCTGCCAGCTCCTTGCCCACCTTCATGGAGAACAAGGCGCCCACAAGTACCCCGATAATGGTAGCAGGAATCGTTATTTTCAGAATATCGAACAAGGTGACATCAAATCCCGCCAGCAACCCAAGCAGTGCGACGGTGGCAGCCGAAATGGGACTTGCCGTAATAGCCTGCTGCGAAGCAATCACCGCAATGCCCAGTGCCTCTCGGGACGAATCTTGGTCTCCGTGGCAACCTCGGCAATCACGGGAAGCACCGAATATGCCACATGTCCCGTGCCGGCAACAAAAGTAAACAAATAGGTCACAATAGGCTCAAGATGGTGACCTGCGAAGGATTCTTCCGCAACAACCGTTCTGCCAGCTTTACCATATAATCCAGTCCGCCAGCCGCCTGCATGCAGGATGCGGCAGAAATGACGGCGGCTATCATCAACATAACGTCAATGGGAGGTGATGTAGGCTGCAATCCGAAACCAAACGTCAGAATTGCCAGACCTATCCCTCCCATTACACCCAGTCCAATGCCGCCCAAGCGGGCGCCTATAATGATAGCTACCAATACGAATGCCAATTGCAAGGCCATATACTCTACACTTTTTGATTCATGTGCAAAGATAAGTCATTTCGTATTATGGCTACTCACCTACTTCTATTTTAACTGCTTGTTTTAACTCCACACTCAAAGAGGCATCATCCTTTAACGGTGTCCAGAACACCCGGCGGCATTCATTCTTCTGCAAAAGACAACGATGATAGCGACTGCCGGACAGATGCTCCGTATCGATATGGAAGGAACCGGTATTGACATCCCAGTCGGCTATCTCGTCCAGATTCAGATAAAGGTTGCGCACTGTGCCGCTGTTGAGATGCAAGCTCTGCGCCTGCGCCGCAAGCGCAGTGACATGGCAATCTTCCAGCCGGGCAAGGTATCGCGTGCGGAAAGAGAGCGTATCGCAACGGAGTCCGTAGAAATTGGCTTCCATATCTTCCACATCTACCACAACCGCTTGTACCTCCGCAGGCAACCGCAATTCCATCCCTTCTGAACGAACCCTTATCCAAATGTCATTCTGAAGATGCTGTTCCAGCTTATCCTCCGGAAAGTCAAAGGTGACGAGCAGGGTATCGCCAACGGAAGTCATCGACATAAAAGCCTCCATATCCCCTGCATAGGAGAAACTGCCCTGCTGCAAAGAGTCTCCGGCAGTTACCTCCAACGGCACTTCCCCGAACGAGAACATACGCTCTGCCTCCACAATACCTTCTTTTTTCTGTTTCCACACCACCGGAGGCTGTGTCAGCTTCAACACCCTGCACGAGGGCAGCTGCACCGTTTTCCGTTCTCCGCCGATTTCCATAAAATTATCTTTCTGAGTGACATTGCGGTCCACCACATAGAACATGAGTCCGCATACCATTGCCACACCGGTAACCAGCATTCCTATCATTATATAAGTCGTTCGTTTCATAACTGTCTTCTTTTATTTTTGTTTCTTGATAAACTCCTGATACATCCCGGACAACTCCTCGGCAGAGATGCCCAGCGTGAAAATCTGCTTGAAGAAATAATCCACTTCCTCCTTCAGAAAATACTCTTTCCTCAACGAAAGAATCAGCTTACGTGCACCTACCGACACAAAATAGCCGATACCCCGCTTGTTGTAAATCACTCCTTGCGTCTGCAAGTAGTCGTACGAACGCATCACCGTATTGGCGTTGACCTCTACCACAGCCGCATATTCCCGTACCGAAGGAATACGTTCTTCCTCCTGATATTGCCCGAGAAGTACCTCGTCGCAAATGCGGTCTGCTATTTGCAGGTAGATGGCTTTGCTTTCCTTAAAGTTCATAGTTACCAGCGATTAATGATTTCGGACTCCTTGAAACGGAAATAGGCAAGCACCCAGTTGAAAAGGGCGAAAAACGAAGTTATAAAAATCAGCCAGTCACTCGATGCTTCCCTGTTGATATAAGGCTCGGTCATAAAAAAATTATTGGGTAGAATGGTTTCCAGACACAATACAGCTATCAGGATATATGAAACGAAGATGCAGACACCGGCCGCAAAAGTCTTGATAAGTGCATTTTTGGGCCAGACCGTACTGCCCAGCAGGAAGAAAGACTGTAGAAAAAAGTAGCAGCTCAGGAATATACCCACCACAGCCGGTCCGCTTCCTATCGTCTCATAGAAACGGTTCGTGTTACAGCAGAATTCCCACAACGGAAAGGAGTGAACGACATGCAGCTCCGGGTAGGCCAGAAGATAGAAGACGACTCTTGTCAAGTCCGCCAGCTTGAAAGCTATCAGAAAGACCAAGATAAAGCCGCAGGTAGCCACCAGCCAGCGGGCAAAGAATTTCTCGAACATGGTGGCAGGTGTCATGAGCACAACGGTACGACTCGTCTTGCTTTTCATCCTTTCCATGGTAAACGAGGCGCTAATGCATCCCCAAATGACAAGTCCCCAAAGAAAGAATCTGGACTCAAACTCCCAGATAGGGTCCATGCCCACAGCTCCCGCTTCCAGATTGTGATACTGATAGTATCCATTCCAGACAAAGACTATGGCCAACATTCCGTAGACCATCACCGAGCGGAGTATATAGGTCTTCCAATTCTCCACCATCTCTTTGCGGCATACGTTCACAAAGCGATGCAAACTAAAAAAGGTATCGCGTATCATTATTCATTTGTTTTAGTGTTGAAACATTTCCGCTATCTTCCCAGGCTCTGCAAGTACGGCGCCAAACAGCAGTTCAAGATTAATCTCCGATTCCTCACCTTCCGTATTGGGCAGCATCAAGAAATTGCCTTGTACGGAGGGAAGCGTGTACAAGGCAGTCGCAGCCAACTCCCGGTCGTCACTCTCCAAGAAGAACAGCTTACTGCAAATGCTGGCAGTGGATTCGTCCAGCAATACGCGGCTGTTGTCCATAATCAGCACATGGTCCAGTACTTTGTCAATGTCACGCACCTGATGGGTGGAAATGACAATCGTCTTGTCGTCCGACATACCCGAAGCCAGAAATTTGCGGAACTGGCTCTTTCCCGGAATATCCAGTCCATTGGTAGGCTCATCCATCAGCAGCAGGGAAGTATTGGTGGCCAGCGCAAAACTCATGAAGATTTTCTTTTTCTGCCCCATGGACAAGGCTCCCAAATCAGCATCCATATCCATCTCGAAGAAATGTAGGTACTTCACCATGTCTTCCTTGCTGAAACGGGGATAGAACTTACTGTTCAGTTCAATATAGCTGACCAAGGAAATAGGAGGCAGCTCGAACTCCTCGGGTACCAGAAACATGTCCTGCAACGTGACGGGCAACCGGCGGCGCATGTCGGTATCATGATACATCACTCTCCCACGTTTGGGAGCCAACAAACCGCTCATCAGATAGAGCAACGTAGACTTGCCGGCTCCGTTCTTACCCAACAGACCGTAAACCCGGCCGGCTTCCAGCGAAAGTGAAAAATCGCTCAGGACTTCTTTCCGCCCCTTGCGATAACTAAATGAAATGTTTTCTACTTGTAACATACGCTTGGATGAATTAAATATCTTATTGTTTATGTGTATTAGTATAATAGTACACCGCAAAAGTAGACATTCTTTTCAATACGACAAGCGTTTCAAGAAAAAAAATGCTCAGAAAAAGGAACAATTCTATTCTTTGGTTCGAAATTAGCCTCACACGCAAGAAGATTAGGACACTTCTGTATCCATTTAGGACTCTATATTTCCTGCCACTTGCTTTACATTTGCAAAGGAGCTAAAGACATGAATATGAAAAACGAAGAAAAGATTTACCAACTTAACACATACAATATAGCAGAATATACAAGTACGGACTATACCGACAACGATATTGCTATACTTGGAGATTTCAAGAACTTGCTTTTCAACAAGTATTTCAAGTTGAATGCAAACATCTATGTGGTCTGTGTAAAAGGAAGACTGCAGATAAACATCAATACCCAAAAATATGCTATCTACCCGGTGAGATGCTGATTTGTATGCCCAATATGATTCTGAGCAATTGCACAACCAGTTCCGACTTCAAGGGCGCCATGTTCTGTCTGTCGACCCAGATTACACAGAAGTACCTTCATAAAAGTAGTGACATATGGAACAAGGCTTTCTATATCAGCCAGAATCCGGTAGTACGCATTGACAAGGACAGAGTGCAACTGTTCGATTTATACTATAAGGTGATACGTGCCCGAATGAAACAAGCGGAGCAGCCCTACTACAAAGAAGTCATCAGGTCGCTGATACGCACCATGCTGTATGAGCTGCTGGCAGATTTAAACCAGTTGAGCACCCCTCCCGAAAGCCAAATGGTGAAGCGGAGCAACATTCTATTCAAGAGATTCCTCGACCTGCTGGCCTGCACCGAGGTGAAAAAACGTTCTATTTCCTATTATGCGGGTAAGCTGTGTGTTACTCCCAAATATCTTTCCACCGTCTGCAAAAAGGTCAGCGGAAAGACAGCCTTCGAGTGGATAAACGATTATGTGGTCGAAGACATCAAATATTTTCTGAAGTATTCCAATAAGTCTATCAAGAGATTTCCGAGCATCAGGATTTCCCCAACATCTCCTTTTTCGGGAAGTATGTGAAGACACACTTAGGCACTTCACCCACGGACTACCGCAAGCAATCACTGCCTCCAAGGGGGACCCTGCAACAAAAAAGGAGGAGCTAAGAATCACTCTCCACTCCTCCCGACACGACAAACAACTAAAATTATTGCTATTTGATGCCGTCCAATGCCTTGTTTGCTGTGGCATTGGTGGGGTCGATAGCCAGAATTTTATTCCAGTACTCTTTCGAAGTAGCATAGTCACTCTTCAACAGATAGTAGTAGCCCAGATAACTGTAACACTCTATCAATGCAGAGTTGTACCTCGGTTCGTTTTTGGCAAGCAGTACGTCCACCACCTTCTCGTAATAAGGTTTCGCCAATCCCTCTGTAGTTTCGGGGTCCATGGCAGAGTGTGTGCGGGCGCGCCACATATCTCCCAAATAACTGTCGGGAGCTTGTTCGGCAACAAGTGCGAACACAGAGTCGGCAGCCTGCAATGCCGCCATGCGGTCGGCAGACTGAACGGAGAGAGTGTCCGAGGACGTACCCTCTCCGTAGTACAGACGCCCTAACTGGAATAAGTTTTCGGACGTCTTTTTATCTTGTGCCAGCGAGTCATAGTACTTTTTATAAGCAGCAATGGCTTGGGTATAGTCGTTTTTCAATTCATAAGCATCGGCAATCTCACGCCACAAATCCACCTGACTCTCATCCTTCTCCAATGCCTTACCATATTCCTCAATGGCCTGGTCATATTTCTTCAGAGCACTCAACAGAGCACCGTGATAGCGGTAATCCAAGCATGAATAATCGGCATTATCCGAAGCATTGAAGAAAGCATCGGCAGCCTTCTCTGCCTCGTCATAACGCTTGAGGTCGACATTGTTGTACATCACAAGCCGGTTGAATGCGGCATGGCGGGCATTCTTCTGCAAACCTTTCTGCGCCACCGCCAAGGATTTCTCGAAGTCGTGGTTCAGGAATAGTGCAAAAGCATATTTAAGGATGTCATCTTCCGTAGCCACGGGAGTATCGATGAACTTGGCATAGGTGTCGGCAGCCTTGCCAAAACGGTTGGTGGCGTAATACACTTCCGCCAGCTCCTTGTCTGCTTCCAGGCAATCCGGAGCTATGGCCTTCAGCTGGTTCAGCTTCTCTATGGCCTGCGAAGGACTGGCAGACTTGTATGCCTGCGCATATTTCAGATACGCATCCTTATAATTCGAATCAAAATAGATGGCTTGCTCATAAAGCTGGCATGCCTTTCCGATATCTTTCCGGGCAAAAGCGATGTCACCCTCGAGTACAGAAACTGCCGGAGCCTTGTTGTCGGCCTTTCTTGCCATCTCCAGATAGGTTTCCGCCTCTTTCAGCTGTCCTACATCCAGATAGGCACGGGCCACGGAAGTCACAAGCTCCACATTTTTCTTGTTCTTGCCCTTCAGCAGTTCTCCGGCTGCGTCGGAAGCCTGCTCCGGATTCGTCTTTATCAGACTTTTTACTTTATCCACCCCCGCCTGCCATTCGGGCACCGGCGTTGTGCGGCGAGCGTACCTGCAAACAGCATCGCTCCCAAACAAAATACAAATCTACGTTTCATGTTAGCATTCATTTTAGTTATTCATCCTTGACGTTCACCACGCGCACCGGTTGGGTGGCGGGGACCAATCCCGACTTCAATATAATCCGCTGTCCCCGGTCGGAAGCGAGGAAAGAGGCAAATCCCCACGGAAGTGCGCTCCGCGGATCATTCAACAAGGCATAGATGCTGCGTGCCAACGGATAATCACCGTAATACAAATACGCCTGATAGGGTTTGTAACTGTTGTCCGGCATGGCCTTGTCAGCAGCACTGACGGACATCAGCCGCACCTCTTTACTGAAAGAGAGCCCCGTACTGTCATTCCGGTCGCTCAGCCAGTTCACGCCGATAATACCGATGGCATCAGGCGTGCGGGCCACGTAGTCAATCACCTCCCTATTGGTTTTCAACGCTTTCAACTGACTGGAAAGCGGTACACCCTTACAGATGGAATCGACAGCAAAACGTACGGTACTGGAGTTCTTGTTGTCAAACACAAGACTGATATCCCCCAGACGGGAAGCCGGATAGATATCTTTCCACTGCTTCGCATCACCCGTCAGGATGCGGCGGATGTCCTTCACACTAATCAATGAATCCGGATTGCCAAGATGGGTTATCAATGCCAGCCCGTCCGTAGCAATCTTTATCTCCTGCGGAAAAAACTTCCGGCTATTGAAGGAATTCATCTCTTCGGGAGTCAGTCTGCGACTGGTTATTGCCAACCGCAGACTGTCCTTGAGCAAGAGGTTGACGGCATCGACTTCCGTCACATAACGGGGCACAATTCCTGCCAAGGGGAACAGTCCTTCGAACACGTCAATTTCTTCCTGCACAATAGGCTGGAAACTTTCGTCCGCAGCAATTGCAATCACACCGGAGGTATACGTATCCGTTTGTCCGTCCTTGGGCTTGCTTTGGCAGGCAGACAGCAGAGTCAGCAGCACCAGCAAGCCTGAAAGCTGAAGTTGTTTCACCGTTTTCATAACACACACACTTATTGTAATCTAAACATCACCGGTATCGTATATTTCACCGATACGGCCTTACCATTCTGCTTGCCGGGAATCCATTTGGGCATGGACATAATCACACGGACAGCTTCTTTATCCAGATAGGGGTCTACACCTCTCAGCACTTTCACATCACGCACCTTGCCGTCGGCACCTACCACAAACTGGCAGGTTACACGCCCTTGCGTACCGTTTTCCTGGGCAATGGTCGGATACTTCATATTCTTGCTGATGAACTGCATCATCTCGGCCTGACCACCGGGGAACTGGGGCATCTGCTCTACCATATCGAAAACCTTTTCAGGTTCCGGTTCGGCCTGCGTCACCACTTGTTTCAAGTCGGCGATGTCCTTGCCGTGTTCCTCGTCATTACCTTTCACGTCGGCAATGGAGATGGCAACTTTCGTTTCCGTCAGTTCTGTCTGGCTTTTTATTTCATCCTCGTCCCTCACTTCCTCATCCTTTTTGATGACGGGAGCGGTAAACTTAATGGAGCTTTTCAATGCAGGCGGCGGTGGGGCCACGGGCTCTATCCGCTTCATCTCTTCCTGCTTCACTTCCGGTTCTTCCAGCTGCGAAAGGGTAGTCACTTCGGTCATCACCTCTTTCTGTTTGGGGGTAGCCATCTTTATCAGCGTAGGGATACTGAAACCTATCAATGCAATTACAATTACCAGTATCACGGCAATGTTGTGCCGTCTGGGAGAGGTCTCACGCATCTTATAGGCTCCATATGCTTTGTTCTTACCACTGAACACGAGGTCACACCATGCTTGGGAGCTTAAATCTACTTTAGCCATATTCTTTCCTTTCTTTGGGTGTTACACATCATTCAGCAATGTTCTGGGACAATTCGCCCTTGCTTTCGTAGTTCTTCATCAAGAACTCGTCGGCTTCGGCAATATCCGTTATCACATACTTACCTATATTACATATCTGCATTTCATCGAGAGCATCAATCAGATTCTTGTACGAAGACTTATCGGTAGCCTTGATGATGACTGTCGGCGTATCCTTTCCGCTTTTTATCTCGGAAAGCTGTTTCCGGTAGTCATCCTCTGATATCTTAAGATCCAGTTTCTGCTGCTTCAGTCTGTTCACCTCGTTCACAGCAACTCTATTACGTTGCAGAAGCATTGCCCGCAGACCATCCGCCTGATAGGTAGTTTCCTTCAGTGAAGTATAGTCCTTGTAGTTAGGTTCCCCTTCGTAATAATACAACTTGTTGTCATCCCCCAGCAACAGCGTGATGGCTTGGGAAGCCTTGACTTTGGTCTGCTGCTCCTCGGTGATGGTCTTGTCATTGCTCGGCATGCTTATCTCCATGGTCTGAGGTTTGCTCAGTGAGGTACAAAGCATAAAGAAGGTAATCAGCAACATGTTCATGTCCACCATAGGTGTAAGTCCACCCTGACAGTCATTTTCTTCTGCTTGCTTTTTCCACCTTTCTTGTTGCCGCTTTCTTGTATTTCAGCCATAATGTTTCCTTTCTTGTTCTACTTGTAACTCGTAGCTTGTCACTCTTCACTTGTGGTCTTCAGAGAAGTAATCAGGTTGTACCGGTTCTCTCTGAGGTCCTGAAGTGAGTTCATCACATTTTTTATTACGGAATAAGGAGTATTGGCATCTGCTTGATGGCAATGCGCAAATCACTGTTCACTGCACGGGCGTTGCGTACCCAGGCCTTGAACTGATTGTCAATACTGTCTGTCGGTATCCCCTCATTCTTCAATACAGCATCTTGCTGGTCTTGCGGCAAGTCGAGGTATTTCTTCATACTCTTCATCGGCACACCAAAGGTAGACGCCAGCATGAATTTTTTAGTTTCCTCCGGAGTGAAAGTCACTCCATACTCCTGCCCCATAGCTTCCAGCACTTCGCGCAAGTCGGACTGCTTGTCCAGACTCATAAATACTTTTCCGCTCGGATCGACCAATATCTGGAGTACATTTGTCTCCGGAATCTTAATCTCGGATACAGAGGCGGGAGTCGTTACTTGTACCGGCTCTTTCTTCACGAACGTAGAAGTCAGCATGAAGAAGGTCAGCAGCAGTACAGTTACGTCACTCATCGCCGTCATATCGATGAACGTACTTTTCTTTTTTATTTTCGCTCTGCCCATAATCGTTTCATTGAAAATTAAAATTGAGAATTCATTCGTTGAATAGATAATAGAAGCCTACGTCACAGCGCAGCTCCAACTATCAGCAGTCAACTATTTATGGGTAGCTGCAAAAGTCTGCACGATGGAGAAACCAACCTCATCGAGGCTGTAAGTCAACTTGTCAATCTTGTTTGTATAATAGTTGTAGGAGATAACGGCCAATGCACCGGTCAAGATACCGAAGGCAGTATTAATCAAAGCCTCAGAAATACCTTGCGACAGAGCCATGGAGTCGGCTGAACCTCCGGCTGCAAGGGCGGCAAATGAACGGATCATACCGATAACTGTACCGAGCAATCCCATCAATGTACCTAAAGTCGTGATGGTACCAATAATAGGAAGATTCTGCTCCATCATCGGCAGTTCCAGCGCAGTGGCTTCTTCCAATTCCTTCTGGATGGCAAGCAGTTTCTGGTCTTTGGACAGCTCTGTGTCATTCTCCATCTCGGCATACTTCTTCAAAGTGGCATTTACCACATTGGCTACAGAACCACGTTGTGAATCGCAGATTTGTTGTGCCTTCTTCATATCACCTTCAGCCAAGGCTGCTTTGATGTTAGCTACGAATTTCACCAATGACCCCTTACCAAAGGCAGCGCCAATGGCAATATAACGTTCAATACTCAGTGCGATGACAGTCAGCAAAAGCGTTTGAATTACAGGAACAATGAATCCACCTTTATAGATGGTACCGAGGAAGTTACCCGGCAACGGATGGTTGTTCGGGTCGTTGTTCATAAAGTTGGAGGGATTTCCCAACACAAAGTGAAAAATAAGCACGGCGATGATAAAACAGATTACGATTACCCAACCGGCGGATCTGATGCCTTTAAAAGAGGCTGCTTTTTTTTGAGTAGTTTCCATGATGAAAAGTTTAATTGTTGGTATTTAAATAGAGTTTTGAAAATAAAGCATAGGGATACGACTTCCCGCTTACGAACCGACAGGGCGTAATCATCCTTGCAACCTTAACTAACATATATGTACACTAAAGGTCACCTGCCTTCAGTCTCTTCAAGACAATAAGGAGAAAAAGGGGGAAATCAATAAGAAGAAAAGTTGGCTAAATCAAAATCCGCCGAAGCGTATAAATATAGTAATCACTGCCCGTCAATGCATAGTACGGGTCTTTATCTGAGTAGTATAATTTAGAGCGGCCTTGCACGAGTAGATTCTCGTGGTTGGATAACATCAAAAGAATGTTTCTGAGGAAAAGATTGTCTTCAATCACCCTGCGCAAACGCTGTTGATGAGAAGAGTAAGTTTCGGAAACCGGTTTGTTTCCCAGTTCGACATCCGTAGTCCATGCGAACTTGGTATTCGTGAACAATGAATTCTTCTTGTCAATACTATTGTCGGAAGTAGAAGAACATGAAGATAAAGAAGCGGAAACTTCAGCAGTTCCGGCCATTCTGTCATCCACCTGCACCAGGTCAATGGCTTTACCGCTAATGCTGCAAGTCAACATCAGTAGCATGCATATCCAGAATGTCTTTACAGTTGTTTTCATGTCGTCTAATGATTCTACAATAAATAACAGATGTCTCTCTTATTTGTTTTACAGCTATGTTACTTTCTTTTGTAAAAAGATTAAATTGTTCACTGATTAAAGGATTTACTATACCTTTTAATACACTGTAAAGGTACGAAGAATATATGAAATACGAAAGTGGAAATAGGATATAAAATACTGATTTAAAAGTTTTTAATCATTCATTTAGCACCTTAATTCGGGAATTAATCTGATGAATATATGATGAATAATTATATATAATAAGGTATAGTGATTAGCGGTAGAAACGGAATGTTAGAGGAGAGGTATATAAAACGAACAAAGCCTCCGTATCCTTATCAGACACGGAGGCTTCTTCTGAAAACGGCGACTACCTATCTCCCACTGTTACGCAGTACCATCGGCGTGACCGGGCTTAACTTCTCTGTTCGGAATGGGAAGAGGTGGAACCCCGGTGCTGTAGTCACCTGAATAAGGCAGACATGATGAGAAAAAAGTAAAGTGTCCATATATTGCTGAACGTATATACCTCCATACACGGAAGGCAAAAAGTGGACGGGCAATTAGTAATGCTCGGCTATGACATCGCTGCCTGTACACCTGCATCCTATCAACGTTGTAGTCTACAAGACCCTGAGAAATCTAATCTTGTGGCTGGCTTCGTACTTAGATGCTTTCAGCACTTATCCAATCCCGACTTAGATACCCGGCAATGCACCTGGCGGCACAACCGGTAAACCAGAGGTCAGTCCAACACGGTCCT
>ENA-OQCX01000068-OQCX01000068.1-human-gut-metagenome-genome-assembly--contig:-NODE-68-length-49860-cov-4.437255_pt1 | contig 49860 bp, 63 predicted proteins | sample MGYA00242762_ERZ504587 | MGnify/ENA primary metagenome ERZ504587 (study PRJEB26092, sample SAMD00036337) | human gut metagenome | host: Homo sapiens | study: EMG produced TPA metagenomics assembly of...
GGCTTCTGTGAAAGAACTCCAAGCTTATTTGGCGGAGGTGTTGCTAATTTTGACCGCGACCGCGTATATGTGTCTGATATTAAAAAACTGATTTCCTGGTATAATCTGTTGGTAGCAAGTGGTATAACGGACTTGAGGCGACAGAGACACCTGAAACTGCTACAGAGGAAGTAAAGGAAAAAGTTGTGGAATAATTGTATTCCGTTTTGGAATTAAAAAACGAAGGTGTATGAGAAACTGTTCCCCATACACCTTCGTTTTTTAGTTTGATTTTCAATTCCTGAATACCAGTCCGCTCTGTGTTGTATCCGCATCTATTGTAATCGGTTTGTTGCGGTCAACTTCCTGTGATAACAGCTTCTTGGACAAATCGTTCAGCAAGTAATGCTGGATAGCACGTTTCACTGGGCGGGCACCAAACTCCGGATCATATCCTGCATTGGCCAGGAAATCTATGGCGGCATCGGTCAATACCAGTTCCACGCCGTTTCCGGATAACATCTTTTGTACGCTCTTGATTTGAAGTACAACAATCTGTTTGATTTCTTTTTCAGTCAGCGGCAAGAACATGATTGTCTCGTCGATACGATTCAGAAATTCCGGGCGGATTGTTTTTTTCAGCATATTCATAACTTCCTTCTTGGTTTCCTCTACAATCTCTTCCTTGTTGGAACCGTTCAGTTTCTCCATTTGGCTTTGAATGTATCCGCTACCCATATTGGAAGTCATGATGATAATGGTATTCTTGAAGTTTACGGTACGTCCCTTATTATCCGTCAAACGTCCGTCATCCAATACTTGCAATAGTATGTTGAATACATCCGGATGTGCTTTCTCTATTTCATCGAACAGTACGACGGAGTAAGGTTTGCGGCGTACAGCTTCCGTCAACTGACCGCCTTCATCATATCCCACATATCCCGGAGGAGCTCCTACCAGACGGGAAACGCTATGTTTCTCCTGATATTCGCTCATATCGATACGCGTCATCATCGTTTCATCATCAAACAGGAATTCGGCAAGCGCTTGGCAAGTTCCGTTTTACCTACACCGGTAGTACCGAGAAAGAGGAATGAGCCGATAGGGCGCTTGGGATCTTGCAGTCCCGCGCGGCTGCGGCGTACAGCATCGGCTACAGCTTCGATGGCTTCATTCTGTCCGATAACACGCTGATGCAGTTCATCTTCCAGATGCAATAGTTTCTCCTTTTCGCTTTGCAGCATTTTGCTTACCGGTATGCCTGTCCATCGGGATACTACATCTGCGATATCCTCGGCGTCAACTTCTTCCTTAATCATTGCTTGATCGCCCTGCATTTCGTGCAGCTTTTGCTGGGTCTCTTCAATTTCCTGATTCAATGCTTGAAGTTTGCCATAACGTATTTCGGCTACTTTTCCATAATCCCCTTCACGTTCTGCTTTATCGGCTTCAAACTTCAGGTTTTCTATTTCAACTTTATTCTGCTGAATTTTGTTGACCAGTGTCTTTTCGTTTTGCCATTTTGCTTTATACGACTTTTCCTGTTCTTTCAGTTCGGCAAGTTCCTTGCGATTTGTTCCAGTTTGAGACGGTCATTTTCGCGCTTGATGGCTTCGCGTTCAATTTCCAGTTGTTTGATTTTACGGGAAATCTCATCCAACTCTTCCGGTACGGAATCTACTTCCATGCGGAGTTTGGCGGCAGCTTCATCCATCAGGTCAATGGCTTTATCCGGTAGGAAGCGGTCGGTGATATAACGGTTGCTCAATTCTACGGCAGCAATGATGGCATCGTCTTTAATCCGTACATGGTGATGGTTTTCATAACGTTCTTTCAAGCCACGAAGGATGGAATGGTGCTTAACGTGTCCGGTTCGTTTACCATAACGATTTGGAAACGGCGTTCCAAAGCCTTGTCTTTCTCAAAGTATTTTTGATACTCGTCCAAGGTGGTAGCACCGATGCTTCTCAGCTCACCGCGTGCCAGAGCAGGTTTCAGAATATTGGCGGCATCCATTGCTCCCTCGCCTTTACCGGCGCCTACCAATGTGTGGATTTCGTCGATGAACAGAATGATGTCTCCTTCCGATTTCTTCACTTCATTGACGACGGCTTTCAGACGTTCTTCGAACTCGCCCTTATATTTGGCTCCTGCAACCAATGCACCCATATCCAGTGAATAAACTTGTTTGTTTTTCAGATTCTCAGGTACATCACCCCGCAATATACGGTGGGCAAGTCCTTCTACAATGGCTGTTTTACCTGTACCCGGCTCACCTATCAATATAGGATTGTTCTTGGTACGGCGGCTTAGGATTTGCAGAACCCGGCGGATTTCTTCATCACGTCCGATAACGGGGTCCAGTTTGCCGCTTCGGGCTGCCTCGTTCAGATTGATGGCATACTTTTCCAATGACTGGTAAGTGTCCTCGCTGGATTGCGAAGTAACCTTTTCGCCTTTCCGTAATTCATTGATTGCATTGCGCAGGTCTTTCTCCGTCATTCCGGCATCTTTCAGGATGGTGGAAGCGGTACTTTTTACAGTGAGCAAAGCAAGCAACATCGGTTCCAGTGAAACGAACTCATCGCCCATTTCTTTGGAATATTGGGTTGCCTTCTGAAAAATTTCATTAGTCTCACGACTCAGGTAGGGTTCTCCACCCGATACTTTGGGCAGGGAGTCAATCTGCTTATCAAGTACGAGTGTGATTTGCTGCCCGTTCATGCCTAACTTCTGGAAGATGAAATTGGTAACGTTTTTCGCCCACTTTCATCACGCTTTGAAGCAAGTGTACAGGTTCGATGGCTTGCTGCCCCCGTGCTTGCGTCAAGTTCACGGCTTCTTGTACGGCTTCTTGAGCTTTGATAGTAAATTGGTTAAAGTTCATATTTAGTTCTCCTTTCTATTTTTATCAGCTTCATAACACTTTAAAAGGCGCAAAAGATTTGCCAGCAGCAAAAATGAGACAAAATTTCAGTTAATAGAAGAAAATGAATGTCAAATTGGCTGATTTGCGACAAATACCTTTTATCTACAAAACTTTTTGTATCTTTACTCCCTCAATAAATAAATGAGTAATATGGAAAATACCCAAATAAAACTTTCCGAAACGGTAATGGTGATTGATGTTGCCTACCTGAATTTTGTTATAAACGATTTGAGGAAGTATTTTGAACCGTTGCTGGGAGGTGCTTTACAAACAGTGGATCTGGCGCTTTTTACCATGTATCTGGCTATGGATGCCGGATTGAAAGGGAGTGACAATGATGTACAGGTACTTCTCGTATATGATAAGCAGTCCGGAAAGCTGGAGCACTGCCTGCCATCCGATTTGAAGAACGAATTGGATGGAGTAGCGTTTAAGGCTTCTTTGGGTGAATTCAGTTTTATGGCTGTGCCTTCAGAGGGTTTTGTGTCTCGTGGAGACTTGTATCTTGATTTGTTGCAGATAGTATTGAATGCCGCCGAAGTGAAGAAGCTGATTGTTGTTCCTTTTAATGAGGAGTATGGTAAAGAGGTTGAGAACGTTTTGAGGGAATGCGCATTGGAAAATGCCGGACATAAAGAAGCGGCAAAAGACATTGTTTATTTCCGTATGGAGGAGCCTGCCGCTCCGGCTGTATGCCGTTGGGAGGTGCTGGGGTATCCGCTGATGTCGGTGTTGGGTATCAGGAGTGAAGATTTGCAGAATAATTAATCAATTTAATTCATTGTGCTGTGAGCGATTTTCGTTTAAAGGTATTCCGGTCTGTTGCGAAGAATCTGAGTTTTACGAAGGCTTCGCAAGAATTGTTTGTCAGTCAGCCTGCTATTACCAAACATATACAAGAGTTGGAAGCTGCTTATCAGACACGTTTGTTCGACCGGCAGGGTAGCAGAATTTCGTTGACGGAGTCGGGCCATTTGCTCTTGGAACATTGCGAGCGGATTTTGGAAGACTATAAACGGTTAGAGTACGAAATGCACTTGTTGCATAATGAATATACAGGCGGTTTGAAGTTGGGGGCCAGCACTACCATTGCCCAATATGTGTTACCTCCTTTACTTGCCAGCTTTATCGGTAAGTTTCCACAAGTCAGCCTGTCATTGTTGAATGGTAATTCCAGAGAGATAGAAGCCGCTTTGCAGGAACATCGCATTGATTTGGGTTTTGTCGAAGGAGTATTCAGGTTGCCTAATATTAGATATACTACTTTTTTGGAAGATGAGTTGGTGGCAGTGGTGCGTACAGGCAGTAAATTGGCTGTGGGAGAGGAGATAACTCCTGATGAATTGTTCCATTTGCCTTTGGTACTTCGCGAAAGAGGTTCGGGGACATTGGATGTTTTTGAGCGTGCCTTGCAGCAACATAATATAAAGTTATCCTCTTTACAGGTTTTGATGTATCTGGGAAGCACGGAAAGTATCAAATTGTTTTTGGAACATACCGATTGTCTGGGCATTGTTTCTGTTCGTTCCATTACGCGCGAATTGTATTCTGGACAGTTGCGTGTCGTTGAGATTAAAGGAATGCCTATGTTACGCGATTTTAGTTTTGCACAGCCTCAGGGGCAAGAAAGCGGTTTGGCGCAAGTATTCATGCAATTTGCCATGCATAATAACCATAAGTTATAGCACATAAGCAGAAACAATTGGCATGATTGAGAAAAGAAGCCTACCTTTGTGGTCGAAAACAAATTAATAAAATAAAAAAGTATGGCTTCAACTCGAACATTGACGAAAAGCATCAATATGTCTTTTCTGCAAAACAACAACAAAATTATTTACGTTTCACTTCTTGTCATCCTTTCTTTTTTCTTGTTTCTTGATTATATTCCGGGAATGCACGCTTATTCCGCATGGGTTACCCCTCCGGTAGCTTTATTTCTTGGTCTGTCGTTTGCTTTGTTATGCGGACAGGCACATCCTAAGTTTAATAAGAAAATATCCAAATATCTGTTGCAGTATTCTGTGGTGGGTCTGGGTTTCGGTATGAATTTGCAGGCTTCGCTTGCTTCCGGTAAGGAAGGTATGGAGTTTACGGTTATCTCTGTGGTAGGTACATTACTTATCGGCTGGGTTATCGGTCGTAAGTTTCTGAAAGTAGATCGTGACACTTCTTATCTGATCAGCTCCGGTACGGCTATTTGCGGTGGTAGCGCTATCGCGGCGGTAGGTCCTGTGTTGAGGGCAAAAGACAGTGAAATGTCTGTGGCTTTGGGTACGATTTTTATTTTGAATGCGATTGCATTGTTCATATTTCCTGTGATAGGTCATGCCTTGAATATGAGCCAGCATGAGTTCGGTACATGGGCTGCCATTGCCATTCATGACACCAGTTCGGTAGTTGGTGCGGGTGCTGCCTATGGTGAGGAGGCGTTGCGGGTAGCTACTACTATCAAGCTGACCCGTGCGCTTTGGATTATTCCGTTGGCAATTGCTACTTCATTTATTTTCAAAAGTAAAGGGCAGAAAATCAGTATACCCTGGTTTATCTTCTTCTTCGTTCTGGCAATGATTGTCAATACCTATGTTTTGAATCTTTCCGAGACAGGGGCTTTAATCGGTGCGGGAATCAATAGTATTGCCCGTAAGACATTGACAATAACCCTGTTCTTTATCGGAGCTTCCCTTTCCCGTGATGTCCTGAAAGCAGTAGGTATCAACCGCTTGTACAGGGTATTCTGCTTTGGGTAGTTATCAGTGTCAGTACACTGGCTTATATTTATTGGTCTTGATATAAGGCTGCAACGGCTTGAGGATTCAGTATGGTATATTCTTTCTGCATTCTCTGTACATTTTCGTCAGTTGCATATACAAATACACATCTCGCTATCGCCGGGATGTGTATTTCTTTTATACACCCTTCCCAGCATCGCCGAACCGAAACCAATGGGACGTAGGTAATAAAACCTTGCTGTTCCAGTTTCTTTTTTGGTATTCAGTTCGGTGTGCGGGTTGGTCAACACGATAAACCATGAATGTGGTTTATCTAAGTGATGGATGATATGTTGAAAAGTCATAGTTAGTTGTCTTTTGTTACTGTAAAATTGAAAGTGTGGAAAAATTGCGGTTTATTACCGACTGTCATTGGAAAAACGATGGTGACTGAAGTTCTTCCGTTTTTTCTGAATTTCTTTTTGTGATATATTTTGCTGATACCTTTTTCCGTAATTAAGTTGGTTGCTGTAATTGTGCGGTTTATTTCCTGGTTGTGTTTGATGGTTTCCAAAGGAGCTTCGTCTGTTGTAAAAGGGTAGAGGCTGATGCCTGACGCCCTTCCGTTAACAATGAAACCGGCTTGTTTCCAGTTTAGCCATACGGTTTCATCGGTGTTGTTTTTGATGATGACTTTCCATGCATTGCTGTTCGGAATGAATTGATAAATAATTCCCTCTTTGTTATATTCCAGTTTCCCTTGATGGTTTTCATATGATTTGAATGAAATGCGGCAGTTTTCGTTGTCGATGTATTGTGCATGTGATAAGGTGGAAAACAGGAATGACAATAAAACAATGAGATGAGGTATCCGTTTGTATTTTCGGCTGTCAAAGTAAGTCTGCATAAGGATGGCTGATATACAGACCGGGATTGTAATGAGAATGCAACTACTCAATGTCATGGCATTATATGTATTATCTTTTTATTTATATGAATACGCGGCAAAAATATCATAAATTAATTGATAAAACAAATAAATTGTGGATTAAAACGAACTTATATACAGACAAATTATTATTCAAGTAGTTTTAGTGTGGCTAATTAATTCGTATCTTCATTGAAATGGAAAAGAGTAATATATATATTGGCGAGGTTATCAGGAGTGTTATGGCTGATAACCAGATTACTAAGGCTGAACTTGCAAGAAGATTGGGTGTTAGACCTCAAAGTGTCGATTATATGTTGACACGGAAAAGTATTGATACGGATACGTTATACAACGTTTCAAGAGCATTGAACTATGACTTTGCTATGCTATACTCTTTACATGAAGGACAGACAAATTGTGATATACAAGAATCCTCATATAATGTCGCTACCGCTAAGGTGTTGGTGGAGTTGGAATTAAAACCGGAGGATTTGGCAAAATTGAACTTGAAAAAGAGGATCTCTGATGTGTTGAATGATTCGTAGGTATATTTATAAATTTGTTTTTAGAAAGGATTTATTGGCTTTGATATAAAGCTGTAACGGTTTGCAGAGATAAGGCGGTATATTCCTTTTGCATCTCTTGCATTTCTTCCTTGGTTGCATATACAAATACACATCTTGCTATTGTCGGGATGTGTATTTCTTTTATACATCCGGCCCAACTGCGCGAACTGAAATCGTTGGAACATAAGTGATAAACCTTGTTGTTCCAGTTTCTTTTGGATATTGAGTTCGGCGTGTGGGGCGGTCAGTACAATACACCACAAATGCGGTTCATGCAAGTGGTTGATAATATATTGGAAAGTCATAGTTAGTTAGCTGTTACAATAAAATTGAATATATGGAAAAACTGCGGTTTATTGCCGATACCGATTGGCAAAGCAATGTTGACGGACGTCCGTCCGTTTCTCTTCAAATTGCGTTTACTATATATTTTATTAACCTTTTTCCCTTTTATTAAGTTGGATGCAGTAACGGTTCGGGTTATTTCAGATTTTTCTTTGATAACATCCGTAGGGGGATCATCGGATGTAAAAGGATACAAACTGATTCCGGAAGCTTTTCCATTAATGATAAAACTGCCTTTTTCCCAATTTATCCGTGCATTCTTGTTCGTATTATTTTTGATGGTTATTTTCCACGCATTGCTTTCCGGCGTAAAACGGAAAATTATTCCGTCTTGGGTATATTCCAATTTTCCCGCCTGGTTTGCATGCGATGAAAATGAAATTTTGCATTGCGTTTTGTCCATATATTGTGCATACGACAATACCGGATAAAAAAGAAGTATCAGGAATATGAAATGATTCTTGCGTTTATATTTCCAATAATTGAAATATAGCCATAGAATGATAGCCAGTAGACATACCGGTATCGCAATAAGAATGTACGTTATTAATGCCATACACTATTTATGATTTTTTGTTTGTTGCGTGGCAAAAATATTATAAAATAATTGATAAAACAACAATATTGTAAAAATAAATATATAAATAACTGTTAATGCGAAGTGTATAAGATAATTGATTGCAGACGATTGGTTATGGATTATACGTTTCCGGCTTTTATATTACATATCTTTGTAAATGTATGATTTCTGCTGATTTCTGAACATTTTCTTCTTTGTTCTATTATCATTTCGTGTATTTTTGTATTTGTAAAAGAGGTGATAGTCACCTGAAATCAACCTAATGTCAATACAAATAACGTATGAAATTTATTCTGCTTTCTTTTGCATTTCTTTGTACATTCTCTCTGAGTGCGCAGCAAGTCATTGGCTTTGAAGACCGGGTTCCCGAGGAGTTTACTTCTCCCGACAAGAAATCCCTTTCTTTATCAAACCGTTATTATAAAGAAGGTAAGAAAAGTCTGGAATGGAATTTTGTTCCCGGTTCGACAATGTACGTTGCGTTGGATGCTCCGCTGGTTTTGAACAATAAGACAGAGGCCACACATGGTATCACGCTGTGGATTTACAATGAGAAGTCACAGCCGGATTCATTACGCTTTGAGTTTCTCAATGCCGAGGGTAAAGTGTCCTATTGGTTTACGTACCGGTTGCAATCGCCTGGATGGCGTGCTTGCTGGATTGGCTTCAAGAGCATGCGTGGCGATAAGACGGATAAGGCAATAGCCTCTTATCGTATAGTAGCTCCCAACCGTAAAGGGCGGGTGTTTCGACCGTTGGAAATTTCCCGAAAAAGCGATGAACCTGCGTACTACCCCCGATATGCAGATTGATTACAACAGCCTTGCCGTAGGGCGAGACCTTTGGCACTGGTGCCGCGTATGGGAGTGGGAACAGTACGAATATGACATTCCCCGTCCAGCCAAACTTACGGAACAACAACGCCGGGATCTTAAAACGATAGAAGAACGTTTGAACGAAGCTTTGACACCGCCTGCTGCTTCTACCGTGGCTGTTGCAGTGAAAAAAGCTGTGGCTACTTATGCAAAGGCTGACATCTATCCGTCAGGTTCGGGTTTTACGGGCGCGCCTTTACTGGCTCCCGATGAGTTGCATCGTAATCAAGGCGAACTATCTTGGAATGACCTCGAAGCCATGCTTACCGGATTTGCCTACGATGCTTATTGCAACAAATCTTATGAGGCCGAAAGCAATTACTTTACAGTATGGGATTATGCGATAGACCAGGGTTTTGCCTATGGCAGCGGTATGGGTACTAACCATCATTACGGTTACCAGATACGTAAGATATATACCACGGCTTGGTTGATGCGTAAAGCCATTCTGAAGTCTTCGCGCCGTGATGACATTCTCAAAACATTGCTTTTTTGGTCTGCCTTGCAAGAAACGAGATGTCCTTGCGCCGAGATACGCGATGAAATGCTCGACTCCTGGAACACCTTGTTGCAGCCCAAGCTGATTTCCGCTATGATGATTCCCGACGAATGTGCACGTGTACAGGCTTTGCACGGCTTATCACGCTGGGTATCCGGTTCGGTAAACTGTACACCGGGTACTATTGGCGGTATCAAAGTGGACGGTACAACTTTTCATCATGGCGGTTTCTATCCTGCTTATACTACCGGAGCACTTGCTACGGTGAGCGATTATATTGCCATGACCGGTGGAACGGAATTCGTGCCTTCGCTCGAAGCCCGTCGTCTTTTGGCAAGCGCTTTTACCGCCATGCGCAATTATTCCAATCTGATAGAGTGGAGCACCGGACTTGGAGGACGCCATCCTTTCAGTGGCAAAATGGGTGGGGCAGACATTAAAGCATTTGCGCAACTGGCTCTTTCCGGTGATTTATCCGGACAAAGCGGTGAGTTCGACCGTGCGCTGGCTGCGACTATCTTCGTTTGATGAATGGTAAGAATAGTCCGGAAACCCGCTTCTTTAAGGAAAAAGGCATTCAACCGGCCAAAGCTCCACAAGGATTTTTTGTCTATAACTATGGCGCTGCCGGTATTCACCGCCGTGCCAATTGGATGGTGACGCTTAAGGGATTCAATACCAATGTGTGGGGTTCGGAGATTTATACGAAAGACAATCGTTACGGACGCTACCAAAGCTACGGTTCCATTCAGATAATGGGCTATCCTTCACGCAAGGCAAGCGGGTATGTAGAAGAAGGATGGGACTGGAACCGCCTTCCGGGCACAACAACCATTCATCTGCCCTTGGTATTGCTGGATAATCCTCGTTCCGGTACTTTAATGGCGCGTTCTACCGAGAACTTTGCCGGAACTTCCTCTTTGGAGGGACGTAACGGTATGTTTGCAATGAAGTTGAAAGAAGCGATTATAAGAATTTCACTCCTGACTTTGTGGCACGCAAGTCCGCTTTCTGTTTCGATAATCGTGTGGTCTGTTTGGGTACGGGCATCAGTAATAGTAATGCGCAGTATCCTACGGAGACAACCATTTTTCAGAGTGAATATCGTCCGGGTAAAGCGTTCATCTCCGTAATGGGAAAGGAGATAGACAAGCCTTCATTTGGCGCAAAACTGGCGGGTAATTCCAGTTGCTGGTTGCGTGACGGATACGGCAATCATTATCTTGTGCTGGAAGGTTTGGTACGTGTGCAGATTGCCGAACAGCAAAGCGCCAAAGATAAGGATAAATCTCCGACAAAGGGTATATTTGCCAGTGCCTATATAGTACATGGTTTGGCTCCCAAAGACGCTACTTACGCTTACAGTGTGCTCATTCAACACTGCCGAAGAACTTGCCGCAGCACAGAAGGATCCCGGTTATTCTATTCTCCGTCGTGACCGGCAGGCGCATATCGTTTTCGATCGTGCTTCGGGGGTAACAGGGTATGCTGCTTTTGAGGCTGTCAGTTTGCCGGAAGATGAAATTGTTGCGGATATTGCTCCTGAAACAATGGTAATGCACTGTACGGCAGAGGACGGAACACTGATTGTCAGCGTTTGTGATCCTAACCTGCACATCAGGGAAAAAACATACACTACTCCCGAGCAGTGCGCCGTCTTTCAAAACTTTACATCTGAGAGGTGCGTGGAGTTTGGCTGTACCCAATGAAAAGGTAAAAGTACAGTTAACAGGAGATGTTACGGAAATAACTGTTACCTGCCGGCACGGACAGCCGGTGGAATTCCGATTGAAGCAATAACGGGTTTTCTTTAGATGTTTACATTTTATCTCTTTTACCCTTCACCTTTCACAACTCCCTGTTCATGCGGATAGTGGGTGAACCCTTTGATTCTTTCTGTTCACGATTTCCTCACAGTTTATTGTTCCTTAATGCCACACTTTAGCAACCCAAACGCCTCATCTTTGCTCCTCAAATTACAGGGATTTGCTTCCCAAACCTTAGGGCTTTAGTGTGTTATGCTGTGGCATTTCAGTTGCTAAGGTGTGGTGTTTGGGTTGTAAAAGTGAGGCATTTTGATAACAAGATATGTCTTGCAAGACGAATAGATTCGTTTCGTGTGGGAAATAATTTCGCCCTGTGAAATGAATAATTTTATATTGTGGGACAAATATTAGGGAGCTGATTTGCTTTTAAGGAAGAATTGTCGAGCTGATTTATGTCATTGGGTATTTACAGAATGCATTTTACTCCCTTCACCCGTTATCCCGTATGGATAGGGAGTTGTGAAAGGTGAAGGGGTAACCTGCAAAAAGAAAAAAGATGTTTTTTCTTCCGATGATAGTATCTTAGCTTATGGGGATGTTACTTTTGGGGGATAGATAACAAGAAGAAGCTGACTTACGGTCAGCTTCTTCTGTCTGGCATTATTACCTTAAAAAAGCATTTATTATTTCAATGCCGTAAGCCAAGCGGGTACATAGCCCAAACGGCGGCGGAGTTGCGCCTCATAGAGAGAATAAGGCTCTACGCGACTGCCTTGGCTTTCGATGCGTTTGTTTTGTGGTACATCACTGATAAATGTTTCGGCAAAATTGATAGAAGCACCGTGGAAACCGACGATAACGGGCGGTACTGTTTTGCTCCATGCAGAGCTCTTATCCCACCAAACAAACTGATTGTTCCAATTGCTTTCATAGCCCGTGCGGGTAGCATTCATATTCCAAATGATTAAGTCCCCTAAATGATTAGGAACTTCGTATCGGTCTCCACCTTGGCGGCTGGGAATGAAAGCGCCTGTACAGTGGTCTATCAATGTGGCACGTGGCTGTGATGCGTGAGCTTCATAGCAAGCATCGTCTCCCCATTGTACATTCCAGATAACAGCTCCCATGCTTGGTTTGGATACGCCACAGCCGTGGTACTGTCCGGCATTTTCCATCCACTCAGCAACTGTCCGGCCTTGGGAATCCGATAACCGCTACTATGGTCGTATACTTTGCCTATAAATACGCGTGAAGAAGAATTGGAGCGTACGGCTGAATGTCCGCGATTGCCACTGATTTCTATATCATAGGCCGATACATTGGCGCAACTAACCAAAGAGGCAGCTTCACTGACACTGATAAAATTAACACGACGCATCCATGAGTTGGTCAGGCGTACTAAGTCTATAAGCTTGTATTCGCTGTCATAAGAACCATTGTTACTGCTACTTTCATGGTGCTGGAATCTCTCTTCCGCTTTTCCTTCAAAAGCGATGTCTTCCACTCCTACATTTTCATAATGTTTGTATTCTTTGATAACCCAATTATATTTGGCTTCCACTTCGTGCATGATAGGCTCTTTTGAAAGTAACCTTATTACCATTGACGGAAGCTACTTGATGTAAATCATATATTTCCGCTCCATCTTTCACGATTGAAGTTGTAGCGTTCAAATCGCTGATGGGATGGGGGGCTATTTCTTTGGCAACAAATTCCGGGTCATTGTTTTTCACGTAGAGACATACCCAGTCACCTGCCTTGATTTTAGAAACACTACCTACGGTTATCTCAAACCCGCCTTTGGGAGTATCGGCGACAACCTCGGTAATGTCGGATTTCATGTTAACACCGGAATAGTTCTTTATTTCAATCATTGTGGGACACGTCCACATATCACCGGGGGTAGCCATTGTATTTTTAGCATTCATCTTGAGCGTAGTAAGATTTCTACCTGCTCCTTTGATAAGGAAACCGCCCATAGTAAGGCTGATAGTCTTGTCTACTTCCTCTTCGGTCTGTAAAATATATTCTCCTTTCGGGAAGTAGATAATGGCATTTAGAGGAGCGTCTCCATTTACTTGCATCCGGGTAGTGTTTCCGTTGAGCGTACGTTTTGCCCCTGCTGCTTCCAAAGCCTTTAAGAATGCTTCCCGATCTGACTTGTCATCATCAGGTATGGCACCATAATGGGTTACATCAAACACTTTATATCCGCGAGCTATCAGCTCCTCTATTTCCGGTGGCGCTACTTCTCCGTGCATATATCCCGCATACGAAAAGTCGAGCAGTACATTGTTTTCCGAACCGGACACAAACTCTTTCCATGCATTGCAATAGTCGGCGTCAAAAGTCGTGTTCAGCAACTTGGCTTCCAGTGTCACTGTACGTTGGTATTGCTTGGAAGACGTAATGATAATGTTAATATTCTGTGTCTTTGTGGCAGATGTTGTGGCCGGAGCCTTGATTGATAATTCATCGTTTTCCAGTGTCACCGTCCAGCCGTCGGGAGCTTTTATTCTGGTTCTCACTACATCGCTTGTCTCCACTTCGTATTTGCGTTCTTCGTTGAGAAAGAACGTCAGCCCGTCTTCTGCTTCGCTGCCTTTTACTTTGAGGTAGAAGTTATTGATGACAGGGAAATCCTTTAATCCTTTGTCTACTCCCAAAGCCAGAGATAGCTTCCCGGCAGTTTCGTTATAAACGATGTCACTAAAGAGCGAGCTCATTCCTGAGCCTTTACCGCCGAATGCAGCAATGCGGCTGCGTGAGGTATCAGACAGATAGGTATAGGTGGTACCGCCGTCACAAGTCATTTTCCAAAAGCCTTCGTTATCAATCTGCAATTGAGGAGAACGGTAAGCAGCTTCAATATCTTCCAATGAGTAGCATTCAGCGTTTTGCCGGATGGGTCGGTAAAGTCGAGATAATTACTGCCATCGAAGCTGTAAGCCAGTTACCATTTTGAGAGATTGTGATAAGGGGGAAGAAAGCGTCTACCTTTTCTCCAGTGCCGATGTTGTAGGCATTACCACCGGAAAGTTCTACTTTATAGCCTGTCTCGATGGGAGTGATACCTACGGGAATCTCGCCGGACAGCAGACTTTGGTAGCAGAGAATAGAGGCATTCAGTTGGTCGACTGTACTCTCAAAGGCGGCTATCTGTTCTTTCATATATTCGGCCTGTGCTTGTTTGTCGGCATCGTCGTCGCATGACTGTAGCGGAAGTAGCAGCAGACTGCAAACAGCAGGAACTAAAAGTTGTTTGATGTTCATTGTTCTCATACTTATGTGTTAGATTTGGTTTTTTATTTCTTTTCGATAAAGTTGAGATAACGGGGGAAACCATCTTCCAGCACTACTGTTACACGGGTTTGCCCGTCGGTATGAGTTACAGATAGGGCTTCCGTAGCGCTTGTCTCATCCAAAGTCCATGTTCCGTGGAAAGTCAGTGTGGCGGTGGTGGGAGTGGATACCCAACCGTAGTATTTATCGGATTTCGGACGCAGGTCGGGGTTGCAGACAGCTATTGAAAGCTGTTTGCCCGTAATGCGCTCCAATAGCAGCAGTTCCGTGTCCGAAGAGAACAATGCACCCTCATTCAGACCTGAGGCAGGAGTAAACAAAGCGTATGCGGTTGTGTGTGAAGGTGTGTGCTTCACGATGTGCAGTGAATCTTGCTGCTGTTTCACTTCGAAGATACTGCCTTTGCGTACAAAACGTTTGGCATCGGCGCGCATGCGTTCGGCTGTAGTGGCAGGCACTACAAGGAACTGATATTTCTTTCGTGAAGGTTTCGTACCGTGCTGAAGATAGGCTTTAGCGGCTATCATTGTTCCCATACTTGTTCGGTGAGGCCGAAAGAGGAGGGAGTGGTCTGTTTGCCGTAACGAACGATAAGCGGATCGTTTCCGGCAGGGATAAAATATCCGGTAGAGCATGGATTTACAATCCAGGTATCTTTGGAAGAGGAGATGCTCAGTGAATCACCCTCTGCCAATGATTTGCCGTTGACTATCGTTGAGGCTTTGCCGTCCGTGACGCTTTGGAATAAATTGGTGGCTGTAACCCATTCGTCAGGATATTCACCTTGTGCACTTACGCCGCTACCCATGCTGAATAACATGCCGTCGATAGCGAAGACTGACTTACAGAAAGAGAGGTGAGTGGGAACGAAACGTTGGCTACCCCATTTGTCGTCCTGGTCGAAAGCAGCGGCAAACAGACCGCAATCACCCCATGCCAGTGCACCTGCAAGTTGGTGGTGTGCGACCATTGGTCGAAACGGTCGGCGTTGTTACCGTTGGGCAACATCGATTTCCAGTCGGTGTAGTGTACGGTGGTGGTACCAGGCATTACATTCCAGTCCCATCCGCCTTTTGCAGCGCTTTTCTTGTCCTTGTAAGGGTAACCGGAGGCTGCTAAAGAGCTTCATACAATACTTCCAATGTACCATGCGATTGGTAACGTCCGAAGCGGTTGGTTTTGTTATAGATTTCGCCACCCCAGAAGCGGGTGGTAGGGCAGCGCATGGTGGCTACCCAATTTGCCTGACGATAGACGCGGCCGGGCTGTGAGTTGAATTGATAAAACCGTCCAGTTTTCGGGGAGCGATGCCTTTGTAATGGTTGGTTTTGAAGAAAGCGTTGTAATAGGCAGCAAGTTCCGGATCGAACTCTTTGCCGTCTATGTCTCCGCCAATTTCTACCAGTCACGGAAAAGAGCTTTGGAAAAGTTTACGTCCAGTCCGTAGAGTGGGTGACGTCCGGCAAGGCTGTTAGCGTAGAAGTGTTCTGCATCGGATGTGGAAGATGTGGCCATAAGGTATACGCTTACGATTGCTTTACTCATACGTTGGTAAGCATCGCGGGTGATACGGAAGGCAGTACCTTTCAGCCGCCCCATATATTCTACCCATGTGCGGTAGGAGTACATATAGCCGTTGTAATGTGTTTTGTGGTGGAAACCTGTACCATCGGGTTTCAGGATGTCTTTTTCACCGGGTACATATTGCGTACATGCCGAGAGGTAGCGTGAGAAAGAACGCAGGTCTTCCACGGCTTGTGCATTGTCCGGGTTATGGAGTGCGCATACAAACAGATGTGGAAGCACGTTGTACAGATAGTCGGAATTGACGGTACGTTTCAGGATAGCGTCTTTCTGGTTAAGTTTATAGAATTCCATCAGTCCTTTTACCGATTCAATCAGTCGTCCTCTTTGTTCGGGAGTACAAACAGGTAGGGCAGAAAGAAAATCGACGGGGACGACACGTACGTCTGTGTACGAGTTATATGGAAATGCAGGGATGCGTTCTATTACTCCGTCGTTCAGTACTCTATCCAAGTAAGGAGAAAATTCAGACCCCTCAGGTAAATTCTCTTGTGCAGCGTATGCCAATGCACGTATGGTAGTGGCGAGTTTGCGGGTATCTTCAATCTTCACTGTTTCCATTTTAGCTGTATCGAATGTTTTCATAAAATCGATAGCACGTTGGACTTCTGCCTTGGTGCTTTTGCCGGTTTCAAGGGGGTACTTTTTACGTAATTTCAACAAGTCTTCGGTAGAGGTATCGGAGGTATTATCAGATTGGTAGGTAACAGCAGATGGGATGTTGTTACCAGTTGCTTCTGATGCCTGAACATACGGTTGTTCTGTCAAAAACAGAAGTAATAATAGGCTAAGAAAATTCTTCATAATATCAGTCTTTTAATTTTGGTCGCTAAATTCGACATTTTGAGGGATATATGAGGTATAAAAAAATACAGAAAAAAGAGAATTATTGTTCATAGAAATGCAGATTTTTAAAGTTCTACTTTAGTTTTGCAGAGTGGCATTTTACAGAATTAAAGTGCCACTCTGCAAAACTATAATTATGGCTTGTTTTTGCTGTATGTTAAAAGAGAATTATCCTCATTAGAATTTTTTTACTTAGGAATGAGGACAAGTTTCCTTGGATATACAGACAAAAGTTTGAAGCTAAAAATCCCTTGCCGCAGGGGAAAGACAAGGGATTTTGGTTAAGAGCTATAACTCTTGGATAGAGATTCGATTAAGGTTGAATTATTATTCAGTTGGTCTTTGGTCTTCTGGTATTTCTTCAAGAGATATAGATTCTAATTTTACGTCTTTAATGTATATTGTACCAGTAGAATTTGCATGATGTTTGAACTTCAGTTCCATATTCTGATAAAGGTTATTATTATTAGGATTTGTCAGAACAATTGCTTCTGGCGTACAAGTTCCAGCCGTTGAGCTGCCCATTTCAGATCCATATAGAAGATTGCTTCCTCGTATTCTGTGGTACTCTTTGTTTTATAATCTAAATAGGTTAATTTATGTAAACTATTTGCAAAGAACAAGTCTTTATCTGTGACATTTGATAAATTACCTTTTGCTCTAATTGTTCCACGTATTGTCAGTGTATTTTCCGGACTTTTTATTTTAAAGCTAAGTTTATAAAAGCCAGGAGTAAAATCACTTTCAGATTGCCAATGATAACCAACACCTGATTTGTACCAACTATAAGGGGCGGTTGCTGTTGTTTTAAATGAAATAACTTTTTCACCATTATCATCTATAACGGATGCTTGGATACCACTTGATTCTGCGTCATCTTTGTGTGATAAGCAATACCAAAGTTTCTGCTTGGTCATAATTACTTGAAGTCAACTGTTGGAATGTCTCTGCAGTTAAACTTGAAACAGGTATTTTTATAAGATTTTCTATTAATTCTTCTCCTTCCAAATCAATACCAGGAGTCGGTTCCCATGGTTCAATGCTTCCAGCAGGGAATTTGATACCTACATTATTCTCACCAATAGTCACTTCCATTCTGAAATATTTACCTTGGGGATATGTCACATCTTTATTAGGAGCTTTGAATACATAATTCTTGCCGCCATTTACTCCATAAACTTCCAATAAAGTGCTGCCTTGTGCTATAATTTGTTCAGGAACGATGGCACGATATAAATAAGTACCTGTATTTTCATTATTTTCCACATAGGCCATAACTACGTCTTGCTTGTTGGAAGTTTTTGTAACTTCTTGTGTGGTAAGGTTTATGTTGGCATCAGTTATAACATTTTTCAATACTACTTTTTCAGGAGCGGTGTCACCTACTTTATCTCCGGCTACGAGCACCTCTACCATAGCATACGCATGACTATAATTCAAATTGATAGATGCACCATTGTAAGTGCTTTCGTCTACTTTTGAAATAAGTATATCACTTAAATCGTAGTTACTGTTTCCTTCACCTTGAGTAGCCGATTGGTCGGGTAATACGTTCAGACTGGCAGTAGTGACTGTTATGTTCTCTGCGTAAGGATAATATGCATAAAAGCTATAATTTTCTCCATTTGTTAATGTAATGGCATCGCCTATATTTTCTGCTTTCCATTCAGTTCCATCATAGATGTATTTGCAGTTGTTCTGTGGAGTACCATCAGCGTTTACGGCAAAAATACCAACTGATCGCCTTGTCTCCAAGCAATTGTACGGTTATTTCCATCTTGAGTAGTTATAGTACGTGTGTTTGTCCCACCGTTTATGGTCATTGTAAACTCTGCAGGGTTACCTTTTTTTGCAGTTGTTTGGGGTTCATTGTCTTCTTGATTGCAACCAATAGCAAGAAATACCGTTGCAAGGCAGAATGCCAAGTGTTTTAAAGTTCTCATATTATTAAATTATTTTTGGTAGTTGATAATGTTTTTAGGGATATTTACAATATAAATAAAGTATGCAGTTTTAAAGAATGCACTAAGGTTGTGTTTCTTCTCCTTCACCACTGATTTTATCTCCTTCTTCCCACCCGGCAATAGGTGAGGATGAACTTTCGATGACATAACCATTAGTGTTGACAGTAACATCGAACACATATTGCATTCCACGCTCCAAACTGCCGATGCTACTGCTGATAGAGTAAATTTTCTTAGTTAGTGCTTCAGGTAGCTGCTTGGCCGTTATAGTTGCCACATACCTTGTGTGCTGCCAAGGGGCATGACAAAGGCTTCGGTTGTGCGTGCTACGTCAGCGTTGGTAGAGGAAGATGTCCGCATGCGGAAAGAAATAATACTTTCTGCATCAGCACTGAAGCTTCCGTCAATTACGTTAAAATTGCCGATGGTAGGCAATCCATCGAGGTCTACCGTTACATCGCTCAACTGTTCAGGCGATATGCCTTCACCCGCATGGAAATAGAACACCAAACGACTTAGGGCAGGAGCAAGGCGCATGGAAGCTACCGTATTCTCTTTAGTGAGTGACTTGGCGCGCCCATAGAGCAGGGTCGAAGCTTTCAACTCTCCCTGCTTATCCAATTTCAAAGGAACCATACCTTCAATTTCGAATGTTTCCTGGCGGGGATAGTAAATGGTTACATCCCACACATCCTTGCCTGTTGTCGGAAAGTAGGGTATAGCATCTACTTGGTTAGGCTGGAAGTAATCGTCATACGAAGTCGGTGTAGGGCTGTAACTAAGGTTGGCGTGTGGACTTACCACTTCGCTGCTTCCGCTTTTCAGTACATAGACACCGATAATGTCTTCGGGTTTGGTCCAGGTGACTCCTTCTTGCTCGGTATCATAACTGTTGTATACCTTTGCTTTGATAACAAGCGGATATGCCTTAGGGTCTATGGCCGGTGCTTCATTATCACTGCAGGCGGTTAAGAATGTTCCTGCAAGAAAGAAATATATGAGTTTGTTCTTTATCATAACGGATACCGTTTCTTTACTGAGTTACGGGTTATTCTTCTATTTTTTCAGTGATACACCGTCTATCAAGATGCTTGACGGTTCGGATGCACTATTTTGAAAACAGATAGAGAAATTTGTCAAGTCGGCGGGAGTAGCGTCTTCCGTATCGTTCATGCTGAATTGATAAATGGTGTTACTTACTTTACCGAAGTTGAAGTCAAGTGTGTAGTAAGTCCATTTGCCGGAAGGATTGGCTTTACCGAAACCACCATAAAATTTGCGATCTGCTTTTTTAGGCTGGCTTTGGGTACACAGGACAAAGCGTTGTAAGTCCTTGCCATTGGCATCGCGCAGACGAATGAATACTTTCACTTGTCCCATATCTTCGGACTTTGCCCAAAATCCCAATTTATACATACCCGGTTCTACACTTCCTTCGTAGCGTTGTGCCACAAATGATTTGTACCAAGTAGTCAGTTTGGGGTCTACGGAAAATTCCAATACCTTGCCGCGCTGTTTGTCATTGATAATGCGGAAAGAAGCTGCGGTTTCATTGTTTACGGAGCACCATGTACCGAAGGTTACATTGTCTTTACTGCCGTATTCTGTAGTGATATCGGCATTGTCGAATTCATTGTCCTTTATCAGTTCTTGTGCTTGAACTCCGGCTGCCATAACAAGCATGCCGAAAACGCTTAAAATAATCTTTTTCATGATGGTACTTATTTTTAGTGGTTAATAAAATACTTATTGGTTTCTATTGTGCGGGTTTTACCTCAACAGTCACTTCACGTATCATCAGCTTTGAATCCCATTTGTTGGCGTTGGTGACAATGAAGGTGGCGGTATAGGTACCTGGTTCACTATAAGTATGCTGATAGATACCGAGACGGGCGTTTGTTCCTTTTATAGGAGTACCACGGTCAGGTTCTACGCTGTGTGCCGATAATTTCTGGCTCACCATCCATACGTCCATGTCATAGTCTTGAGATTCGTCGGTAGTGACTTTCCCGTCAGCTTCGACATACTCTTGGGGTTGGAACATCAGGCGGTAGTTGCTGATAGTGAAGTTGTTCTGTACTTTAGCACTTACGAAGTTCGTAGTGAATGCAAATTCAGTCAGCATATCTTCCACTTCAATCAGATTTTTATCCGGTTCACGCTTTACAAGTTTAAGTTCGGTGATATCAATACGTGGGCGGTTGTCATAACTGTATGCCTTCCCGTTATCCGGGCGTAAGTCTCCTTTGCTTTTCACTCCGGTGTGGGGCTCTGCCAAATAGCGGAAAGCGAGATAAAAATCTTTGTCTTTATATTGACTTAGATTGACTGCTGCATAAGGCAGGTCAACAGTAGTGCCGCTTGTAAGGATAACACTTTCCAGATATTCTTCATTGACGGCTGGATCAGGGTCTGTAATGTCATGCCATTCTGCAGGATTGATTTTTCCTGAACCATCATAAGTATCAGAAACCATGATACGTAGGATGCGGTCATTCTGATAATCATAGTTTTCGGCATACTGCATCTTAGCGGCGTATGAGAGACCAAGGCTGTCTACTTCAGGTAATGTGGTACGGTTATGATTGGCATAACGGTTGTTTTTCTCACCGGAGTAAAAAACTATATAGTCGGGGTTGCCGTCAAACTCAAACGTTACAGGCTGACCGGCATATATGGCATCAGGAGTTTGTACTTTTACGCCAAAATCAACACTTTCAGTTTCATCACGGTCGCATGAGGAGAAAGTGACAGTCAGGCATAATGCAAGCATCTTTGCAAGGTATTTGCCGGAAGTAGGGATATTATTTGTTTTCATATTATTATGAACTGTTTATTTATCGTTTCTACGGTGTATTTTATAGGTTTACCACCGTTCGTTTTGTTTACAGATAGTATTGGTGCTAAGCTCGCATTGAGGGATCGGCAGATAGAGATGACGGTCCGCTATATTATAGGCAGGTACGGAACGTACATCGCTGCGCTCATAACCTACAGTTGCACTGGGTTGCCCTTCGGGTGCGCTTTGGTCGGCAAGCAGGCGGATGCGGTCAAAGTAGAAATCTTCGCCTCGACGGCGCAGTTCCATATGTCGGGGAGTCTCGAAGCAGAGCTCACGGGTTTCTTCCTCAAAAATAAACTGGCGCAGGTTTTCCTGGTTGTCGGTTATTCCTGCTTGTGTCAAAGTTATTTCTGTAGCATTAGCGCGCTTGCGGACACGATTGATTGCATTGATACCTTCTTGTGTCGGACCATTGATTTCATTGTCGGCTTCAGCAAACATCAACAGCACATCAGAAAAGCGCATCACAGGAAAGTTGATAGATGAGTTATTGCGTGACCAAGGACGTACAGGGTCATATTCTGCACGCCATTTTCCGGGATTGCCGGTGCGACCATAGAGATTTGCACTTTTAAGATTGGCATCAGTCAGGTAATTCTTCTGTACTTTACCGGTTTTATCATTAGTCTTGTAGCTGTAGTCGGCAAAGTTCCACCAGCGGCGCTGGTCGCCCTGGTCTTTTCCAACATTATCTTTCCCCCCATTCTCGTAGAGACGGTAAAGTATTTTTGTTGCGTCGTACCAAGCATATGCGTAGGTACATCCTGGTCGGTAGTGACCCCTTGTGATATACCAATATATAAACCCACCTTGCCACATTCGTTACTGCGGTCCATGCCGTTGCCGTAAAATTCCACCTCGAACATACTTTCGCGGGCTTCGAGGTCATAGCGGTTGGAACACATATTGATGAAGAGGTCACGATACCCTTGATGATTGGCATCATTCTCTCCATAAAGGTGATGCAAATTGCTGTCCATAACTTTTTTGGCATAGGTACGGGCTTCTTCCCATGTATCGGCATATACAGGATAACCGGACTGCCAGATGTAAGCACGTGCCAATAATGCTTGTGCGGTGGTGCGTGAGATACGTCCCGGAGCATTCAACTCATCGGCAGGAAGACAGCCGCTTTCAGCTGCTTTCAGGTCTCGGATGATTTGTGCGTAGATGGCTTCTTGCGAAGATTTCTCAAGGAGCTGTGTAGTAAGGTCACGGGTGGGAGTCAAGCGTAACGGTACTTCACCCCAATAAGCAACAAGATTCATATAATAGAGTGCACGCAATGCACGAGCTTCGGCAATATACATTTTCTTGTTTTTTGCGCTTCCGCATTGTTCGTCTGTGCGCTGATTGATGAGGTCGATAAAATCGTTGGCGCGGTTGATGCCGTCGTAGAGTGCAAGCCAGCAATCCTTAATATAACCATCTGTGTTGTTGTGTGTATATAGGTTGGGTTGGAGGTTGTCTTTACCATAACTGCGGTTATAGACAAGGATATCCGTGCCCGCATCGAGGTCGCCCCACAGATATTGTCCATAGGTGCCGGCATAACCCAAAATATCATATACACCTGCTAGTCCGGACATGCAAGAAGTTGCATCCTGATAGATGGTTTCTGCATCAGGATTGTCATAAATTTCGGTATCCAGGAAGTTGCATGAAGTGCAGAGCCCGGCACCTAACAATATATATATCAACTTTTTCATGGTGTTCATATCTTTTTTTGATTACTTTTGAATATATTTTATTACAAGCCTAATTTTATGCCGAACGTATAAGAACGGGTACGGGGATAGGAAGAATAGTCAAAGCCACGTGTCATGGCAGAGTTACGGGTAGACACTTCGGGGTCATAACCGGTATATTTGGTCCATGTCCAAATGTTCTGTGCAGATACATATACACGGAGTGAACGTATTTTCATATTCTTCAACATTTTGGTAGGGAAACTATAGCCTAATTGTACGTTCTTCAACCGCAGGAAAGAGGCGTCTTCTATCTCACGGTCTGTATTGATGTTAGTCAGGCTGCGATTGGGGGCACATAGGTAGTTGGTATAGTTACCTTCTGTTACAGTGCCATCCGGATTAACTGTACGCGGCGTCCAGTGATTGGCGGCTGAGGCAAGCTGGTTGGTGTGCTTGCTGTTGAGCGATTCCAAACGTGTACGGTTATAGTTGATGACATCGTTGCCGTAAGACCATTGGAAAAATACGCTTAAATCGAATCCTTTCCATTCAAAATTATTCGTGAAACCACCTGTATGGATAGGTAGGCCGTGTCCGATAATGGTTTGGTCTTCGGCTGTGACTTTGCCGTCGCCATTTAAATCTTTCAGTTTGACGCTACCCGGCTGGATATTGCTGCGTACTTCCGTATTATTTGGAATTTCGGGCTTCAATACATACTGTCCGGGAGCAACTTCGTTGAAATCCTCGTACTGATAAACGCCATCGTATACATAGCCGTACATTTCGGATAGCGGATGTCCTACTTTACAGATATAGTTGTTGGTGGTTATTACGCTGCTATAACGGCTTTCCTGTCCGTCCGAAAGCCCAGTGACCTTACTTTTGTTGAAAGAGATATTAAAGTTTGTAGTCCATTTGAATTTACCCTTTCCTCCTACAAAGTTTACAGTGTTGATAGAGAATTCAAGACCACGGTTGTTGATACTTCCTATATTCTGTTGTACGGACGAGAAACCGAGCGAACCGGGTACTTCGGCATAGAGCAGCAAGTCTTTTGTATCTTTATTGTAGATATCGATTTCACCATTAATGCGATTGTTGAAAAAACCGAAGTCCAAACCGATGTTAGTTTGGTAAGTGGTTTCCCATTTTAGATTTTTATTGCCTATCTGGCTGTTATAGATGGCAGAAGACAACATATTATTAAATGCATAGTTTTGGTTGGTTGCATAAAGTACAGAAGAGGCATAATCATTATAGGTATTATTATTACCGGTAGCTCCCCAACCTACACGTAATTTCAAATTTGAAACGAAAGTATCTTCCAAATTCATAAACGGTTCATCGGAAAGACGCCATGCAAATGATGCTGAAGGGAAGTACCCCCATTTGTTATAGGGGAAACGCGATGAACCGTCGGCACGGATAGTAGCAATCAATATATAGCGTGATTTCCAGTCGTAATTGAATCGTGCGAAATAAGACATCAGCTTGCTTTCGACACTGGTAGTGACGATAGAGCGGGGAGTACCGCTATCCAGTCCCCAGAAACCAAGACTTTCCCATGTGATAAGCCTGAACCGGCTCCCATCACTGTAGTGCGGTCGCTGGAGAGAGAGGCGCCGAGAAGTCCTGTCAGATTGTGATCGCCGAAACGACGTTTATAACTCAATGTATATTCGTTGGACCAACTGTTGCGGTCTTTATCGGAGAAATTACCGTTTACACCGCTGGCTGAATATTGGGGGTCTCCCTGATAAGTGTCTGAGTTGTAGAACACTCGACGCACATCCTGTCTCCATGTATAGTTGAAAGTGGCTTTGAATGTCAGATTTTTAATAATATCCCAAGTCAGGTAAGTGTTCAGATTCAGTTGGCGCGTACGGGTCTGGTCGTATGAGTTCTGTACGGTTTTCATGGGGTTGTACGGATAGTTTCCGCTTTCGTCTACCATATTGTTAATCAAATCGTCTTTCTCATTGTAAGTGACCGGACGGTAGGCCAGCACTTGATAGAGGTAATATTGTGATGTTCCACCACCGGATTGTGAAGGTGCCGATCCTTTGGACAAGTTATTGGCAAAGTTCATTGTTGCCCCAAATTTTATGGCTTTGGTAATGTTTTGGTCAAGGGTAAGACGTGCTTTTAAACTTTCATAAGAGGAGTTGATAATAACACCTTGTTGATTGTAATAAGAGATGCTTGAACTATAACGGGTGTTCTTGCTACCCCCTGAAAGAGATACGTTGTGGCTTGTCATAGGAGCGCCTCGATACACTTCATCTTGCCAATTATAATAAGGTATATAGTCGTAATCGGCCAATGTACGTTTACGTCCAAGTGCTTCGCTATAGCTAAAATAAGTATCATTCAGTTCTTTCTCTGTCAGCATTTCAGTTTGTAATTTCATAAACTGTTTGCCGTTCATGATATCCAGAAACTGAGGTTCTTCTTGCCAGGTGAAGTAGCCATCGTATGTCACGCGCGGAGCACTTTCTTTACCACGTTTGGTAGTGATGATAATTACGCCGTTGGCACCGCGTGCACCGTAAATGGCTGTTGCGGAGGCATCTTTCAGAATGTCCATAGATTCGATGTCACTCGGGTTATAGGCAGCGGCATTGGATCATCGGTTGCAAAACCGTCAATAACATACAACGGAGAACCGTCGGAGTTGTCTGAAACCGTATTGCTACCACGGATAACGATGTTTGCTGCTGCACCCGGACGACCATCGCCACTTACTACTTGCACACCGGCAACACGTCCTCCTAATGCTTGGTCGAATGAGGCAACCGGAGTTTTGTTGAGCTCTTCCATGTCTACTTCGCTACAGAGCCGGCAAGGTCACCTTTTTTGGCACTGCCATAACCAATGCTACTACTTCATTCAGCATTACGCCATCTTCTTTCATTACAACATCAATCACCTTATTCTTTCCTACAGGAATTTCACGTGTCGTATATCCGATAAATGAAAATACTAGGATAGCTTTTTGATTAGGTACCTCAATAGAGTATTTTCCATTTACGTCACTGATGGTACCAATAGTGGTTCCTTTGACAGTAATGTTAGCTCCAATAACTGTTTCTTTAGTTTCATCGGTAACCGTACCTGTAATTTTAATTTGCGCTTGTAATGCAGGCAACGAAAGCAGCAAAAATACTAAAAGAGAACTTGCTCTTTTGAGGCTTACGGAATGATTTTTTTTCATATTATTAAAATAAGATTATCTTATATTTTTTTAAATATCAGCTACAAAGATATGAATATAGATAAAAAAAACTTCTTCTGTAATAGTACAGATAGAGTACATTTTTGTACATAAATCAAGTGTTTTGGGGGCAAAAAGAGGGATAATGTTGCAAATGCGGTATTAAAAGAGGCAACTATAGCCCTGCAAACCGGTATGCTGTCGCTATACTGCCTTTATGATAATATTATCAATCTTTTTTAAATTTTGGAATTGTGAAGTTGAAATAGGCGGGTAAGCAGTATATAATCAATGGAGAAACTATAAAAAATAATCTGGGATATCCTGTAAATATCCCAGATTAATATAAAAGAGGCAGACATGGACAGTTCTTTTGTTTTTATTCTTATTTATTTGAAGACTTGAGTCATAGGGCGTCCTATCCAGACTTGGGGTTGTTGTAATCCGAAAATGTAAGCGATAGTAGAGGCTACGTCGTATTGCATCATACTTTCATGAAATTCCATACCTTTTTTTACGTTTTTACCGGAAATAATGAAAGGTGTTTGCATCTCTTGCATGGTTTTGCCGCCATGTCCCTTATTAATGCCACCGTGGTCAGCGGTAATAATAAAGATAGTCTCTTTTAATATCCCAGCTTCTTCAACAGCATGGATAATGCGGCCTATATACATATCAAGTTCTTTCAGTTTGGCATAATATTCCGGTGTATCATGTCCTTTCTGGTGGCCTATATGATCAGGGTTATCGAAACATACAGCCAGCAATGTCGGTTGTTTTTCTTTAATGTATGTTTCAGCCATGTTACATAATGCCTCAGGGTATTCTTTATAGTTTGGAGCTTGTGCATAATGATTCAACGCCAAAGTATCTACAAGATATTTGATGCCGTTCCATTCATATAGGCAACCTATTTCTGCTTTTGGCCGGGCTTCGCGTAATAGCTGGAAAATCGTGGGGAAAATTCCATGTTTGTTCAAGATACGTGAGGGTAATTCTGGGGTTTTGGAGCCCCATTCGGTATATCCGTGTAGTTCGGGACCAGCTCCCATGAACATGGATGCCCAATTGATAGCGCTGGAGGATGGTAATGCAGAGCGTTTTTCTAAAGTATATGAACCATTTGCCATTAATTGCTTGATATTGGGAATATCTGCTTTCGGAACGCTATAGGAACCCCAACCATCCAATCCGATTAAAATGACATGTTTTGCTTTACTTTTTGCTTGGCATGGAGTGAAAACGATGCATGCTGCAATGAAAAATACGAATAGTGATATTGTGTCTTTTCTCATTTTAGTGTCTATACGATGTTGGCTGTAACTTGAATTATAAAACGGTACAGATATATGTAAAACAAATTTGGATTTTAAGACAAAAGAACAACCGGAAAGTGTCTAAAGCATATTATAAACAAACCAGTTCTTTGTGTCTTAAAATCCAAACTTTTAACCTTTCAGTTAAGGATTATTTCTCTTTTTTCAATTCCTCGAAAATGAGTCCTTCCAGTTCCTCTGCCAGTTCCGGGTTATCGAGAATAACCTGTTTGGCGGCATCGCGTCCTTGTGCGATTTTAGTATCATTATAACTGAACCAGGAACCACTTTTCTTGATGATGCCCAGTTCTGCACCCAAATCGATGATTTCTCCAGCACGTGAGATGCCTTCACCGAACATGATGTCGAATTCTGCACGACGGAAAGGAGGAGCTACCTTGTTCTTTACAACTTTCACTTTGGTCTGCTTGCCGATAACCTCCTCGCCATTCTTGATAGCTTGGCCACCACGGATGTCAAGACGTACGGAAGCATAGAACTTCAATGCGTTACCACCGGTGGTCGTTTCAGGATTACCGAACATTACGCCGATTTTTTCACGGAGCTGGTTGATGAAGATACAAGTTGTACGGGTTTTGCTAACGGCAGATGTCAGCTTACGCAGAGCCTGTGACATAAGACGTGCCTGCAAGCCTACCTTGTTGTCGCCCATATCGCCTTCGATTTCGGCTTTCGGTGTCAGAGCGGCTACGGAGTCTACAACGATGATGTCAATAGCGGAAGAACGAATCAGTTGCTCTGCAATTTCCAATGCCTGCTCGCCGTTGTCCGGTTGTGAAATCAAGAGGTTATCCACATCTACACCCAATTTGGCTGCATAGAAGCGGTCGAAAGCGTGTTCCGCATCGATGAATGCTGCGATGCCGCCTGCCTTTTGTGCTTCGGCGATGGCATGGATTGCCAGCGTGGTCTTACCGGAAGATTCCGGACCGTAGATTTCAATGATACGTCCGCGGGGGTAACCGCCTACACCCAATGCTACGTTCAGTCCGATGGAACCGGTAGGGATTACTTCTACTTGTTCGACGCTTTCGTCGCCCATTTTCATGATAGAACCCTTGCCGAAACTTTTTTCTATCTTATCCATGGCAGCTTGCAGCGCCTTTAGTTTTTCGCTGCCTGCCATGTTATTTCCGTTTTCAAAATTAAGTTCGTCTTTCTTTGCCATTATTTTAGTGATTAATGATTAGTGTTTAGTGATTAATTATCAATCACTGTTACAGGATTTGTGCGGCGTGGTCTTTGGTCTTTACTTCCTTAGGGGTGATGATACGCTCAATCACTCCTTCTTCATTGATGATGAAGGTGGTGCGGAAAGTACCCATATATTTACGTCCGTACATGCTCTTTTCACCCCATACGCCGAATTGCTCCACCAGCTTTTTGTCTGTGTCTGCAATCAGGGTAAGCAGGTTGTTCTTTTCGATGAATTTCTGGTGCGACTTCTCGTTGTCTACACTGACTCCGATAACTTCGTAGCCGGCCTTACGCAGGTCGGTATAGTTGTCGCGCAGGTTGCAAGCTTGTGCCGTACAACCTGAAGTTGAGTCTTTGGGATAAAAATAGAGCACTATTTTTTTTCCTTTATAATCGCTCAGACGAATTTCTTCGCCTTTTTCATTGATACCCAGTATTTCGGGCGCTTTATCTCCGATATTCACGTAATTCAGTGTTTAGGGTTGATTGGTAATAAATGATTAATCGCTAATTTAAACTTCCAAGTTTCCGTCGATTACTTCATGCCAGGGCAGTCCTTGCTTGTTAAGCTGTTCCATGAACGGATCGGGATCGAACTCCTCTACGTTCCATACACCCGGTCTCTTCCACAGACCTTTGAGGAACATCATGGCGCCAATCATGGCAGGAACACCGGTTGTGTAGCTCACACCCTGCATGCCTGTTTCCTTGTAAGCTTCTTGGTGGCTGCAATTGTTATATATATAATAGGTGTGTTCTTTACCGTCTTTCAAGCCGCGGATACGGCAACCGATAGAGGTTTCGCCTTCGTAATTCTCGCCTAAATCCTGCGGGTTGGGGAGTACGGCTTTCAGGAATTGCAGCGGAACGATTTTCATGCCGTTGTATTCTACCTCATCAATGCGGGCCATGCCGATGTTCTGGATAACACGTAGGTGGGTCAGGTACTCTTGTCCGAATGTCATCCAGAAACGTGCACGTTTGATTGTGGGGAAATTTTTCACCAGAGACTCCAGTTCTTCGTGATAAAGAAGGTAAGAATCGCGCGGACCGATATTGGGGTAGGTGAGTGCTTTGTGGATTTCCAACGGTTTGGTGGTTACCCATTCGCCGTTTTCGTAATAACGTCCGTTTTGGGTAATTTCGCGGATGTTGATTTCCGGGTTGAAGTTGGTTGCAAATGCTTTGTGATGATTTCCTGCATTGCAGTCCACAATGTCCAGGTATTGGATTTCGTCAAAATGATGCTTGGCTGCATAGGCGGTATATATGCCGCTTACACCCGGGTCGAAACCACAGCCGAGGATAGCTGTCAGTCCGGCATCTTCAAAGCGTTTTTTGTATGCCCATTGCCAGCTGTATTCGAAGTGAGCGACGTCTTTCGGTTCGTAATTGGCCGTATCCAGATAATTTACTCCGCTTTTCAGACAGGCTTCCATGATAGTAAGGTCCTGATAGGGGAGAGCTACGTTTATGACGATTTCGGGTTTGAAACTGTTGAAGAGCGCCACCAGTTCGTCTACATTGTCTGCATCTACCTGAGCGGTTTTGATGTTAGGGTTGCCGATTGCTTTTACAACAGCGTCGCATTTGGATTTGGTGCGGCTGGCAATCATGATTTCTGTAAACACATCCGGATTTTGAGCTACTTTGTGCGCAACAACGGTACCTACACCGCCTGCACCGATAATAAGAACTTTACCCATTTTTCTACTTACAAAAGTTTTAAATATGATTATTTTTTTTCAATGAGCAAATATAAGGCTTAATTCTCAGATAAACATTAAAATCCTGCTAAATACTTTGACCAAGTATTGCTATTTCTAAACAAAAGGTTTGCTTTTGGATTATTTTGTATATATTTGTGGTGATAAAATTAACTTAAACAAAAAGTAACAATGAAGAAAGTATTTGTTTCCCTTTGTATGGCGGCTACTGTGGCAGGGCTGTCATCTTGCGCTTCGACTAAAAATGCCGCAACGCTCTCTTCCTTGAGTGGTGAGTGGAATATTATTGAAATAAACGGCAGTGCGGTTGTACCTGCTCCGAATCAGGAATTTCCTTTTATCGGTTTTGATACAAAGACCGGACAGGTATATGGTAACAGTGGCTGTAACCGTCTGATGGGTTCGTTCGATGTGAATGCCAAACCCGGACAGATAGACCTTGGCGCATTGGGAAGTACCGTATGATGTGTCCGGATATGACAGTGGAGAAAAACGTGCTGGCTGCTTTAGGACAGGTAAAGAAGTATAAGCAACTGGGCAAGGAGAATATGGCATTATGCGCTTCTTCCAATCGTCCTGTCATTGTGTTGCAGAAAAAAGAAGCTTCTGCTAAGTTGGCCGATTTGAACGGCAAATGGATGATTAGCGAGGCCGGTGGAGAGACCATCGTCGGGAATGGAAAAGCAGCCGTTCATCGAGTTCAATATTGCAGAAAAAACTCTGCATGGTACTGCCGGATGTAATGTCATTAACGGTTCATTTAATGCGGATGATGCAAATCCGGTAGCCATATCTTTCCCGCAGGTTATCAGTACCATGATGGCATGTCCCGATATGGAAGTGGAGAGCCGTGTGTTGAAAGCATTGAATGCCGTTCAGTCTTTCGGTAAGCTGGCAGGCGGCGGTATGGGCTTTTATGATGCGGACAACAATCTGGTAATGGTATTGGTGAAGAAATAACGGACATCGGTCATTATTCAGTATAAGATTACACGATCACAGATTTATTTTATTCTTTTTCTGTGAAATCCGTGTAATTCTTGTTTGATAAAGAAACAAACAGCGGGCGTTTTTTTATTTTGACACATCCTCTTTTTCCCTCAGTCCGGCACGTATGCGGCTTAATGATTGCGGAGTGATATACAGGTATGAGGCCAAGTATTTCAGCGGTACATCCTGCAATAGTTCAGGATTCTCTTCCATTAATGTCAGATAACGCTCTTTGGCGGTGGGTGGTGTCCCATAAGCCAGTGTCGAAGCGTCCACTGACAAAATTTCACGTTCAAAAATCTTTCTGCCGAAGTTTGCCATTTCGATAGAGTGTGCAAACAGAGCCTCTAATTTGGTTTTGCTGATGCAATAGGCTGTACTGTCGTTTACAGACTCGATATTGACCTAAGAAGGTTTGTCGTCCACATACCCCCATGAAGAAAATGCGGCATCGCCGGGAGTGGCAAACCATAAGGAATTTTCTGTTCCGTCTGCCAGGTAGTATGCCCGCCATATACCTTTCTTTATAAGGTAGAAATTAGAATTCCGTTCTCCCTTCTCTATTATAAGCTCTCCTTTGGAAAAGGATATTTCTTCCATATGAGACAACAGCTCAAACAGGCTTTTTTCGGGTAATTTATACTTCTTGCAGAATTTCTTTAGCATGATTTCCATGTTGCAAAGATATTGAATTTTCCTTGCCATTTCTTTTCCTGCCCATATAAATAATGAGTATGAAAAGAGTGGTCAATAATTCTGCCAGCGGGGTAGCCAGCCAAATCCCCGGTTTGCCCAATAGTAGTGGAAGTCCGTAAAAGCAGAGTGTCAATAAGATAAATCCGCGCAGCAGCGTGATGACAGTGGCGTACTTGGCGCGTTCCACGCTCTGAAAATAACCGATGGAACTATGTTGATTGCAAAAAACACGAAACCGGATGCATATAAAGGCAAGCCTTTCACTGCTATATCATAGGCGGGATAACTCCGGTCTATGAACATGGCAACAATCTCCCGGCTGCAAAATATTGTAATCAGGGCAAAGCATATCCCGCAGCCAACGGCTGTCTTTAAGGCAAGCAGATACGTCTTGCGTACGCGCAACGTTTCGTTAAGCCCATAGTTGAAACTGATAATAGGCTGTGCAGACTGCGCAATGGCATTGTATACCATAAATATGATAGGAAAGAAGTAGCAGGCGATGCTGAAGGCCGCCACACCGTCTTCTTTCAGATAATGGATGAATACAAGATTGCCTACAAACATCATGCAGCAATAGCCACTTCACACAGAAAGGCAGATGAGCCCAGCCGGCACATATACCTACATTGCGCTTCATCAGCTTCATGCTGTTACGGCTGAACTTCACCGGATAGAAACGCAGCGCACAGTTGCGCCGTGAAAGATAGATGATAATCATTAACGCTCCTACCGTTGTTCCTATGGCACTTGCGAAGGCCGCACCGAACATTCCCCAGCCGAAAGGGAAGATAAACAGATAATCGAGTATGATGTTCAGAACGGAGGCAACTATATTGCAGAACATGGCGAAGTTGGGCGAACCGTCCAGTCGCAGGAAAAACATGCCCGAATTAAGCAGGGCCGTAAAAGCGGAAAAAGGTACAAACCAGCACATATATTCTATAGCCAAAGGTTTGAGCCGTTCCGAACTGCCTAACAGATGTACCACTTGCGGTGCAAACAGGCAAAATAGGTAGAAGTGCACATCAGCAGCAGGAGGATACCACTATGGATTGCGTAATGTTGATACGTGCCGTTTTGGGTTTATTGTGTGACAAGTGGATGGAAGCCACCACAGATGCTCCTACGCCGAACATCAGACCGATGCCGGTGGAGAACAACCATAGCGGTGCCACGATATTGACGGCGGCAAGGGCATCGCTGCCTATACCTTTTCCCACAAAGATACCGTCGGTAATGACGAACAATGCGGAAAATATCATTCCCAGTACAGTAGGGAGCAGTAATTTGCGGAATAATGCCGCAATGTCCATGTTCTTGAAGTCAATACTGTCTCTCATCTTTTCCATAATCTTTAGTCTTCTATGTTTTATTGTAATCTGTTTCTTTGTTTAAGAGGTTCGGCGGCTAATGCTTATTCGTTCCGCCATGAGGAAGTTTTTGTTCCACACGGAGAAACTTGTGTTCCATCACGGGATACATTCTGTTCCACCATGGTGGAACGGATAAATATTGGCAATGCTCCTTTTTAGAAAGTGTTTTGGTTTTATATCAGCTTTCTTTAGAGAAAATCTGATAAAATCTGAAAAAAGAGAACCAGCATGCTTTCTTGAATCCCTCAAACAATATCTTTTCTTTTTCGGGGGCAAAAGTAGGACTTTTGAGTGGGATAGAAATTAACAAATGGTAATTTCCGACAGGAAAAATATATTTAACTCTGCCAAACTGACAGACAAACTGTCACATTCATAAATCTGCCGCCGCCTTGAACAATTTGGCACGGCGTTTGTCTTTTTATTGGCGTCTGCCAACGAGGCGGACACCGAAACTGAATAATAACAAATAAAAAAATAACGATCATGGGAAAAATTATTGGTATTGACTTAGGAACAACAAACTCTTGTGTTTCTGTATTCGAAGGAAACGAACCTGTAGTAATTGCAAACAGTGAAGGTAAGCGTACAACTCCTTCAGTAGTGGCATTTGTAGACGGCGGCGAACGTAAGATCGGTGATCCTGCAAAGCGTCAGGCTATCACAAACCTACGAGAACCGTGTTCTCTATCAAACGTTTCATGGGTGAGAACTGGGATCAGGTTCAGAAAGAAACCGCTCGCGTACCTTATAAAGTGGTAAAAGGTGACAACAATACTCCGCGTGTGGATATTGACGGACGTCTCTATACTCCGCAGGAAATTTCTGCAATGATTCTGCAGAAAATGAAAAAGACCGCTGAAGATTATCTGGGACAAGAAGTAACGGAAGCCGTAATCACCGTTCCGGCTTATTTCTCCGACTCTCAGCGTCAGGCTACGAAGGAAGCCGGTCAGATTGCCGGTCTGGAAGTAAAGCGTATCGTGAACGAACCGACTGCCGCAGCTTTGGCTTATGGTATCGACAAGCGCATAAGGATATGAAAGTTGCCGTGTTCGACCTCGGTGGCGGTACATTCGATATTTCTATCCTTGAATTCGGTGGCGGTGTGTTCGAAGTATTGTCAACCAACGGTGATACTCACTTGGGTGGTGACGACTTCGACCAGGTAATCATCGACTGGCTGGTTCAAGAGTTCAAGAACGATGAAGGCGCCGACCTGACTCAGGATCCGATGGCTATGCAACGTTTGAAGGAAGCTGCCGAAAAAGCTAAGATTGAATTGTCTTCTTCTACGAGCACGGAAATCAACTTGCCGTACATTATGCCTGTAGGCGGTGTGCCCAAGCACTTGGTGAAGACGTTGACCCGTGCCAAGTTCGAGGCTCTGGCTCACAACTTGATTCAAGCTTGTTTGGAACCTTGTAAGAAGGCTATGAGCGATGCTGGTCTGAACAATGCGGACATCGATGAAGTAATCCTTGTAGGTGGTTCTTCACGTATCCCGGCTGTACAGAAGTTGGTAGAAGACTTCTTCGGTAAAGTTCCTTCCAAGGGTGTGAATCCGGATGAGGTAGTAGCCGTAGGTGCTGCCGTGCAGGGTGCCGTTTTGACGGACGAAATTAAGGGCGTTGTGTTGCTGGATGTTACTCCGCTGTCTATGGGTATCGAGACTATGGGTGGTGTGATGACGAAGCTGATTGATGCCAACACTACCATCCCCTGCAAGAAGAGCGAGACATTCTCTACTGCTGCCGACAACCAGACGGAGGTTACCATCCATGTATTGCAGGGTGAGCGTCCGATGGCTGCACAGAACAAGTCAATCGGCCAGTTCAACCTGACAGGTATTGCTCCGGCACGTCGCGGTATTCCTCAGATTGAGGTGACATTCGATATCGACGCCAACGGTATCTTGAAGGTGTCTGCCAAAGATAAGGCTACCGGTAAGGAACAGGCTATCCGTATCGAAGCTTCCAGCGGTTTGAGCAAGGAAGAAATCGAAAAGATGAAAGCCGAAGCCGAAGCCAATGCCGAAGCAGATAAGAAAGAGCGTGAGAAAGTAGACAAGTTGAACCAGGCCGACTCTATGATTTTCCAAACCGAAAATCAGTTGAAGGAACTCGGCGACAAGCTCCCTGCCGACAAGAAGGCTCCGATTGAAGCTGCTTTGCAGAAGCTGAAAGATGCCCATAAGGCTCAAGACCTGGCTACCGTAGATTCTGCCATGGCCGAACTGAATACGGCATTCCAGGCTGCAAGTGCTGAAATGTATGCCCAGAGCGGTGCTCAGGGTGGTGCACAGGCTGGTCCTGATATGAATGCAGGTCAACAAGGCGGTGCTCAGGATAATACAAAGCATGGCGATAATGTGCAGGATGCTGATTTTGAGGAAGTGAAGTAAGTATCGGTAAACAACGATAATTATAAATAAGAATATAGGGTGTAACTCAATGAGTTATGCCCTATTTCTTTTTATATCACTTTTCTTTGATTTTGCTTATTATTCGGATTTTTATTGTATATTTGTACCATAATTGTACCGACGCTTAAAAGTAGATAATATGACACTTATAAAAATGTTGGTATTGAGAATGAGAAATATAAGTAAAAAGTGAATTATGCCAGCAGCAAAATTTGAAATAACACGTCAATGCAAGGTTTGTGGAGAGACCTTTGTGGCTAAAACCATTGAATCGTGGTATTGCTCTCCTAAATGTTCCAAAATTGCATGGAAACGACGCAAGGATGAAGAATTGAGATTGCAAAGGTTGGACGATGTGGTCAAGAAAATACCAAAGTCCAAAGAGTACATCACTGTTCCTGAAGCATACGCTTTGTTTGGCATAAGCAAAGAAACTCTTTACCGCTTGATTCGTAAGGGAACAATTCCAAGTGTGAATGCCGGAGAAAGGCAAACATTATTATCAAAAGAAGAACTGATGAAACTCTATCCTCTCCGAAAGAAAGCTCTCACAAAGCCGAAGCCTATCGCTAAACTGTATAGTCTGGAGCCAAAAGACTGTTATACCATTGGAGAAATCACAGAGAAATTTCTTGTGAATGAAAGTACCGTTTATCTCCATATACGCAAATACTCTATCCCTACCCGGCAGATAGGGAATTTTGTATATGTCCCCAAGAAAGAAATTGATAACTTATATAAAGGTATGAAACGATGAAGAAAGCATTAGTCAATACACGAGTGTCGGTAAAACTCCGCAAGTCTGAATATCGTGATGAATGGTATCTTTATGTGGAATCTTATCCTGTGTTCCAATCCGGTAAAGATACTCCGCAAAGAGTACGTGAATATCTCAATCGTACTATTACGACACCTGTTTGGGATAAGTCACGTAATGCACGGACTAATACCGAAGGTAAAACCACTTATAAGCCAAAGCGAGATCTGAATGGTATTATACAATGTAAGTCTCAATTGGATCAAGAATCATGTATCTATGCCGATAAAGTCAGAAGCCTACGGCAAAAGGAATATGATAATGCGGCTCTTTATGCTGATACCGATGCTGAACAGGCAGAGCAGTTGGAACGCTCCAGAAGTAATTTCATTGAATACTTCGACCATGTGCAGCGAACAAGGCACGCCCATAGTTCTGATTCTATCATTGTCAATTGGAGGCGAGTTCATGAGTTGTTGAAGATATTTGCAAAAAGCGATACCATTCTCTTTTCACAAATAGACTTAAAGATGGTGGAATCGTTTCGTCAATTCATAATGAACGCTCCACAAGGAGGAACTAAACGAGGTACAATATCTCAAAATACAGCTGCAACATATTTTTCAATCTTCAAAGCCGGATTGAAACAAGCATTTATAGATGGCTACCTAACTATTGATATTTCTGCGAAAGTCAAAGGTATTCAGGAAAGAGAAAGCCGGAGAGAATATCTTACGGTAGAGGAATTGAATCGACTGGCACAAACACCTTGTGACCCATTACTGAAACGTGCAGCCCTGTTTTCTGCTCTAACAGGAATCCGTCATTGCGATATTCAAAAATTGAAATGGTCGGAAGTGGAGAATTTCAATGGAGGTTATCGCTTGAACTTTACTCAACAAAAGACAAAAGGTGTTGAATATATGCCAATTTCGGAACAAGCATTCAATCTTTGTGGTGAGCAGCAGGAGGGAGAGCTTCTTGTGTTTGCCGGACTGCCAGACCCTTCATGGATAAATCGTCCTGTCAAGAAATGGGTTGAAGCAGCCGGAATATCCAAACACATAACATTTCATTGCTTCCGTCATTCCTATGCGACCCTGCAACTGGCTGGAGGTACTGATATTTATACAGTTAGCAAAATGTTGGGACATACAAACGTAAGGACAACCCAAGTGTATGCAAAGGTGGTAGATTCTAAAAAGGAAGGGGCAACCAAGACAATTAAACTGAATATGCCAAATAATATATAGAGAAGAAACTCTTTATTGAATGCTTTAATATGAATAGAAATTCATCTATTTGCAGATAGAAGTTACAAAAAGAGTGCATTTTATGGAAATGAGCGTATGTTAATTGCTCATGATAGTAATAGGTTACGAGTTGGTTATCTGCTGCATTATTCTTCTGCACATTGCAACCTTCAAAGAATTCTTCGTATGCAAAAGCAACAATAAAACTGGAGATTTTGAAATGAATCTCCCTGTTTTTTTCTTTCTCATACAGGCTTTTCCGTAAAAGCGGTTTTATTCGTCGGCACACCATCGCCCAAAAGGATTTTGAACGAACGTGTGCTGACTATCGCATAAGTGTAGAAAGGGGGCTTTTACGGCTTTTCAGATGATTTATCATTTTTCGCTGTCCCTTTGAGCCGGAAGTGGAAAGCCGTGCGCGACTACCTAGATCATAAGTCGTCTCTCGTAGCAGACAAATAAGGTTGTGTGTCTTATAATCACTAAAACAGGTTCAATCAAACGAACTTCAATAACAACACCTTTTTATTATACATATCTGATAATTGAGATTCTACATCGAACCTTATTGTTTTTCCTTTAATGGAATTGCGGGGGTAGTAATAGGATAAGATGTATGAATTAGAGTTCCACTCTTATGAGTCGAATAGACATTGCAATGATTGCTGAGGCAATGAACAATTCCTCTGCTGGGATGTTTACGAGAGCCTTTTGCGGAAATAATCGCACAGCATGGAGCCAATTTATCAATCAATACCGAGGTCAGATTATGTTTACTTCCATGATGTGGAACTTTTATTCTACAGCCTGACAAGTTCGTATTATTAGAAATTGCATCAGTGATAGCAGCTCGATTTGCATCACCGAGCAATAAAAATTTACAACTCGTGATCGGTTCAAATAAAAGAATTATGCTACCAGCATTAGTTGGCGAACAATCATCAGGCTCGTCATCAATAGACGATTTAGCTTGAACGGATGAAAAATAACCTATATCATTGTATATTGTATTATCCTCATCTTTTCTCCTTTTATTGTTCTTGAGTATTTCTATCGCAAGAGGATGATAGAAATCCAAACTTGGACCAACAACTGAGATCGGAATGTGTGAATGTATTTTGCCACAATATGCACCATATACATTGCATTTGTTAGATACAGCTAAATCTATGAGGTTAAGTGAATCCGTATCTGTTGGATGATCATAGCATTCACGACAATGAGACAACCTATTTCGTTTAGGATATAATCTATTATATTCATCTTCTTTAATTACATCCTCTGGCGTATTAAGCAAAATTCATTAATGATTACATCTCTATCATTCAATAATCCAAAAAAACCTCCTTTATGGTCAGAGTCAGGGTGAGTACATATTGCTAAATCAATAGTATAAGTTTTCCAGTGATTCCAAATATAGTTTTTGATTTTGTCTGAATCGCTGACATTTCCAGCGTCAATTAATACAACATATTGGTCTCCGCTGTTTTCATATCGTATTATGATTGCATCAGCGTCTGAAACGCTAAGATAATGAACTTCGTAATTCGGCATATATATATTATTGGTTGTTTAATCGAGATATACGTGATGTAATATAAGATACTTGCTTCCTATAGGCACAAAGGAATAGCAGTACACCTAAACACAATATAATCCAACAGATATTATCTGTTATAAAATTCTTAATATTTGAGAAAAGGAAAATTAGCTTGATAATAAGGACTATAGAGAATACAGATATATAGCTCCTGTATTCATTGTTCATTCGACTTAACTGTGTAAGTTTTCCAGATGTATCTTTCAACTCGGCATCAGTAAAATCTTTATGTGGCACAAACTTCACAATTTTAAGCATTTTAATTAGAGGCTCAAAAACTAAAGAACTTATCCGAGAGTTTATTATACCAAGAAAATAGAGGATAACGGCAAGTATCCATATATTATTTGTAAGAGAGAATATATCGCAACCTTCCACGCAAAATTTTAGTAAGGCAGCCAACACTGTGCCCGGAATTAAATTTGTCAACAAATTGTAGACAGGGATTGATGATATTATTTTTTCCATTTATTGCATATATTTAATTATAGTGTTTCATTGAACGTGTCTGAAGAGGAATGCTCAATCCTCTATAATTCAGACAACAATGCAAAATTACAAAATTCTTTTCATTATTTCATCATTCAACATAGATAAGATACAAAAGGCTGAAGAAATTGCAGCGAATTTGGGTGATAATAAAAAAGGAAATCACATGAAATACTTATTTTAAAATTATTTCAAAATTTTATGATTGTTTTTTTTGATAGAAATATATATTATGTCCATTAAATATTATAAGTCATCTGCGTATTTTCTACGTAAGTGGCTTTTATTTATGGTCATTTCTTGTGACTGTCTTATGATTCCTTTATGATAAGAAGCACTATAATAGAAATCTACTACTGATATTCTCCATTACTAGTATTGATAATCAGCATATAATACTTATGACGATGATGTTTCGTTGCTGTATTTTTATGTGATGTATTACACCACAAAATCAGTATTTGAAATCGCTGTTACTTTGCCGAAAAATCAAACAGTAAACAAGTAATTATATGAGCGAGAAGAACATTACATTTGAAGATTTGCCCAAAGCAATGTCGTGGATGATGGATAAGTTAAATGAATTGGATTCCAAGATTGACAGTCTGAACAATCCAAGTCCCAATGTTCCAACCGAGCAATGGATGAACCTTAAAGAACTGTGTGATTATATTCCAGTCACCCGGCAGAACAAACTGTGTATGGTTGGACGAGTTGCCATCTAATTCCATTTCACAAAAGAGGAAAGCGTATCATGTTCCTTAAATCTGAAATAGATGAGTGGCTTCATGCTGGCAAAATAAAATCTGAGAAAGATTTGGAAGATGAAGCTGCCCAATTCATAAAGTCAAAAAGAAATACCAGGTTCTAATGGATGCAACCAATTTATGCAATGCACTCAGAATGGAATTTGAAGGGGTCTTTGAAAGCAAGATTCCTTTGGATGCTTTTCCTGCCAAAATTCAAGATATGATATTGGCTTTAGCACGGCAAGAAAATTATTCCATTGAGTACATGATGGCTTCTCTTTGGTGGCAGTATCAACCGCTATTGGCAACGCTGTCAATATCCGTATTCGTGGTGGATGGATTAGTAATTCTGCCCTTTATATGATATTGGTAGGTCGTCCCGGAATGGGTAAAACTCCACCTCTGGATTTCGCATTCCGTCCCATCCGAAAGCATGATGCTAAAATCATCAAACAATTCAAATTGGATATGGAGCATTATAATAGCTTGGTTGAAAACGGCAAAGCTAAAAAAGACAACTCCTCTCCACTACCAGACAAACCTATTTTACGAAGAACTATCATATCCGATTTTACTCCGGAGGCTTTAATGCGTGCGCTTGATGATAATCAACGAGGTATCGTGGTATATGTAGATGAAATCATGGGAATGTTTAATGCCGTGAATCAATATAGTAAAGGGCAACTTATTGAGCAACTATTGACCGCCTTCAGCGGAAAACCGCTGGATATTTCAAGGTGTAGTATGCCTATACCGATTCATATAGAACACCCCTTTATAAATATAGTCGGTACAATGCAAACAACTCGTATGCACGAACTAATAGAGAAAGGTTATAAAGACAATGGGTTGATAGATAGGATAATTTTTGTATATCCATCCTCACAAGAAATTTCTGATTGGCAATTGGATGAAGATTCATCCTCCGCATCTTTTGATAAATACTCTGCTATGTGGGAATCTATCATTAACAAAGTAATTAGCTTACCTTTTACAGAGACAGAGGATAATGGATTAACACAAAAAATATTGGACTTTTCTTCGGAAGCCAAAGCCTTTTTTACAAACTGGCGTAACGAGGCGATTCGAGCTGTCAATCAAATCCAAGATGATGGACTCGTGGATAGCAGAGTGATTAAGGCTCCTATGATTACTGCTCGTTTGGCTTTAGTCTTGCAAATTCTTCGTTGGGCTTGTGATGAAGTCCACAAGGATTTTGTAGATATAGACTCAGCCAAATCAGCTATTGCATTGAGTGAATACTTTGAGAACTGTTACGTCAACATCCAGAAATATATGTTGAGAGAGAGCGTTGAACCACAAAAGAGAGAATTGCTTGATTGCCTTTCCGCAAATTTTACTACTGCCGATGCTCTTCAAGCCGGGAAAGAAGTGGGGCTGTCTGAACGGTCAGTAATGTATTCGTTGGTCAATCTTGCTACGAATAAGATTATCAAGAAGGTAAAGCGAGGTGAATATGAGAAACTGCAATAAACGATACCTTTTGCACTTTGCAGTTGTTGCAGTTTGCATATTGTCCCATATAACTTTCTGCAAAACTGCAATAAGTGCAAACTGCACGGACTGCAATAACAAAACGATGAAGTATGACTGAATATAGATTTTCTCTTCAAAAATATAAACGAGGTACAAAGCTATCATGTCCGAAGTGTGGAAAGAAGCAATGCTTTGTCAGGTATATAGATAGTCAAGGAGAAATAACCTTTCCTGATTATGTGGGTAGATGTGACCATGAACAATCTTGTCAATACCATTACACTCCATCAGATTATTTCCATGATAATCCAATGTTGGCGGACAGCAATAAGAATAGTTTTGTTGAAGTTCGCAAATCCCAACCATACTTGCCACCTCCCATTTCTTTTATTGACAAAGAACTAATGGAACGAACTCTTACTAACTACGGTATGAATCCATTGTACATTTACCTGTCAGGGATATTGGGCAAAGACGAGACTTCTCGGATATTCCAACTATATCATATTGGCACATCAAAGAAGTGGGGCGGTTCTACTGTCTATTGGCAAATTGATTGGCAGGGTAATGTACGAACAGGGAAGATAATGTTGTACGATGCAGAAACAGGACATCGGACAAAAGAGCCAAGAAGTTATGTTAGTTGGGTACATACAGAGCTGAATCTCCCAAACTACAATTTGAAGCAATGTTTGTTTGGCGAACATCTGTTGTCTGAGATTCCGACTAAACCAGTAGCTATTGTGGAAAGTGAAAAATCTGCTTTGGTAGCTACCCATTATATGCCGGAGTTTATATGGTTGGCAACAGGTGGAATACACGGATGCTTCAATTCTGACGTGGTAAGTGTGTTGAAAGGTCGGTCAGTTATGCTATGCCCGGATTTGGGTGCAAGAGAGGTTTGGCAAACCAAGATGGCTTTACTCATTTCCGTATGTTCTAAAGTTGTATTGAGTGATAGTTTGGAACAATGCGCCACAGACGAACAGCGCAAGAACGGACTTGATATTGCGGATTTCTTATTGATGACTGAAACACCTGCGATGATACTTCAAAAGATGATAAAGCGAAATCCAAACCTACAAACTTTGATTGACTACTTGCATTTGGAACTGGTAGATTCCGGTTAGTGATGTGTTTTTGGAGAAGCCAAACTAAGGGGAAAGTAAAACTATTGATTATCCAAATAGATATAGGTGACAATAGCCACTCTTAAAGTTGACAGACAAATGGCATAGTTCGGACAAAGACAATGCTTGCATTTAAGATATGTAATGCCCCATTTTTAATGGGTATTCTATGCAAGAAGTACCACCGTCCGACAAAATAGTTTCACTCATTTGTCGTCTTGGAGGCTTCTTGCATTACTCGCAGGCTCGCAATGGATAGAACACTTTTAGAAATAAATTCCAGTTATAAACGCTTATGAATATACAACAAGACAATAGCAAACAGAATGCTCGTACTCGTCATATAGACATTCGTTTGACTCAAAAAGAGTATGAAGCGATAGTAGAAAAAGCAGCCGAATGTGGACTGACACTTAGCAACTACGGACGAAGATTATTGCAAAATCACCATCCAAACAAACGACTTTCAGACAAGGAAGTACAAGGATTGAACTCTTTATCGGATGCACGAGCCGACCTTATCCGCATTCAGAATGTACTCAAAAGTAAACCTGATGAGATTAAAAAACGATACTTCCGAGATGAAGATTATATGCGTGCTTGGATAGAAGCAGTAAATAGGCTTATTGTCCGATGGGGACAAATACGAGATAGTATAAATCAAATTTGAAATTATGATAGCACAAGGAAACGCAATTTCTCATGGAGCACGAGCTATTGAGTATTCCATAGATAAAGACAAAGCCCGGCTCGTTAAGGTGAATGACTTGCCGGAAAATATAGAACCTTTGGCTATGTGGTCACGAATGATGCAACACCAGCATCAATGTATGAAGGACAGATATAATCCGAAACCCATAACGCTGAACGCACTGCGCTTTGAGATTTCTCCAGCCAAAGAAGAATCGGCAGGGTGGACAATGACGGATTGGCAGAATTTGGCGGATGAGTTTATCGCCGTGCTTGATAGCATTGACAGAAGATGTGGCAAACCAGATAGTCATCTTAAACCGACCAATATCAAAAATAGCCAGTATGTTGTTTCACTACACACTGACAGCAAAAGTGGCATCCCTCACTTGCACATTGTGGCTAACCGTATAGACAATATGGGCAAAACAAACGATGCGCACTATATTGGTGAACGTGCCGTTCATGCTGCCAACATCATCAATGAGAGACGTGGCTGGGTGCAATCCGTGCAACGTCGTGATGAGAATATTCAGCAAATCAGTGAAGACTGCATCGCCATTTTGAAAGCTATGCCAGAATTTGATTGGGAAACTTATTGCCAGATGTTAAACGCCAAAGGGTATGATATTAAGTTGACAAAAGACGATGAGGGAGTGGTTAAAGGCTATGCTATACGAAAAGGAAATTCCATTTATAAATCTTCAATATTGGGTAAAAGTCGAAAATTAATGCCATCAAAAATTGAAGCGACTTGGGCTGGATTACATGCTTCTAAGGAACAAATTCCCATTCAACCAACAGAAACAGAAGCACAAACAAAGGCACATAATAATAAAGAAGTGGTTATTCTGTCAAATCCTATAACTCATCACTATTCCATGTCTGTAGATGGAGAGCAATTTGAGGTTGATATACCAGATATGGTTAAGTCTGTCTTTGACGAAGAGTTTGGAAGCCTTGATGAAGAAGTCAAACAGACCAATTTATTCAAAGTTGCCGCCTTACTATTTGCCGGATATTTGGATGCTGCCACTTCTATGGCGGCTTCAAGCGGAGGTGGTGGCAGTCCCGGTGATGGATGGGGCAAAGATAAGGACGATGATGAGCGTAACTGGGCTATTCGTTGTGCAAAAATGGCAAAATGGCTCTGTAAGCCGATTAAGCGTAGCAGGGGTAGATAGTATTTCATTTATAATCACATAGAACCATGCGTAAAAGTAAATATGACCAATCTCCTTTACCAGTGCAGGGTAGTAAGTGCATAGATAAAGATGATAACATTAGCAAAATTGAAAATCGTGTTGATTTTGAAACCGAGCTTGTAAATCTCACGAATCAGATTAAGGACATCAAAGATGTTATCCAAGAATTGAGACAGATAAAAGCATTTGTAGATGCTTCAGTGTTAACTTTTGAAGAATCGGCACAGGTTCTCAATGCTGCTGTAAAAACATTTGACAATATCTCTGATACTATTTGCCATGCAATTATTCAGACGGAGAATACTGTTATAAATGTCAAACTTAGCGATGAGGATAAGGCTGTTCTTGCTGAATATCGCCATAGATTGATTGAGGCAGAAAAATCTTTATTTGAGAAGCAGATAACAGAATTGAAGGCACTTCATACTAATCACTGGAAAGAAGTCTATAAATATGTAAAATCTGACACTTCGTTTTCTCTTAATGGCAGGATAGCCAAATGTGCCATTGTCGGATTCTGGATATTGTATGCGTATTTTTGTTTGACACTGGGAGGATTGATAATTTATATGAAGTTCTTTTAGAGGAATTTGGAAGGATGGGCTGACCAACCTTCCAAATACATCACCATGTTATGACCTTATCAACAATCTCTTGTTGTTCGGCACTGCTACGCCTCAAATAAATGCGAGTGGTCTCAATGCTTTCATGTCCCATCAGGTCAGCAAGCAAAGAAATATCGTTGAACTTCTCCAAAAAATTCTTGGCAAAGCGATGGCGAAACGAATGAGGATAAACCACCTTCTCATTCAAACCATATTTTGTGGCATAGTTTTTTAACTGCTGCGCAATACCTCTGGTGGTGATACGCTCGCCAAAGCGATTGAGGAATAGATAACCGCTTGTACGATTGGTACTATTGAGCCACTCCGTAGCTTCCTTGCGGAGTGATTTAGGAATATAGATACGGCGTATCTTGCCACCTTTGGTATAGATGTCAAAATAACCTATCTGCACGTGTTCCACCTTCATTTGTATAAGTTCACTGACTCTTGCACCTGTGGCTGCGAGAAAACGAACAACGAAATACCATTCTTGGTTTTCTTCTTTTTTTAGTTTGTTTTTCAGAAAAGCGTAGTCGGCATTGCTGATTACATTTTCTAGATAACTACGCTGTTGTACCTTGACAGATTTTAATCTCAAACGAGATTTATTCATATAGTCAAGATACTTGTTCATTGCCTGAATACGTAGATTTACAGTTTTAGGTTGAACTTCTCAATGAGATAAGTTTTATACACAAGCAAATTACGCTTGTTCAGTTCCTTGTGACGAGAATAATACTCTTTTACGGCATAGTGGTAAGCTGCAATCGTATTCTCCGCCATATTCCCTTGACGAAGATACGTTTCAAAATTTTCAATGTTCATGTCTAATACATTATTGGTTAAACAATTCATTATCGTTAATAATGTATGGTATTTACAAATTCATTGAGTTCCTATTATGAGAAGTTTCTCGCGACTGGTGAGGTGAAGTGTATTGATGAAGAGATTCCGTTTGAGATACCGCAGGGCTGGGAATGGGAACGAATAGGCAATGTTTTTTTCGTTACAAAGTTAGCTGGATTTGAATACACTAAGTTTTTTACCAAAGAAGCACTATCAGCATCTAATCCAATTCCAATAGTACGTGCTCAAAATGTTCGTATGGGATTTTTTGAAGAAAACAAAAATGAAGCTATTTCTGAAATGTTGTCAAATCAGTTAGAAAGAAGTGCTTTGAACAAAAAATGTTTGTTAATGACATTTATTGGTGCAGGTATAGGTGACACTTGCATTTTTCCTGCTGAAAGAAAAAACCACTTAGCTCCTAATGTTGCAAAAATAGAACCACTTGATGATAGCATTTCTTTAGATTATGCAGTTTTTGCGCTAATGAGTCCTTGTGGACAAAGAGGAGTAAATGCAATCAAGAAATCCACAGCTCAACCGAGCCTATCAATGGAGACTATTAGAAAATTGTTGATACCTATTCCACCTTTAAAGGAACAAAAATGTATTTCGTTAAAGTTGTCCGAAGCCTTACCATTGGTAGAAAAGTATTCAAAAGTACAAGAAGAACAAAATCAATTAAATGTCGAAATCCAATACTTATTAAAAAAATCCATATTGCAGGAGGCTATTCAAGGCAAGTTGGTTCCACAGATTGCAGAGGAAGGTACAGCCCAAGAATTGCTTGAAACAGATTAAAACCGAGAAAGAAAAACTTGTCAAAGATGGCAAATTAAAAAAGTCAGCTTTAACAGATTCAGTTATCTTTAAAGGTGACGATAACAAGTATTATGAGCAGGTAGGAAAGAGTGACAAAGAAATTACTGAGGAAATAGCCTTTGATTTGCCTAATGGATGGAGTTGGTGTAGGCTAAAAGATATATGCTCAATCTTTACAGGAGCAACATTCAAAAAAGAAGAAACCGTTACAACAAAAGAGGGTGTCCGCATTCTGCGTGGAGGTAATATATCTCCTTTTGAATTGAGAATCAAAGATGATGATATATTTCTTACAAAAGATAAAGTTAAAGAGGATATTATATTGAAAGAGAATGACATATTAACACCTGCGGTTACAAGTTTGGAAAATATTGGTAAAATGGTAAGAGTAAATAGTGATATGCCAAACACAACTGTCGGTGGGTTCGTATTTATCATTCGCTTGTATCTGAAAAATCAATGGCTCTCAAAGTATATTCTCTATCTTTTAAGTTCTCCTTTTATGATTGATTTTATGAAATCTATAACGAATAAATCAGGGCAGGCATTTTATAACATTGGCAAAGAACGTTTATCAACGGCATTATTGCCAATTCCATCCTTGGCAGAGCAACATCGCATTGTTGCCCAAATAGAAAAACTATTTGAGCAACTGCGATAATTCATTTACCCGTTCTGCTATACGTTGCTGTTCAGCTAAAGGTGGAATACCAATAAGCAGGTTGTAGAATAACTCTTTATTGAGGTGCGGAATTGCTGCACCTCTTTTTGAATTTCTTAATTCCTCTTTATAGAACAAGATGAAAGCCAAGATATATGGTTTCCACATAGCCGAAGAAAGCCATAGCTGTTTGAATGTGCTTCCCACATATCCATCTTGTGGAACAGTAAAAACCTCACCTGAATTTTCTCCATCCACAAGAATGATATTGTCTCCAGCATAGACAAATTTTCCTTTCTCTACAATGGTAGCAGATGATTTTCCACGTAGGTATTTTGCATCCAGACAAATGTCCTTCCCGTTTCTCTTTTCACCGTCTATTAGTTGGCAAATATCTTTCAAACGTAGCACAGACCAATTGTTAGGATATTCAAAAGGAAGCTCTATTTCAATAATTTGCCCATTTATCCTCTCATAATACTTGCTAATTGCTCAATCTTTGAGATAATTCGGCTTTGCTCCATCAGAGGTGGAATCGGAACTAGATAAGTTTTTACTGTAGCAGTTGCAAGCTCCTTTTGTTTTGTGCTACCATCCGATTTATCTTCTATTACAGATTGTACCGTATTGCTTGTGAAATAGTAATAAAGGTATTGTGGCAGAACAAACTTTTTCATTGCTCTTATAACAGTAACATGACTATCTGCCACAGCCAATTCATACGGGTTTAAGGTACTACAATAAATTGCCATTCGTCCTAATGTTCCCAATCCTGTAGAGTTCCACATTAAATCTCCGTCCTGTAAAATACGTTCTTCACCATACGATGATAAAGTATCTGGATCTATGAATTGGGCTTTATCTATTGAGAAACCACTCCATTGATTACACTTTTGCGCTACAACAGGGTATTTCTTTATCAGAGAGTATTTAGGTGACTTCCCTCTTTGGATATAAGAACATATATCGTTAAGTCTTACCCAACTCCAGCTATCAGGTATTTCAAATGGAATCTCGTCAGTAATATTCATTTCCGTATTTCCATTCTTCTCGAAGTACTTGTTATCGTCACCTTTATAGATAACAGAATCAGACAGTGCAAACTTCTTTAGCTTGCCCTCTTTTACGAGCTTTTGTTTCTCCTGCCGTATCTGCTCAAGTAATTCTTGTGCAGTTCTTTCTT